>Ga0315288_10002603_pt1 | contig 23249 bp, 26 predicted proteins | sample YL17G11_20_MG_FD_203454 | JGI IMG/M metagenome (GOLD analysis project Ga0315288, IMG submission 203454) | Sediment microbial communities from Yellowstone Lake, YNP, Wyoming, USA - YL17G11_20 | ecosystem: Environmental > Aquatic > Freshwater > Lake > Sediment | place: USA: Wyoming | collected... | reverse complement strand
CTCATGATGATGACCTCGATTTGGCTTATATAAGTAAGTATCATACTAAGAAAAAAATCCTACAGGAATTAGACCAAATATGTAAGAAATTAACTTCTCTTGGATTATTAGTAAAAAGATTCGGCTTTAATGGTCAATTACATGTTATGTCTCCATCTAAAAAGCAAAAAATAGATATTTGGACCTCTTGGACTGAAGATGGTAAATATTATTTAACCTATACTATTGATGGAGAAATTAAGGAAGACCAGGTGCTTCCTTTAAAATCTATAACCTTCAAAAATCAAGAATTGTTAATTCCTCAACAGCCTGAGAGTATTTTTGAAGTTCTATATCATACATGGAAAACACCTTTAAAAGATAATTTCGCAAAAGCAAAATGGGTATTTAAATTATATGAGGAAAAATAATGGATATTTGGTGGACTTCGGACTGGCATCTAAATCATTATAATATTATTCGATATACAGGAAGACCTTTTAAAACTTTAGAGGAAATGAATTCTATTATTATTTCCCGATTTAATGAAAGAGTTAAAGAAGATGATTTATGTTATTTTTTAGGAGATTTTTGTTTTAAATCAGGAACAGGAAGAGGAGAAGGAGAACCAAATAAAGCAGAAGTTTTAAGAAAAGAATTAAAGTGCAAGAATATTGTTTGGGTTGGTGGAAATCATGATAGTAATAATACTTTAAAAACTCCAATCCAAAATATAACTATTAAATTTGGAGGTAAACGAATTTTTATGGTACACAATCCAGAATTCTGTAATATAAATTATGAATTTAATATAGTAGGGCATGTACATGAAAAATGGCAATTTAAACGTTATCGTAAGGGATTTCAATTTACTGATTGTTGCAACGTATCTGTAGAACAATGGAATTATTATCCTATTCAATGGAATGAAATTTTTCGGGCATATTCTAATTGGTTAAAAATAGAAGGAACCAAATGAATAAAATATTTTATATTATAATCGGGTTTATTTTAGGAATTATAGTAACTCTTTATTTGTATATTCAAGAATATTTAGGAAAAGTTACATGGAAGAGTTTAAAAAAATTATGGAAACTATTAAATGAATAAAACTATAATAATAACAGGTACCACTAGAGGATTAGGATTAGCAATCTTAGATAAATTATCTAAAGATTCATATAATATTGCTACCATTAGTCGTACAAATAACGATTATGAAGCAGATACTTTATTGCAATTCTCTGGAGATATTACCGTTTATTTAAATAGACAAACTTTTATGCACAAAGTTACAGAAAAATTCGGACAAATTGATGTTTTAATTAATAATGCAGGGATTATTACCTTAAAGCCTTTTTTAGATTATAATTTATATGATTTTGTAAGAACTTTTGAAACTAATGTAATGGGAGCCTATTTTCTTACTCAATTATGCATAGAACAAATGCTTAAACAAGAAACAGGTGGACATATTATCAATATAGGCTCAACTAGAGCCATTACAGGGGCTCCAAATAAGTCTTTATACTCTATGAGTAAATTTGCCCTTCGGTCCATGACACAATGTATTAATGAAGAATTTAAAGATAAAAATATTAGAAGTACTATTATTTGCCCTGGACAATTAGATACAATAAAAGATAATGTCGTAAATACTATATACTTTTTGATACAAAATGATATTAGAATAATTCCTGAAATCATAATAGGGGGAATGTTATGAAAGAAATAGAATTTGCACCTAATTTATTAACTAACTTTTTTAATCTAAAAGTAAGAGAAGCATGTAAATCTTGTAAAAGATATGGAAAAAAAGCTACATGTCCTCCTCATATTGATTCATTTGATTATTATAAGAATCTTTTACCACAATATAAATATGGGATTCTAATTATTGAAGAATTTCCAATCGATGATTCAAATAATTGGCAATGGTTAGGAGAGAATTCTAGTCTATTTATTTTAAATCAATTATGGTCTTTACGACAAGAATTATTAGATAAGGGGCATTTTCCCATTATCTTTGGTGCTGGTTCATGTAAAAATTGTAAAGAATGTTCCTTTCCATGTAAAATGCCTGATAAATCAGCAATACCTATCGAAGGAACTGGACTAGATATTATTGGATTAATTTCTTATTTAACAGATATTAAATTAGTGTTTCCAGTAAAAGATAAATTTTACCGCATAGGAATGATTTTATGGGATTAAAAAAAGTAATTTATACTGCTGGAAGTTATGACCTTTTCCATTATGGGCATTTGAATATTCTTCTAAAAGCCAAAACATTAGGAAATTATCTTATTGTAGGAGTTTCTTCAGATACTCTTATCTCAAGTTATAAGAAACTAAAACCTATAATTTGTTATAAAGATAGGGTTGCCATTGTTAAGGAATTAAAATGTGTAGATAAAGTAATTAAGCAAAATTCTTTCTTTGATATAAAACAATTAAAAAAATATCATATAGATATAATCGTTTTAGGAGATGATTGGAAAGGGAAACTATTTCCTGAATTAGACCAATGCCTTAAAGAATTAAATATTAAAATGATTTATGTACCTTATACAAAAAGATTGTCTACATCAAAAATAAAAGAAAAAATAATTCGCAATGCTGTAGAAATTATAGAATCCCAAACGAGGAGAAAAAAATGAAAGTTTTAATTGTAAGTTCTCATTATGATGATGAAACTTTGTCTGCTGGAGGAACTATTGCTAAGTTTATAAAAGAAGGTCATGAAGTTTTTATAAATATTGTTACTGCCTCAAATTATACTAATTATGATGGAACTATCTGTCGAGACAAATATGAATCAGAAAGGGAAGGAATAAATGGATTAAAAAAATTAGGAGTGAAAGAATATAAGATAAAAAATCTAGGATATGAAACAAAAAAAGTTCCATTCGATTCTACTTTGATAGAAATAATAAATAGAAGTATAAACGATGCCAAACCAGACCTCATAATAACGCACCATCTAAGTTCTAGTCATCAAGACCATATAAATACTGCAAAAAGTGTTATGGCAGCAGCTCGTTATCAAAAAAATGTATGGATGTTTGAACCCACGTACCCAGACAAAATGCATAATATTCCTTTTCACTCAATTATTTATGTAGATATTACCGATACTTTAAATTTGAAGTTGGAATCATTAAAAGAACATATTAGTCAATATAAAAAATATCCCTATTGGGATATTCTTGTTACTTCATTAGCTCAATTAAGAGGAATAGAAAATAAATGCCTCTATGCAGAAGCATTTGAACCAATCAAAATGGAGTATATAATTTAATGAAAATTGTTACTGCACATCAAATTGAACATTTAGGATGGTTGGGATTGTTAGATAAATTTTCTAAAGCAGATTTAATTGTATTATGTGATTCAATGCAATTTAAGAAAAATTATTATGAAAATCGCAATAAAATTCGTACTCAAGATGATTGGCAATGGTTATCAGTTCATGTAGAAGCAAAAAATCATAAACCTATGAAAGAAATAAAAATTAATAATGAACCTCATTGGAATAAAAAATATCTAAAATCTATTATTCAAAATTATAAAAAATCTACTTATTTTAATACTTATTATCCTAAATTAGAAGAAATAATAAATAAAAATAATCTTTATCTTATAGATTTAAATACAAAATTACTTTATCAAATAATGGACTGGTTTGGAATAAAAAAAGAAATTTGTTTCCTTTCTAAATTAAATATAAACCCAAATTTTAAATCTACTGATTTATTAGTTGAAATAGCAAAGAAAACTAATGCAGATATATTTCTAGCAGGACCTAGTGGAAAAGATTATATCGAACAATATAAATTTGAAAAAGCGAGTATAGAAGTAAAATTCCATGAATTTATTCATCCTATTTATAAACAGCAATATGAACCATTTATTCCAAATATGAGTGCAATCGATTATTTATTTAATTGCGGAGGAAAGATTGATTAATTTAGACAAAAAATTAGATATTATTATAGCACATCCAGATGATGAGGCAATCTTTTTTTGGTATGCTTTAAAACATGCCAAAAGAATCATTTGTTGTACTAATGATTTAAATATTAATTTTCCTAAATCTAAATTTTGGGAGAAAAGTTGGATTCATAGACAAACTGCTTTTGAAGAAATCGGTAAATTATTAGGAATAGAGGTAATTAATCTTGGCTATAATAGTGGATTTACTTTATTACCCAAAGAAGAAATAACTAAATTATCTGATAAAATTTATGATTTAATTAAAGATGAATCGATAATTTTTACTCATAATGCGTGGGGAGAATACGGTCATCCTGACCATATTTTAGTTCATAATATAATTAAAAAAAGTGGAAAAGTATTGTTGGTTTCTGATATTATGCTAGATAGTTCATTTACTAAGTTTAAATCATTTCCTAAACCTGAAATAAAAAATTATTTAGAAGTTACCAATACGGATTTGGATTTTTATGAAAAATGTAAAACAATTTACGCAAAATATAATGTATGGACTTGGAATCAAAATCCAATATTAAAGGCAAAATGTTATTTAGAAAATGGGGGAGGAAATAATGTCTAACATTCATAAAGTTTGGGGAGAACGTAGAAGAATTTTATTAACAGATACCTGTGAAATAGATTTGTTGTATACAAAAAAGAATAGTTTCTGCAGTACTCATAATCATGTATATAAAATAAATAAATTTATTGTAATAAAAGGAAGAGTAAGAATAGAAACTGATTATGGAAAAACTACTCTCAAAAAAAATGAAAATTTTACTGTCGAACCACCCTTAAAACATCGATTTGTTAATCTTACTGATTCTATTATCATTGAATTAGCTTACGTGAATGAAGGTAAAATTTCTCCTGGAGATATTATTCGTTATTCTCAAGGAGGAAAAATTATAAATGGTAAAGAAATAACTTTAGAAGAAATAAATAAAAAATGAAAGATTATAGAGATTTAATAACTGTCTATGTAATCGCTACTGAGAAAAAAGAAAATTATCAGAAGTGTCTTTCTGCTTTAGATAATCAAACTGTTTCTTTTACTTTAGATACTATTTTAGATTGCTCTCCAATGCCTGTAGCATTTAATCAAATGGCAACTCGTTGTAAAACTCCTTATTTTATTCAATGTGATGAAGACATGATTTTAAATCCAGATGCAATAGAGATATTGGCTTCAAACATTCCTTTTTTAAATAATTTATGCCAGATATGTTATCAATTGTATGACCATCATTTAGGGAAGAATATTTATGGAATAAAAATATATCAAACAAATATAATGAAAAAGTATTCTTTTAAAAATGTTCTTGCTTGTGAAAGAGATTTAATGAATCAATTAATAGAAAATAATTTCAATGTTTTAGATAAAGAAGAAGTATTGGGAATTCATTCTCCTTATTGGACAAAAGAAAACATTTTTCTCCATTATAAAAATTTTATGCAAAGAGAAAAAGCATTTAAAATTCATAAAAATATCTTGCCTCAATTATGTGATTTATTAAAAAGTAATCCATCGGAATTAAATCTTTTTGCTTTAATGGGAGCTTGTGCAGGATTATTTTCTTCTCAATCAAATAAACTAGAAGAAAGAAATAATAAAGATAAAGATACTGATTTAGAATTATTATCTAAATTATTATCTGATTATTATACCAAATCGATTTCTGATAATGGAAAAAATGAATTTATTAGTTATGATATAAAAAATCATCCCTATATGAAAGCCTTATCCGATATTATTCCTATAGAATGGGCTACTTCTTGGGAACAAATTGCAAACAGCCCAAAACCAGTTATTCTTTGGAATGGATACCGTTATTTAACTATGAAAGAAGCTGAATGGGAGAAAGATATAAAAATCTATACTAAACCTCAAGGTAGACCTATTTATGTTGTAGAAAGAGGAGCCTTACCAGATACTATTTTTATAGATAAACATGGTTTTTTAAATGATAGTTCTTCCTATAATCAAACCAAATGGGATAATACATTAACTGAAGAAGAAAATAAACTTATAGAACAATACATGTTTGATTTTAAAAATAATGATACTTCTTTAGAACCACAAGACCGAGATAGAGTAAATAAAAATTTATTTCTGGAAAAATTAGATATTATAAATTATAAAATAAAAGTATTTGTTCCTTTGCAGGTACGAGAAGATACTACCATTTTAAAGTGGTCGGATTGGGTAAAAGATGTAGACAATTTCATTGATATTATAGAAAAAATAGCAAGAAAAACTCCAGATATAGTATTCTTAGTAAAAAATCATCCAATAGAAAAAATAAAATACCAATCTAAATTACCAAATGTAAAAATAGTCGATAATTTCCATTATAAAGATTGTTTAGAGTATTCCGATATTGTATTAACTATTAACTCTGGAGTCGGATTACAGGCTATGATATTTGAAAAGCCAGTTATTATTGTTGGTGAAGCATTTTATTATTTCAAAGATATAAATTATAAGGTATTAAATAAAGAAGAATTAGTATATCGATTATATAATCATAAGTATCCTAATAAAGAAAAAGTAAAAAGATTTTTATATTATTTAAAATTTGTATTCTATTCTTCTGTTATTATAGAACAAATTAGATTAGGAGCAACTAAACCGAAAGAAATAATAGAAGTAAAGTTTGAACAACCTTATTCTGATAAACAAATAACAATCAAACCCAAAAATACTAAACCAGCAAAAATAGCAATTTTATTAACAACTTTTTTAAGAGATGAATTATTATACCAATCTATAGATAGTATTAAAAAGAATTATAGTGAAGATTATCTTTTGCTTATAGCTGACCAAGGACATAAAACAAATCAAAAAGAACTATATTATAATAATTTAAAAAAGGAAATAAATTGTGAAATTTATTGGCTTCCTTTCGACTGCGGAATTAGTTATGCAAGAAATTATTTAGTTCAACAAGCTAATCAACTTGAGATTCCTTATTGCTTATTGTTTTCAGATTCTTTATTATTTGCAGAAAATTATAATTGGAAACCTATCATAGATTTCTTGGAATCCAATCAAAAATTTGGTTTGGTTGGATTCTCAGCTAAAAATGAACCCGATACTTGGAGAGGAACTATAACTTTAGTTCCTAATCAATATTTTCTGGTCGATATTCCCGAAGAAAAACCCATAGTCTATAATGGTATTAATCTTTTACCTGTAGAGATGGTTAGTAATTTCTTTTTATCTAAAACAAAAGTCTTATTAGATAATCCTTGGGATGATGAATTAAAATTAATGGAATTTGAAGACTTCTTTTGGAGATTAAAAACTACAACTAATTATAAAGTATTTTATTCTGATTATTTGGAATCTTGTTATATTCCTAAGATGCATAACTATGGAGAATATAAACAATTTAGACGACGTTCATCAGGAATTTATGATAAATTAGTAGAAAAAAAATATCATATATTCCAATGGGTAAAAAAGACGGAAGCATTTGAGAAATACATAATACAAAAAGAATTAATACCTGCAAAAATAGAAATGAGCTCCATCCTAAATAAATCCTATGAAAAAAGAAAAGAGGAATCTAACGAAATAATTATACCTAAAAGAGATTTAAATCTTCTTGAAGTTATAGATGAATATGGAGAATCTTATTATTTTAATCATTTAGAAATGAAAAAATACAGTCAATTATTCAATATCGATTGTATAACAATTAAAGAATTAGATTCTGATTATTCTACTTTTGATTTTAAAAAATATAATTTGATTTATTTCCATTCCCCCGATATATATTTTCCTCTATCTATTCCAATTCCTCTTCTTAATGTTATTCATAAAAATAATATACCTATCATCGGAGGATATGGCAGAGAATCTCAAACTAGTTATCCTAGTAATTATACTAATTTAATTGTTTCACTTTCATTATTATATACTCCAACATTACAGAAATTATATCATAGTACTAAAACTATTTGGATGCCTAAAGGTGTAGATACTGAATATTTTCTTCCTAATAAATTTAATTATAACCGTTTTGCTGTTGGTTGGGCAGGAAGTATTAGTAGTGTTAAAAGAATTGATTTACTTGATAGATTAAATTATCCAATATTAAAACATTTGGCTCAACATACTAAAGAAACATTAGTAAAAGAAATTAATTTGGAACCTATGAAAAAATTTTATAAAGATATTGATGTACTTATTTTAGTTAGTAAAAGTGAAGCGACGCCTAGAGTGGTATTGGAAGCAATGGCTTGTGGGCTGCCTGTAGTATCTACAGATGTAGGTTCTGTAAGATTATTTCTTGAACCTCAATGGTTAATTCCTACTGAGAATGAAAATAAAATAATTTCTGATATAAATAAATGTTTAGAAATATTACAAAAAAATCCTCAATTAAGAAAACAAGTAGGTGAAAGAAATCGGATTTGGGTAGAAAACTATTTCAGTTGTACAATAATTCAACCTCTTTGGGATAAAATTTTAGAATGTACTTGTAAAAAAGACTATGATACTATTATAGAAATAATTAATAATTATCTAAGACAATTTAGAGATACTATAAACATTAATCCATATTTAATAAGGCAATGATATATATTTGTTATGTAACCAAAGACAAATACGCACAAATTTTTGAAACTTATCTTCTTCCTACTCTAAAAAAATGGAATTTAGCCTACGACATCGAATATATAGAAGATAGGGGGTCTTGGATAGATAATGTCTGCTATCGCCCTACATTCATTAAAAAGATGCTCCTAAAGCATCAGCAAGCAGTTATTTCCTTAGATGGCGATGCTACCATAGAACAATACCCCGAATTACTTGATAAATTAGAGGATTATGATATTGCTTATCATGAATTGGATTGGAATAGATTTTGGCAAAATCAAACAGTACGTAATCCAAAAAAAGAACTTTTGGCAGGTACATTATACTTTAATTATAATGAAAAGGTATTAGAATTTGTAGATATTTGGATTGAAAGACAAAATTTATTAAAAGGCAGAGAACAAAGAAACATGCAGAATTTACTTGAAGAAGGATGGAAAGATAAATTAAAAATCTATTATCTTCCTGTTGAGTATGTAGCAATGATTAGGAGAGATGATAGAGTTCCTGATTTTGTTAAAAATCCAATAATAATCCATTATTTGGCTAGTCAAACTTTTCATGATTGGGGGAAGTAAATGAATGAAAATAAATTAAAAGATTTTGAACTTATTATAACTTCTACTCAAAAAATTTCTTTAAGAATTTTCTTAACTGCAGGTAGTTTATTAGGAATTATAAGAGATAAGAATTTTATTGAAGATTTTGATTTTGGAATCTTTGAAGAAGAATTTACGAATATCATGAAAGAAAAATTAATAGACCAATTGACTATTAAACAATTTCACTTTAAAAAAGGATTTGATTTAATATTGTCTCCTTGCAGTTATACCAACCTCGATTTTTATATATTTAAAAAAAGAGAAAAAGATTATTATCATATAGGAGAGAAAGGATATTTTTCTTTTTTAAAAGAAACTTTAGATACATTAGATGAAATAGAATTTATGGGATTAAAAGTATTAATACCTCATAATCCAGAATTATTTTTAGAACATATGTATGGAAAAGATTGGAAAGTATCAAATTCAAAATTTAAAAAACCAGAAGACTACTGTAATTGGAAGGAAAAATGTTCATAGGACAGTCAGTTTATGTTCGGCATGAAGGAACAGTACGAATAGGAAAAGTAGAAATCATTTGGGAAGAAGAATTAGAAATTAAACTAGATACTGGGGAATTAATTACCCGAAAATTCTGGGAAATTCGTAAAGTAGAAAAAGAAAATGATTAAAATATTAATTACTGGACATTTAGGAATGATTGGAAGTAGATTATATAACTATTTACAATCATTAGACTTATACGAAATAAAGGGGATTGATATTAAAGATAATTCTGGAGACATTAGAACATTGTGGAGTCCTGAAGAATTTGACATTATTATTCATTGCGCTGCATTAACTAGTGTAACCGAATCAATTAAAAATTCAAAAAAGTATCATGAAACTAATGTCTTAGGTACTTTTAATTTAGTAAATCAATTTTCTAATAGTAAATTTATCTTTTTATCTTCTTCTGCAATTTATGGAGAAGGACTAAATCATAAAGAAATAGATTCTTTCAATCCTCAATCTCCTTATGCACAAAATAAAATAGATGCGGAATTTTTTATTCGTGGTATGAGTAAAGATTATGTAATTTTAAGATTATCCAATATTTATGGTGGGAAAAAAGGTGAAAGAAATATTTATCAAGTATTTGAAGAGGAAGAAATTTTACCTATTTATGGAGATGGAACTGCATTAAGAGATTATCTTCATGTAGATGAATTAGTTGAAATTATTCGTAGAAGTTTTGATAAGCAAGGAATTTACAACATTGGTAGTGGAAAAACTAAAACTGTATTAGAAATAGCAAAGGAATTCAATAAACCTATTAAATTTCTTCCTGAAAGACCAGGAGAAATACATTCCATTAGTTTAGATATTACAAAAGCAAAAAAGGATGGATTATTATGAATAAAAAAGAAGCAAAAATAATAATAGACAACTTATGTAAAGATTTATTAATTTGCCCCAATTGTCTTAGAAAAATTCCAAATAAACTTCATCTTAGAAGACATGGATGTATGTGGTGTGTACCCATTAAAAACACTCCTTATTGCAATGGTTATTATGGAAAGCATTAAAGAAGTAATTATCATAGGAGGGGGAAAAAGTATCTCTACGGGGCTAGAAACAGGTCTAAAAGACCATATTAAGGATAGGTGTGTGATTACCCTAAACTACTCTTTTAGATATTTTGACCATACTTTTCTTTGTTTTGGGGATGAAAAGTTTTATAAAGATACCGAACCTAACAGTCCTTACCCAGATATTTATGATGAATTAGGTAAACTTCCTCTTATTATTGGCATGAAACAATCTATTAATGAAGAAAAGATTATCCATCCTAATACTATTTTACTTCCTACTAATTATAGTTATAATAGAAAAGATAATTTAAAAGAGGGAGTTTATTGCAGTTTTTTGGTAGGTATTTTTGCTTTAAGTCTTGCTATTTATTTAATGGAAGGTAAAGGCATTTGTTATTTATTGGGTTATGATTGGAGTCGGCGAAATAATGAACAAAAAAATAATCGAGAAAAAATAAATATTCATTATTATGATATTAAACATAGAGGAACACAATTAACTAGCAGTTATGAATCACACGAACCTAATTATTATTTTAAACCTTTTGAATCAGAAAAAGAAATAAAAATTTATAATGTAAATCCTGATTCAAATATTAAAAATTTTGAAAAAATAGATTATAAAAAAATGTTTGACCTGTTATTAGATGTTAGATATAATCAAATTGAACTTAGAGATTATATTAAAACTAAAGTTTCTTAACCATTCCAATATCATCAAAAAAACAACTAAAAATTCCTGGAGTAAAACTAGCTGTAGGAACTTCAGAATCTGCTCGATAATCCAATCCTGAACCACCTCCACCTACTCCTCTAATTCCTATCCATATACCAATCGTTGAAATAGCGGTTATAGTAGGAACTTCAGAAAATAAATCTGCAGTAATTTGACCACTTAATGGAAAAGTAGTAAATAATCTCTTATCATAAACTTTGTTACTTATATGAGTTATTCCTGGAGTAAATATATGCCCAGAACCTGCCATATCATAAATTATTTCATATTGAGTTATTCCTCCTATTATACTATTAGTAAATGATATTACAATACAAACATAAGGATATTCTGTTAAATCATAGTCAGTACCAAATATTCTCCATTTAGCATTTAAAGTAGTATAACTACCTAAAGATGTAATACAACTAAATTGATATTGAGAAGTTAATTTTTGAGTTGGAATTATAGATACTGCCAAATTATTTTCTACTCTAGCATTATATATATGACTATTATTACCCATTAAATGTCCAGTAATAATAGCAAGATTATTATAATAAGCATAAGGATGGTCCCAACCAGCCCCCCATCCTAAAGGAGGTGGTTGAATACCTTCACAAACTATTACTCCCCCTCCAGAATCTAAGTCTACTTTTAATTTATTACCCGAAATTGAAAAATTTAAAACTGCTTTTTGTGAACTATAAAGAAATTCACTTGAACCTAGGTCCCAATACTGACCATTAGGAACTAAATAATGTGTTTGATAAAGATGAATACTTTCATCATAGGGTTGGTTGGTTCCGTGTCCATTCCAGGTTCCTAAATCTCCTAATACTGAAATATAATTAAAATTCCCTGGTATTAAAAGTCCATCTGGGGAAACATTCCATTTTTCTAATTTTATTACCTGTATATAATGTCTTAAATCTTCTATGTGAATGTATTTTACTTGAAATTTTTTTAAATCAATTGCATTAGTAATTGGGTCGGTCCAATCTACTTTACTTCCACCGTATTGAGTAATTAAATTTCCTTCCTCATCATAATTAAAATAATCGGTTTTAGTTAATCCAAATAAGGTCAATAATTTCTCAACAGAATCTCGCATTTCTTTAATGTGTTTTCCTGTTACTTGAAATTTACCTGAAGTATTTAATGGAGACCAAATAGTTAAGGGGGTAATTGAATTAGCTATTTCAGTTTGTTTTAAAAAATCTTGAATTTCTTGTATTTCAGGTTCTGTTATTTGGTCAAAACCTTTATAAAATCTTTGGTCTAATCTATATTCTCTTGTAGTTTCAGTTTCAGATACCCATACATTAGGGCATCCATTAGGTAGACGGATTGGGTCTTTATGCCATCGACCAATTGGGCGGAAACAGTATGGACATTTAGAAACGTTCATTTTTATACTCCTGTAGGTGTTCCTGGTGCGTATGCAGCATATAACCGCCAAACCTGTGAATCTTTATCCCAAATAATTGAGGATTTGGTCTGGTCAGAATCCCACAGCGGTCCTTTCATCTCGATACCATTTTCATCTTTTTGAATGTCTCCTGCTACTTGCCCATCTCCATCTACAATTCTTCTTTGAACAAAATTACATTGTCTAACATCTATCTCTAAAGTTGCCACTCCCCATTTTAATGTATCGGGATTAAAAGTTAAATCTAAAGGACCTATCATTTCTACTGTTTCATGTTCGGGTTTGGAATTTACTGTTGTTCTTATTATTGGGTCTGTTTGCCAAAATTGTTGACTATGTTTATTTGTTATTGTGGCAAACCAAGTAGGGTCGTATTCTACTATTTCTAAATTTTGTTTTATTAAAGCTCCTCCAGAATATCTAGAATGAGTATGTTTATTATAACCTTTTGTAGGAGTGGGAACTTCTGCATTAGCAGGAGGAGTGTTTAATTCAGAATTATTCCAAATTACTCCATTGCCCATAATAGAACCAAGTCCTGTATCTATATCTACAGGAGAAAGTAATCCTCTACTTTGGACCCCTCCAGCAATAGTAATAGGCTTAGGAGTTTTATGTTCTGTATTTTTTGATAAATCTTCTACTTTACTTTGTAGAAAAGTTATTTGGTCTTCTAAGGCTTTAATTCTATCAACTAAAAGCATGTTTATTCCTCCTAATCGTGCCTAGGTATGGATACTGTTCTTTGGTAATACCTTTTATTTTCCACTTCAATAGATACAGTAAAATTTGCTAAATTATAACTTATAGAAACTATATTTAAAGGAATGGCTGTAATCCCATTAATGTAAATTCTTTTTGATAAATCTATATTATTAAAACATAATGCATCTAAAGTTAAAGTAAATGTTCCGTTAATTTTTGCATCACAAGTATTACTTAATTGCCAATCAATATAATCCTCAGCATAATCAGTATCATCAAAATTACGAATAGTGTGAGAAACTCCCCAATAATCTATATAAGTCATTCCATCTTGATGAGTTAATCCTGTTAAGTTTAATAATTTTGTTATTGTATTTGGATAAGTAGGAGTAGGAATAAAACCAGTCGAATCTCTAAAAAACATATAGGGATTGGATACCGTATTACCTGCATCTTCTGATTCGGAAGCAGTATAGGTATGATAGATTTCTTTCCATAATGATACTCTTAAAACTGGAGCACGAATTGCTGTAACTTCTCCATAATTATTTGTATAAGTTAGAAAAATAGGTTCATTAAAAGTAATAAATCTATTTTCGTAATCAATAGTAAATCCTTCTTTTATTACTCCCCCTGCCATAGGAAATCCATAAACACTTCCCCCCCAACCACCTGGATTAAATACTTCTACTTTAGGAGGATACCTATCACTCCAACTTTCTGTATCTGAGTCTAAACTAGGTATAGAAAACTTTCTAAATACATCTTTATATGTATCTGCATTATCTAATCCTGTATAATTAAATCCATAACCATTAGATGTACCTTTTTTAGCTAATTTTTCTAAACTACGGTCCCATGCAGGAATTGCTTGTCCTTCAAAATTACTGCAAGTATAAACTTCATACTGCCTTGAACCTTGACTACCTCTACCTGTTTTTTGCCCCATTTGGACCCTATATCTATTAATTACATTTTCTGAAGTAGTAGTTATTTTATGGTCTATTAATTGATAGATGTCTATATTTTTGCCTATTTCTTGTCTATCAATATTTACTTGTGAACCTTGACCTGCTGTCCACAATTTTCTAATACCGTCTACATCATAAAACCAACCATAATTACCAGTTTGTTCTATTAAGGAACTAACTATGTCCGATTGACCTTGTCCAAAACAATCTATAATTTCAGGAACAAAATCTCCAATACTTAAACTCCATCCTAATTCCGTTAATAATGCTTCTCTAATAGTACTGTAGTATTTTTCTCTATTATCATAAGGATTATGACCTACAAAGAAATATTTGTTGGTTTGATTCGTTTTCCAATATTCATCTTGACAATTTACTGTTATAGATTCTGGACTATCAGAAGGACTTACTGAAGTAACATATCCTTTAAATAATAACCAATAATCAGCCATCCCAAAATGATAGTATCTAATTTCGATTATTGCTTCTGCAGCAGGAACTGTAGAATTATCATAAGTTCTAGCCAAATCAAAAGAAGCAGTATGAGCAGAATTAAGTTGTTTATGAATATTTATACTATCCACATCCACATCTGTTTGTTCTACTGTGGCTATGAATACTTTGATGTATGATTTTCCTAATGATTGGAAACCAAAGGTTCCTGCCTTCTGCCAACTCTTAATAAAACGGACATCATTATTCACATCATATAATTTTTGTGCTTTTGTATTTATTTTATTATTGATATTATAAAGTGAACCTTTTACAGTATTTATAAAACAAACTACATCACTAAAAACTCTTTTTGCTAAAGAAAATTTGTTATTTATATTAGATAAAACTTGTTTAACCGTACTTATTTTATTGTTAATATCATATAAAACTTCAATTGCAATCGTAGCATTTGATAAAATAGTTTTTAAAATTCCTGCTGCTTTAATGTGAGCATCAGAAAGAATAGTCTTTTGATATTGTGCTAAAATCATTGCATCTGAAGTAATAGTTTTTTGGATTCCTACTGCTTTAATGTGAGCATCAGAAAAAATAACTTTTTGTACAGATGCTATTATTGTAGCGTCTGATGTAATAGTTTTTTGTATATTAATTGCTTTAATATGAGCATCGGATTGTATAGTTTGTTTAATAGGTGCAATTGTTGCATCTGATGTAATAGTTTTTTGTATATTAATTGCTTTGATATGAACATCTGAAAGAATAGTTTTAGTAATCGTGGCTGCTTCTGGAGCAATATAACCAGTATAAGAAATTAATGCTTTTACACTTGCGGTAGGAGTACCTGTTAATGTTTTCATTGTATCTAACATATCATTATCTGCAATAGAAATATCCTCGGAAGCATTTCCTGTAGTTGCAGCTTCAGAAATAGTAACTGTTAATCCCTGAGATGCTGCACCTTTTCTTAAAGTAAATATAAATGCTTGAGTTCCTCCTCCATTATCAGGAGCAGCACTTAACTCTACATATATATTTTTAATAGTACAAGCAGCAAAAATTTGGTCTGTGGTAGTATCTACTCCAGCATCCCAATCTCCATAAAAATCTACTCCAGTATATTGAATAGAATTAGTACTCATAACATTAGTACCAGGAAGATAACCTAAAATAAAATTACCTTGAGTGTCAGGGGTAAAAGTTAAACCTGTACTTAAATATGCATTAGTTACTGTAGAATCTCCAGTTCTTTGTATTGATATTTTATCTCCAGCAACTACGGTAAAACTATTTACAATATCATTATTTGTTACTTGAGATGTACCCGTTAATGAAGTGGTTAGTGTTTGTGCTACTCCATTTTTTAATATGGTATAAGTAAGAGTTTTACCTGACCCTGCTGCTGCAGAACTTCTGATATAAAAATTAGATATAATTCCTGGGCAAGGAATTAATAATTGAGTATTAAATTCTGTAGCATGAGTAAATCCTCCAATAACAGAACCAAATTGATTATTTAATATTCCTCCAGAATAAGCCAATAAAAGAGTTTCTCCTGGAGTAGTAGGAACAAAATCAACAACCCAAGTTGGTATTCGAGTAGTTGGATAATTATTTGGAGTAGTTTTTATGCATAAATAATCTCCTGCAGCAACAGTTATTTCATCCGATAAATTATTTCCTGTAGTAGCAGAATCAGCGATATTTACTGTTAATAAAGTAGTTACCCCATTTTTCAATAAAATGATATCAAAACTTGTACCTGCACCTGGAGAACCATTAAGTTCTACTCTTAAATTTTTTATAATTCCAGCAGTACTAGCTATACCTTCTGCATAAATATTCGTAGTACTATAATCTTGCCCACCAAAAAGAGGACAATATCTAGCAGAATACTGATATGCATAACCAATACCACCTATAATTTGTCTAGTTGTTGCTGGCATTTTTATTCTCCAATTACAAATGAACCTTCTGAATCTATTCTAAGTATTATCTTCTGATTATTCCCTAATTTATCCAAATATTGTAATCCTAAGTGATATTCAATTGTATGAGATTTTTCTTGTAAATCTTCTGTTCCTATTTCTATTCTATGTCTGAGAAAATAAATAAGTCTTATATTTTCTTTTTTTTCTTTTGATTCTATATAAGGAAATTCTAATTTATTATATCCTATTAAGCCATTTATTAAATTTACGGTAAAAAGATGTCCTTTTCTATCTGTTAAATTAAAATAAACTAAGTCTTCAAAACGGTCTTTTACCAATTGGAATCGGTGCTCGATTCCGTTTCCATCTATTTGTTCAATTTTTGTTCCGTCAGAAAAAATAGCTATCCAGAGAAAAGATAGCGAATCTATTGGATTATTTCCGCTATTAATTTTTATGTCCATTGAATTGTCCATTTATAACTCCTTTAATTGTTGTAACTCATTGGTATTATTTAGGTTTCGTCGAACTGAAAAGTCATGGTTTTAGAATTTACTGCTCCCGATGGTGTAGTTACTAAAGTTTGCGTTTGCAGTCTAACATAAGCGGAATAACCTGAAACTCCTGTCGCACCATAAACTATAGTAGATGCTCCTTCAAATGAATTAACATTTTGAGAGGGTTCTGAAGTAGGTACTGCAGTATCACCTATACCTGTAACTCTCTGGTCATCTTGAGTAGGAGTAGCAAAAGCAACATTAAATCCTGCTGAAATCGATTCATCAGTTTTATACTCTCCATTAGACTTCCAAAATTTCATGTTACTAATTTCAGTCCAACTACCAGTAAATTTACAACGAATGTACTTGCAAAAAGAATTAGTATTTCTAGTAATAGGATAAGTTGCAGGTACTAAATTATAAGAATCATTAGAACCAAAATTAATATTAGCAATACCATCATGAACTACTTCTGCACCATTACTTTCGGACCATTGATGTGTAGCAGCCATATTAAATCCTCCTTATCGCCACCCAATAGGGTTGAGTTCTTGAATCATTTTATCTTTTTCATCTAAAATCTTTATTTCAACTTGATTTGTTTTTAAATTTATTTTATGAACTTTATATTCATTTTCTTTTTTTCCTATCAAATAAGTAAACTCCAATTGTATTTGACCTTTTTTACTGCCCATAATATCATTTGTGGCTTCGACGAAATGATAGTATGCATCATAATCTTCCAAAATTATTTGTTTTCTATTTGGTAAATTATAATTTAATTTTTTTATTTTTTTATTAGGAATCTGCATCCACTTAGTTTCTATTAAAGTTCCCCCGATAAATTTTTCATTATCAACAAAGATTATTTCATATAAAGGATTCATTTATTGCTCCTTTCTCTTGATATTTCTTAACTTCATGTAATTTCTGTATTAAATACAATATTTCTGGTTTAACTTTATTTCTAGAAACTTGTTTATGCTTAGTTTTATATAACAATTTTATTATTTTTTTCCAAATTTCATAATGTTTACGTTTTTTTGATAATAGGGGGTATTCTTCAAAAATAGGAATTACTTTTTCATAAAGAACAGAAATATTAGCAATTCTCCAAACTGCAGTAGGTTTACGATTAACTCCATCATATTTAGATACATACTCAGAAGAATGTTCAGTTAAATATCCTTCATTATTAAATAAAGAAGAAATTAATTTTAGAATCCCTATATCATCTGCTCTTAAATTAACGGTAATAAATACTCCAATCTGACCATTTTTGCTACAATAAGCACCTAAACAACCCTCACCATCAATAAAACCTGAAAGCCAGGCTTTTTTATATTCTAATGGTTTCCTATTATAAATTCCCGTTAATCCTTTATTCCAAGGATTCATTCCTTTAAAGAATTTCATCATAACTCCTTTATTTTCAATAAGTTACTACAAATAGGTGTACCGACAAGTTAAAACAAACGCTTCTGCTGCTGGAACTGCAGTTATCAGAATACGAATCGCAATATTAGCATACAAATCTTTTGCTCCTGTAAGAACTGCACTATCCAATTCAATATAATTTGCTGCCCCTGCTATTGCTGTTCCCTGTCCTGCTGCTACCCAACCTGCTCCAGGTGCTACTGAAGTGGTTTTAATTGCTTTTACAAATGAATTGGCAGGGATTCCTAATCCTAATACATTCTTAACAATAGTAGTATGTGCAGAAGTATCCCATGCTTCTAATCTAGGAATAGTTGCTGTTGCTCCAGTAAATCTAAAACAAAATACAAATTGACCATCAATTCCCATTCCTACGACTGTATGAGTATAAAATCCGCTTACCCCATCATAATCATTATATAAACATAAAGGTACCGTAATAGGATTAGCTTCATCTATGACAGTAGCTGCTGTATTTAATTGAGTTGGGTCAGGATTGCCAGTCATGTGATTTTTAACTACTAAATCTCCAGCAGTCCATATAAGAGAATCAAGAGTTAAATCGACTAATAGATAATGTGCAGGAGTAGTTACATACGCAACTGCAGCATTTACCTGATTTATCCAAAAAGCCATTGTTGTTGCCATTTTTGTTGCCTCCTTTTTTTAATACGAAATTACTAAAAATCGTACTTCATAATTTTGGGATTGTGTTCTTTTATCTTCTGATTCTGGAAAATCTATTTCTTCTGTTCTTCTTACTGAATATGCCCAATCCGTCGCCCAAGTACTACCAGTCCAATGAGATAATGTAAGGGTAGCAGGATTAGAAGTTATGTCTGTTCTCATTGTACCCATTAGAGTAGTTAAATCAGCATATCCTCCTGCAGCAAAAAGAATTCCTTTAACTATAATTTCTATACTCTTTTGACCTCCAGGTATGACCAATGACCCCGAAGCTCTATTGCCTGGAATAATTGTAGCTTTCATTGCTGGAATCGGGTCTGAGATACTTTGTAATAACGGAAAATCGTAAGACTTATTCGGAGTTACTGTTGTATCTAAAAAATTTAATTTAACTACTGTACTTGCCATTATTATTTACCTCCTTGTAACTTACTTGGAAGTTTTTTACCTAATGAATTTAAAAATTCTTCATCTGCTAATAAAGCTTTGGATGTTTCTTTATTAATAATTTTAATTATTTCATCTGCAGTTGCCATACCACCTGCATCTACATTTATATTTATTTCTTTCGCACCATAATTAGCTATATTGGCGATAGGTTGTGTTGCTCCTGTTGTTTTTCCAATTTGAGATAATCTATCTAATGATTCTAACTGTAAATCATAATCAGATTTTAAAGATGGTAATCCACTCAATCTGCTCATTTTAATTATAATATCTTCAACTGCTCTTTGACCTTCTTGAGAAAATGTAGACCAATAATCTGTTATTACTCCTTTATCATATAAATCCTCTTCATATTGTCTGGCTAAAGTTTCTGGAGCCATTTTTGCTAATTCTGTAACTCTGGTAATTCTGGCTTTCTCGGAAGCATCTCCTTCTTCATATTGTTTAGCCAAAGAAAGTGTCTTTTTTCTTTCATCTTCTTTTTTCTGCAATCGTTCATCCAATAATTTATTTTCTAATTGTTCTAATTTTATATTTCGTGCATGTGCATCATAAAGATTATTAGCGGATTTTACTAATTCTATTTCTTTTTTTAATTGTTGTTCTGTTGTAGCATTATTTAAATATCTGTAATTTGATAATTGTTTTTGTATTTCTAAATCTTCTTTTTCTGCTGCGGTCAGTTCTCCTGCTAAAGTTAACATTTCATCTTCATCTTCTAATTGTCTAGTTAATTTTTCTGCTTTAGATAATTTAAACTGTTTTTGAATTTCTTCAGTTTGTTTCTTTTGAAGTTCTAAAGATTTTTTATTTATTTCTTGAATTTCTTTAGTAATATTTTTACCTAATAAATTTCTAGCAACAGGAGCAATAGCATCTAAAGCTTTTTGTAAATCAGCCTTTTTATCTGATAAAGCGCGCAAATCTGGTAAAAAATCTACTTTAACCTGACTTACTATTTTTTTCCTAAGTAACATATCGCTGATACCATCTACTGCTTTTTTTAATTCTTCGGGACTTCCTGATTCTACAGCCAATTTAATAGTGGGATTTCCTTCTGTAATAGTTGTTATAGCTTCATTTAATTTTTCTATTCTTTTAGCAGTTTCATCTGAAGCTGGAGCAGATAATAATTTATTCCGTAGTTTAATTAATTCACTTATACTACTGATTTGATTTTGTTGTGTTTCTATTACAGATAATTCATCCCCAACTTCTTTTGCTATTTCTATTCTATATCCTTTTACTGCATTAGTTAATTTTGCATAAAAAGTAATAGCATAAGTAATATTATCCAATAAGCCTTTCCATACACCAGTATCTGCTAAAGTAGCAGTAAGTGCATTGTATGCTGAACCTAATTGTTTTGTTTTATAAGTAACGGTATCTTGAAGTATTCCTAATGCTTTCTCAGCTTCACCAGCAGAAGTTAATGCAGCAATTCTAGCATCAATAGCATGATTATAATTCTGCATTAAAGCCATCATTACTGTTATTTGTCTTTTTGAACCTGTAGCAACTGCTATATTTAATTTTTCTTCATTAGTTAAATTTCCCCATTTTGATGCTAATTCATCTAAAATATCTGTAGCAGTTCTTAATGTACCTGTTAAAGCCGATGTAGATTTTCCTTGTTCATCTAAATAAAATTTAATTCCTGTTAATTGTTCTATTATTGGCTTTCCAGAAGTTAATAAACGAGCATAAATAAATTGTAATCCTCTCGCTGCTTCTGAACCAGATTTTCGAGTAACTTCAATAACTGCAGTAATATCTCCTGCTAATTCAGCAAGACTAACTCCCATTTGGTTGGCAGTAGCTCCTGCAACTTTTATACCTGAAGATAAGTCCGCAGAAGTTACAGCAAATTGACGTTCAACATTAATCAAATTATCAATAATTGAAGTTGCATTTTGAGCTGGAATGTTAAAAGCGTTCATTGCAGCAGTTAAATCTTCTACTACTGTTGCAACATCTTTTCCTAAAACTTGAGCTCCCATCATTGCTGCTCTAGTTAATGTAAAAGTTTCTGCTACCGTTTTACCTTGTTGGGCAAAAACTTTAGCAGCTTTCATTGCTTCTGAAGCAGACACTCCATAAGCTAATGATAAACCTATTAAGGAATATTTTAAATTATCGTATTCTTCTGCTGTTCCTTTGCCCACTATTTGAATGCGAGCCATTGCATCTTCCATTTCTAAAATAAAACTAATCTGATTTTTTATTAAACTAATTACAGACATCATCGCTGACCTAAGAACCATCCATACTGGAGCTACAATAGCTGCTCTAGCTAAAGCTCTTTGAAAATCATTTATTTTAGCTCCTGCTGCAGGAAATTTGTCAGTTATTTTAGCTGTTTCACCTAAAACTTCCTTAATTTTTTTAATTTTAGCTTGAGTATCTGGAGCTCCAGTAGTTTTAAAGTCTACCTTAATTAAATGATTATACATTCCATCCATTTTATTTTACCTCTTTTGCTGGAAAAATTATTTTATTATCCTTACTAAATACGCCCTGAAACTGTCTTTGTGTATTTGATTCTTTATTATCTTCTTTTTCATTATTCCTATAATGTGCGTAAGCATTTTCATATATCTCATCTGATAATACTTTTTCGCTTACTCGTTTTTCAGAAATATCGTTATTTAAACTATGATAAAAGTATAAATAGGATAAAAAATAATTCTGAGAACTACTTAAATCTTTTTTATTATTAAATAATTCAAAATTGAATCCATCTTTTATTGCTTGAAAAAGATTAAGTATTTCAATCTTCTTTGCTAATTTACGCAAATAAGTATATATCATTTAATTTACCTATATAAATAAGAAGAATATACTGCTACTAAATTAATTAATTTATCTTCTTGGGTTAAAAACTCATCTAAAGTACCAAATGCTCTAACCCATTTTTCATATTTTGTCTCAGAAATGTCAGGGCATACTTTATCTTCAATCTTAATGTCTAAACAAAGATATGAAATTGCTTGAGCTACAAAAATCTGTAAATAATTTTCTAAAGAATATTCCAATAAATGACTTCTCTGAATTATTAATTCATTAAGTTGATAAGTTAATTTCAGAATTTCTACTTTATAACTTTTTAAAATAATATCCCCAGGAGTTTTTACTAATGCTTCTCCTAATTTATAATTCTGGTCGATTAATTGGGAATTTAAACTTTTTATTTTATCGTCTAATTCATTAATGTCTATTCCCTTTTCTTGGTAGGCAATAATTAGGTCTT
>Ga0315288_10002601_pt1 | contig 23259 bp, 14 predicted proteins | sample YL17G11_20_MG_FD_203454 | JGI IMG/M metagenome (GOLD analysis project Ga0315288, IMG submission 203454) | Sediment microbial communities from Yellowstone Lake, YNP, Wyoming, USA - YL17G11_20 | ecosystem: Environmental > Aquatic > Freshwater > Lake > Sediment | place: USA: Wyoming | collected... | reverse complement strand
CCTGACTACACGCCCGCGGGCGGGCGCCTCGAGTTCAAGGCGTCCTCGCCCGCCAAGGGCCACCTGGGCCTCAAGAGGAACGGCATCGCCAAAGCCTCGACCGCCCTGTCCTCCGAGGACGTCCTGATCACCGACAAGGAGGCCCGGTCGCCCGTCCTGCTGACGGACGTGGTGATGATGATGGACGTGTACGTCCCGCACGTGGCCGCTGCGATGGCCCTGAAAAAAGCGTCCGCGAAGGCGGCCCCGCCCCAGGTGGCTAAGACGCCGCCGGCGACGCCGGAGTCCAAGACCTTTGTGTCCGACACCGTGAAGGCGATCGAGAACAGCCCGGTGACGGCCGGGCGGCGCCGCCTGGCTGAAAAGGCCGCGCCCGCGGCCACGGTGTGCGGGGTGTGCCTGCTCAAGACGGGCGTCAACACGTGCGTGCCCGTCCCCAAAAAGGCGCCGGCCTGCCGGGGCGAGGTCGGCGCGCCCGGGTTCTGGGACTGCGGCCAGGGCCAGTTCTTCTCGCAGGACGACTTCATCGGCCACTGCGTCAAGGCGTGAGAGGCCATCCCTCAACCCTAAAAGGCCTAGTCCCCCCTCCCCTACCCCCACCACCCAACCCACCACACGCACCATTTTGTTTTTCCCGTGCTGCGGCTTTGAATCGCGCGTGCGTGTGTGTGCTTTCACAAAAAAAAAGAAAGCCGGGCCTGTTTTGTGCCAAGGGTCCCCTCTCATTGAGACGGTCCTTGTCCTTCCACGACGACCACGCCCGCGAACCCCCTACTTTCCTCTTTTTAATTTTTGGCTTCCCAGGCCTTGCCCCATACGCATGTGTGTGTGTGTGTGTGCATGCGTATGCGTCGGGGTCCTGGTTGGTTTTGCACTGCCCTCGTGTGTAAATGGAGATGAAGACTCCCCCCCCTAACAACTTCTCCAGTCGGGCCAGTCAGGTTGAGCACACCGGTTTTCAGTTGAAGTGACCCACTCGCAGAAACAGGGACGCCGTCCATTTCTCCCCCCTCTGCGAGCCCACAGGTTGCGGGGCCGAGACACCCACCCACACACGCGCGCGCTCGCTCTCTTCTGTAGCTCCCCCCCCGCTGTTCAGGCTGGCGACACCCCGGTGAGTGTATGGCGGGGGGTCCTCGCCTGCAAAAACACACGAGCTGGGCGCCAAAAATTGCGCTCACGCATCCCCTCTCTCTCCCCCTTCCAGCCGCGTGCTCGCCGCCCTCATGGCGCGCGTTGCGTCCACCAGTGGGCGAGGTATGCTTGTGGGAAGCACTGGGCACGGAAGTGGGATCCCAGCCCCTCCCCCTCGCCCCTGGCGCCCCTTTTTTAGTTCCTCCCATCACTCGCTCGCCTCATCAACCCGCCCACCTGCCGCTGCCTCTGCAGCCAAGGCCGAGGACGACGACGCCCCTGCCGCCGCCGCCGCGGCCCTCGCCGCCTACGAGGACGCCTACTTCAATGCCGCCACCCCGCTCATCAGCGACGACGCGTACGACGCCCTGAAAGCGAAAGCCAGTCGACAAAAAAGAAAAGGAAGGGGTGTGGGCGCTGCACCCTCGCCGGCCTCCGCCCTGCCCAAGGCCGCCCACCCGGCCCGCCTGCTGTCCCTGGACGCCGTGCACTCTCGGGCGGAAGCCGAAGCCTGGGGCGCGCGCGCGGCGGCCAGGCTGAAGGCGGTGGGCGCGGCGGCGCCGTCGGCGGCGACCGCCGCCCAGGCCTGGGCGGTGGAACCCAAATTCGATGGCCTGGCTGCGCGGTGCTCGTACGAGGGCGGCCGCCTGGCCGCCGTCGTAACGAGGGGAGACGGGCGGGTGGGGGAGGACGTGACGCCCGCCGCGGCGGGCGGCCGCATCTTGGGCCTGCCCGTGGTCCTGGGTGGTGGCGGCGGCGGCGCGGGCGGCGCGCCGCCGACGCTGGAGGTGCGTGGCGAGGTCTTCATCACAGACGCCGCGTTTGCGGCCGCCAACGCGGCGGCGCGGTCCGCCGGCAACCCGCCCTTCTCCAACCCGCGCAACCTGGCGGCGGCCACGCTGCGGGCGGCGGCGACGGTGGGCCCTGGCGGGGCCGCCGCGGCCTCGCCCGCGGCCGCCGCCGCCGCCGCGCGGACGCTGTCGTTTGTGGCGTACGAGCTCGTGGTGCCGGGGGCCGCTGGAGGGCGTGGTCACCCCCCCCTTCCTCCCCCTCCAACCACGCACACCGCCGCCCTGGCCTGGCTGGCCTCCCTGGGCTTCAGCGTCCCCGCCTCTGCCTCTACGCACGCCTCCTTCGATGCCGCCCTCGACGCGGCGGCCGCCTGGATGGAGAGGCGGGCGGGGCTGGGGTTTGCTGTGGATGGGGCCGTCCTCAAGGCGGACGACCTGGGCGCGCGGGCGGCGCTGGGGTCCTCGCCCTCCGCCCCGCGCTGGGCGGTCGCCTGGAAGTTCCCCGCCACGGAGGGCGTGGCGAAGCTCACCGGCGTCACCTGGCAGCTGGGGCGGACGGGGCAGCTGGTGCCGGTGGCCGAGCTGGAGCCCACCAGCGTGGGCGGGGTGACGGTCGCCCGGGCGTCCCTGCACAACCCGGCCCACGTGCGGGGGCTCGGGCTGCGGCTCGGCGATACCGTGGTCATCGCCCGGGCGGGGGATGTGGTGCCCCAGGTGGTGCGGGCGCTGGTGGAGGCCCGGACGGGGGGCGAGGTGGAGGTGCGGCCGCCGGGCGCGTGCCCAGCCTGCGGGGCCAAGCTGGTGGGCGGGGGCGGTGAGGCCGCCGCCGCCCCCGCCGCCGCGGACGACGACGACGCGGCCGCGTCCGCGGACTCCCTGCGCTGCGTCAACCGGTCCTGCCCGGGACGGGCCCTGAAGCGGGTCCAACACTTTGCGACCTGCCTGGCGGCGGGGGCGGCCGAGCGGCGGGGCGGGGTGAGGGGGGATGCGGCAACCAGCGGCCTCGACCTCAGCTGCCTGGGCGGCCTGGGCCCCGCCACCGTGGCCGCCATCGTGGACGCGGGCCTGGCGGCCGATGGTGGTGACCTGGTCAGCCTCACCGCGGCCGACCTGGGCGCCCTGCCCGGCTTCGGGCCCGTGCGGGCGAGGAAGGTGGCGGACGCGCTCGCGACCGCGGCCGCGGCCGCCCCGCCCGGGGCCGTGGTCGCGGGCCTGGGCATTCCGGGCGTCGGCCGCGGCGCCGCGGACGCCCTGGTACAATCCGCCGGCAGCCTCGCCGCTGCAGCCACCTGGGCCGGGGATGAGGCCCGGCTGACGGCGGTGCCGGGCATCGGGCCCCTGACGGCCGCGTCCGTGGCCCGGTGGTGGGCGGCCGACGAGAATGCTGCCTTGGTGGAGAGGCTGTTGGCGGCGGGCGTGGGGACGGCTACTGTGGCGCCCACGGACATGAAAGCAGCTGGCCCCACCCCTCCCCTGCCCCTGGCCGGCCTCACCTTCGTGGTGACGGGCAAGGTGGCCGGCCTGACCCGGGCGGGCGCGGCAAAAGCGGTTGTGGCGGCGGGTGGGAAGGCGGTCGCGGGCGTGTCCGGTTCCACCACGGCAGTCGTGGCCGGGGAGTCGCCGGGCGGGGCCAAACTGGCGGCGGCCGAGGCGGCGGGCGTGCCGGTCATTGGTGCGGATGCCTTCTTTGGAGAGGGCGGGGCGGTCGTGTGGCGGCCGGACAAGATTTAGAAGAAAACAAACAAACTAGAGGAGCCTCTACACAAAAAAAATCACTCTCCATTTTAAGGCGTCGGGCTGGGCCACCGGGCGTGTATCCGCTCCACCGCCTCCAGCACATCGCCCGGCAGGGTTCCCCCTCCCGCCGCCGCCACCAGCTCCGCCAGCTGGGCCTCGCCCGTCACGCCGACCACCGCCCCGCCCACCAGCGGCCGGCCGAGCACCCAGCGTAGGGCCAGGGCCGCCGGGCTCAGGCCCGCCCGCACCGCCAGGGCCGCGTACGCCGCCGCCGCCGCCCGGGCGGGGACGGTCGGCGCGTACCGGGCCTCTCCCTCCGCGTACCGGCCCTTGTACTTGTTGAGGCGGGCGTCTGGCGGGCCCCCCCAGGCAGCAGCAGCCCGGCGGTCGCCTCCACCCCTGCTGTTGTACTTTCCGGTCAGCAGCCCCGCCGCCAACGGGGCGTAGGCGAGGAGGGGGACGCCAGCGGCCGCGCAGGTCTCGGCGCAGGTGGCCTCAAAGGTGCGGGCCATGAGGGAGTAGGCGTTTTGGAGGGCGGCCACGGGCGGGGTGCCGACCGCCAGGGCCCGCCCGAGCCCCCAGGCCGTCTCATTCGACAGGCCGACCGCCCGTGCTTTCCCCGACGCCACCACCTCCCCGCACGCCGCCCACACCTCTTCCATGGGGGTAGCATCCCCGTAGGACCGGGACGGGTCGAACGCCGTCTCGCCCCACAGGGGGACGTACCGGTCGGGCCAGTGCAGCAGCAGGAGGTCGACCTCGCCCGTGCCCAGGCGGGCGAGGGACCCGTCCAGCGCCTCCCTCACGGCCGCCCCGTCCAGGCGGGGCGGCCCGCCCCGCACCCAGGGCATGCCGCCCGGGCCGGTAACCTTGGTGGTCAGGTGGACGCGGGCCCGCCGCCCCGGGCGCCCGGCCAGCCAGGACCCCAGGGCAGCCTCGGACAGGCCCCCCGTGCCTGGGCGCTGGGGGACCGGGTACATTTCAGCGGTGTCAAACCTGGCGATGCCCGCCTCAAACGCGGCATCCAGCAGGGCGTGCGCATCGTTCAGGCTGATGCCCTCCCCAAATTGCATGGTGCCCAGGGTGAGGCGGGAGGCGGGGGAGGGGGCCGGGTTCAGTCGAGGTTCTGGGGGTTGGGCAGTGGCGCGGGCGGGTGGCGGCGGCGGGCCGGCTCGGGGGGAGAGGGCGGATCGGGACGTGTGTCTGCGGCTGACACGCCCCGCGCCCTGACGTGCGGGCATCGCCATCGGGGCACACATGTGGGGCACAGTTGCACAGGCCCCCTACAGCATGATGGCCGCGTGTGTCTGGGAACACGGGAACGCGCCAATGAGAAAAAGAAAGGAAACGGTTTGCAACAGTCCGTCTCAAGCTCGCCCTGCCCCCGCCCCCCCACCCCCCCCCTTTTCAAGCCCCCCTCCTCATCCGCTTCGCAGCCCGCCCGCCCGTCCCCTTCGCCGCATCCCGCGCGCTCACGATACCGTGCAGTCCTTGAGCCGCGGTCACCTGTTTGGACGGCCGTCGGTTCAGCATGGACCGGTCCATGGGCCAATACGCGTACGGCTCCGTCTTGGCGCCCGCCCGGGTCACGTCGCCCTGGGCGCCGCCCTTGGCAGCCCGGAAGCGGGCGCCCGTGTGGGCGCGCCCGCCGGGGGTGCCGCCCGCCGCCGTCGCGGCGGACCGCCCGCCCGCGGACTTGGCAGACCGCCCGCCCACCGATTTGGGTGCGGACCGGCCACCCTCGGAGCGGGCGTGGCGGCCAAAGCCGCCGCCGCCACCGCCGCCGCCCGAGTCGGAGTCGTCGTCGTCCTCATCGCTCTCCACCCTCCGGCCGCGCTTAGGGTTCCGCGTCGCTGCGGCGGCAGCGCCTTTGGGCTTGGGCTCCGAAATGAGCAGGCGCCCGTCGTCGCCCTCCTGGAAGTCGGCGTCCGAGTCGTCGCCGCCATCACCGGGCCCTCCGCGGCGGCGGGAGGCGCCGCCAGCGCCGCCGCCGCCGGCGCCGCCCCGCCCACCGGCCGGCGCCCGCCCGCCCGCGAGCGCGCGCGCGGCGCCGCCTCCCAGGAGGTCGACCGGGTCCGCCCCCGCCCGGTCGCCCGGGAGGGCGGCGCCGCCGCCGGCGCGGGCGCTGCCGTGCACGGTCGTTGCGCCCTTGCCAGCCTTGGTGAAGCCGGTGCGGCCCGTCTTGGCGGAGAACAGGGCCGTCGGCGCCCACTCGGACGGCGCACCGCCGCCGCCGCCCGACGTCCTTCCAGTGCGGACCGTCCGCCGGTCGCCCGCGGCATCGCCCTCCTCCTCGCCCTCCCCATCGCTCCAGGCGTCCTCCTCCGCGCCCGCCGCTTTTTTGCGGGCTTTGCGCGCGCCCTGCTTCCGAATGTGGGCCAGCAGCTTGGCGTCCGACGCCGGCATAGACGCCGCCACGGCCTCAAAGCCGATGCGGCGGGCGAGGCGCTCGACGATCACGCGCACCTTCAACCGGAACTTGTTTTTGGGGTCGTCCGACCACCGCAGCAGGCCGTCCAGGAGGTCGGGGGTCGCGGCCTCCAGGTCCGACGAGGGCAGGCGGCCGACGCATACCTTGATGAAGCCGAGAACAGATTTGATGACCTCCCGGGCGGGCGTGCGCAGGAGGGGGAGGATGGCGGGGAGGAGGCGCCCGGCGTCGGGCCCCAGCGGCCCGGGCACGAAGGCGTGCACCAGGCGGGCGGCCGCCATGGTGGAGGCGGAGACCATGTGCGGGGACCCGCCGGCCAGGCCGCCCAGGACGACGGCGAACAGCTCGCGCAGGCCGGTGCCGGGCGGGGAGCCGGGCGGGTCGGCGCCGGGAGACCCCAGGTCGACCAGGAGTGCATACGCGGCCGTGCGCGTTTTGTGGTTTGCTTCCTTCGTCGCCAGGACGGCTTCGGCGATCAGGGTCGCGCCCGCGTTGGCGTCGGCGCCGCCGTCCTCCTCCTGGCCGGACGCGGCTTGGGGGCCCGCCCGGGTGCGCAGGGCGAGGACGGCCTCCCGCACGACCGCCAGGCGGTGGCGCTTGGCCGCAGGGAGCGCGCGCGGGCCGGCCGCCAGGAGGGTGGCCAGCACGCCGCCCAGGCCGGCCGCGTCCCCGCCCTCCACCGCCAGGAAGTCGGGCCGCCCCGCGCACATGGTCGCCAGCAGCTTGTACGCCCGCTTCTGGACGGCGGGCGACCGGTCTGTGAGCCCGGGCGCCGCGGCGGCCGCGAGGGCGGTCACATCCTCGACAGGCAGCCCGGGCGCCAACGCCAGGGTCGCGTCCATGAACGTCACCCGCCGCGTGGCCGGGCAGTCCCCGCCCTGGGACGCGGTGGTGGGGGTCAGGGAGCCCTGATCGGGGTTGGCGGCGTCCCGGGTGGCGGCCGCCAGCTGGGCCAGGGCCGCCCCAAAGTGGTCCCGCACGAGGGGCGCGGGCGCGGCCGCCCGGGCGTATGCGCCGATCGCCGCACTCAGCGGCCCCCGCTCGCCCGGGCCGGCCGAGACCAGGGTGTTGAGCAGTAGGGGCAGCCAATTCTTGGCCTGGGACGCGAGGGCGGCCTTGGTGGCGGCGACGACGGCGGGCGTGAACTGAGGCGGGGGCGGGTGGGCGTGGGTGCGACCACCCCCCGCCTCTTCATCCTCGCTCTCAGACAGGCCGCCTCCGAAGCGTGCGGCCTCGCTCGGCGCGCACTGGTCGCACAGCCGCACTAGGGCCGCACATATGGACGGGCGCAGGTCGGGGCGGGCGGTGAAGGCGCGGGCGATGTCGCGGGCGTGCGTCCTGAATGTGATGGATGGAGAGAAAATGGGTGAGGAATGAGAGTCGGCCAAACGCCTCTTCTCTGTTGTTCTCTCTTCACGAGGGGGGGAATGCATGCTTGCTTGTGTCGCCGTGTTGCCCATCCGTTCCGTGCGTGCGCGCGCGCTTGCTCGTCGTCCTCGCCTCAGTGGTAGTGACAAAAAAGAACGTGTGACTCCGCATGCAAGGATTTCGAAAAATCAAAAGCCTTGTCGGATCTCAACAACGATTTGTATTCAGCGTGGTGTCTCGTCGTCGGCGGAGGGACAGGCAGCGCGCGCACATCACGCACAGGAGAGGCAAGCGGAGGGACACAAGCAAGCAGGCAAAAAGAAAAGTAAAGCAAAATAAGAAAACGCCCCCCACACGAGGAAGGACCGCGCTGTGCCTGCTGTGCCCTTACCTGAGCGCGTCCCCGCCATCCACAGCATAGCTCGCGAAGGCCGGCAGGGCCTGCCACAGCTGCATTTCCAGGGCCCGGGTCTGCAGCGACCGCACCCGATCGCCCACCGCCGCTGCGGTCGCGGACCGGGAGCCCATGTCCCGGGCGAGGGGCAGCAGGGACGTGCCCCAAAAGCCGAGGCGCGCGCCCCGGGTGTGGGCGCGCAGGGCAGGCAGGAGCCAGGCCCGGGGGTCTGGGGCGCCGCGGACGCCGTCCAGGGCGGGGCCCAGGCCTAAGGGCAGGACGTCCAGGACGACCTCGGGGCCCAGGGCGGCGATGGCGGCGCCTAGGGCCGCGGAAGCGGGGCCGGCAAAGTCTGGAGGTGGCGCCCCGGGGTCGGCTTCCGCAGCGTCGGCCGCGCCCGCGCACAGGGCGCCCAGGCGGGCGAGGAGCGGGGCCAGGGCGGCCACGGTGGCTGGGCTGGGCGGGCCGGCTGCCGCCGCGGCCGTGAACGTGTCTGCCGCGGCGGGCAGGGCCGCCGCCCAGCCGGGGCGGGCGCCTGGGCCGAGGGCGGACACCAGGGTGGCCGCGAGCTGGACGGCGGGCGGCGGGGCGGCGGCAGCGCCGGCGCTGGCGCAGCCGCCGCCGCCCCTCGTCGCCGCCGCGCTGGTGACGCCCCCCGCAGAGGCGAGGGCCGAGCGCAGGGCCATCGCCGCGGCCACCCGGACACCCTCCGACTCGGAGGAGATGAGCGGGGCCAGGGCAGCGGCGGCGGGCGGCAGGGCGGCCGCCGCCGCGGGCGGGTCGAGCGCCGCCAGGCGGCGCAGCCCCGCATCCAGGGCCGCCGCCGCGGCGGCCAGGGCATCCGCGTCCCGCCCGTCCCAGGCTCCCGGGGTGGCGATGAAGGCGGAGATTAAGGCAGCGACGTCGGCGGCCGGGAGGTCAAAGGCCGCGGCGGCGGATGCGGGCGCCTTGCGGGCGTGCACCCGGGCACCTGCCCCGCCCCCCGCCTCGCCAGGCGGCGCCGCCAGCAGCGCCCGCACCGCGTCCGCCGCGTGGCGGGCCAGCAGGGGGTTGCGCATCCCGAACAGGGGGAGGATGGCCGGGACCGCGACCTCGCGCACGCCGGCGGCCGCCGGGACGAGCAGGGGCAGGGCGCCCCGGAGGAGGCCGAGGGCGTGCAGCGCGTCGGCGGCCGCCCGGCCGACCGCCTCGTCCGCGGCCGCGCGCGTGGCCGCGCCCGTCGCCCGCGCCGCCGCCGCCGCCGCCGCGGCGGGGCCGGGCAACACCCCAGCAGCCACCCGCACGATGGCATCCGACGCGGCGGACGCGAGCGCAGTGCTGCCGCTCGCCCGGGCGCCGGCCCGGAAGGCGGCCAGGGCGGCCACCGCGCCAGCCCCCGCCGCTCGCCGGGCTTTCGGGTTGGGTGTCAGGCAGAGGTTGAGCAGGGCCGCCCAGGGCGGGGCCAGGGGCGCCCAGGCGGCGGGCGTGGACGCTGCCGCCGGGTCAGTCGCGGCGGAGGCCATTAGGGTGGCCAGGCAGGTGGCGGTGTGGCGGAGGGCGGGGGGCTGGATGGGTGGGAGAGATGGGCGGCGGGATAGTGAGAGAGGGAGGTCGGGAAAAAAGGCGCTGGAAAGGAAAAAAAAAAAAAAAAAAAAAAAACGCACGTTCCGGTTGGCCGCCTCCACGACCGCCATCAGCACGCGGGCGGTCTCCGAGAACCGGGTCCGCAGGACAGGGGCAGGCACTCGGACCAAGACCAGGTCCAGGAGGTGGGCCATGGCGGAGAGCGCCTGCGTGTTGTGGGAGGGAGACGGAGAGAGGAGAGGTGAGAATCGGCGGCGGCCCGAAGACCGGCGGCTAGCCTGAGTTGAGACACATGCCGCGCCTTGACTCTCTCTCCACGCAAAACTCTCGCTCTCTCTATGCCCGTCCCCTTACCTGCGGTTCATCCAAGGCACGCGGTCCATCCAGGGCCGCCATCAGAGCGGCAAACAGGGCGGACGGCGAGGGGTCCAGCCCCCGGGACCGCACCGCGTCGAGGACCGCGCTCAGCACCCCGACCAGGGCCCGCGATTCCGCGCCGGGCTTGCCCGCGTGCCGCCGCATAATCTCGTCTACGATGCCGGGGGCGGGAGGAGGGGCGGCGTCGGCGGTCATGGTGAGCGGTGCGCGAGCGGTAAGGCGTGCACGCTTCTTGAGGGAAAAGAGAGTGTGTGCCTTGTGTCTCGACTTTCCCGACCTTCTCTGTTCATCGTTGGCTCTGTGCCTCAGTCGGGCTGTTGCATCAAACATAGCGACACAAACAAGGCACGCAAACGCGCTATCTTGTCTACAGTCAACACACACACACACGCACACACACACACGCACACCTCCTCATTCCTCTTCGTCTTCCAGCGACACCAGTTCCAGCAGCCGCGACGCCATCGCTGCCGCCGCCGCCCGCCGTTCCGCGTCGGGCAGGGCCCGGATGCGGTCCCGGGCGGCCGCAGCCTCGGCCATGAGAGCATCGAAGGTCGTGACATCGGCCTCCAGGGCGCCGTCGCCGTCGCCGTCGCCGTCGGAAGAAGAAGTGTGGGCGGGCGCACCATCACCAGCGTGTCCGTGAGGGCGGCCGCCAGTGCCCACCATTTTGCGTTCTAGGCCCGGCCACATGTGTGCCTCCAACGCTTCCTTGACCCGGGCCAGGCCCACGGCTTCCCCGTCAGCGAGCATTGCGGACAGGGCGGCCTCCACGGCGGCACCCGCACCCAAGGCTGCATCCACCCACTCCCACCCGGCCGCCGCGGCCCAGGCGGCCGCGCCTGCCCGCCAGGCCGGCAGGGCTGGGACGCCGCTGCCTGTGTGCAGCCCCAGGGCGTCGGCCTTGTTGGCCACGCACAGGCGGATGGACGCGGACTCCAGGGCGGTCCCGGTGGCGGTCGTCCACGCGCGGGCGGCCTATTGTCAAGGAGATGAATGACAGGTTTGAGTGTGGTTGAGGACAAAAAGGGCCCGGGGCCGGCTCTCTCTTTCTCTTCCCCTCCCTCTTTCTCTCCATCTCGTCTCACCTCAAAGCTAGCCTCATCGCCGCCGTCAAAGATGAGGACGACCGCCTCGGCGGGCGCGGCGGCGGAGAGGGGGGTGGGGGCAGAGGAGGAGGAGGCAGTGGGGTGCGCCTGTGGTGCGACTGCCTCTCCTGGTGGTGCTGGCTCGTGGACACCGGCCCGCATGGGCCGGCCTGCCTGGGCGACGCCCGCACGTGACGCTGTCATGGCGGTCGCCGCGTCATCGATCGTCACCTCCTCCGCTCCCAAGGCGGCCACGGCCGCTCCCAAGGCGGCCACGGCCGCGCCCGCCCGGCCGTCTGCCGCGCCCACCCGGGCCCGGGCGGCCCGTTGCTCCGCGGCCGCGGCCTCAAGCCCGGTCTGGGCCGCCTCCTCGTCGACCGCCACGGCGGCAGCGTCGCCGCGTCCACCGCGCCCGCCGCGCTCACCCCCCACCCGCACGCACACCAGGTCGACGGCCGCCTCGTAATACTTGGTGTCGATCACCCAGGGATACTTGAGGGGAGGGGTGGTGGTCGAGGGGGCGGCCCGCCCTGTCAAGCCTGCCACCAGGGCCCGCTTGCCGGCCGCGGGCGGGCCGACGATGGCGATGCGTGGGCGGGCAGGCGCGTGGTTGCCTGGCTCGTCGGTCGTCATTTTGATGGCGTGTGTGTGTGTCGCAGGGCACTGCCAATGCGAGTCTGGGGTCTCTTTCTCGCCGGCCTTCAGTCTCTCAATTCGCGGCCCAAGCTTCGCCCGGCTTTCAAGCCATCCACCCCACCTCCGCCCGCACTCACCATCCAAACCATCGACCGTACCCTGTATCTCCCAACCGGAGGCGAATTGGGCACGGCAGAGCCGACCCAGGCCTTGACGGACGCCGGACATTGACGGCGTTCCCTTCAACAACAACAACTCTCCTCGTTTCAACCCGGCCCGGCCCTAAAAAACGGCCCGCGCCTGACCACCCTCAGCATGCGCGACTTTGCAGCCGCGTACGCGGCATGGGCGGACACCAACGGTATGGCGTCTGGAGGGGTGGCGTCACGCTGGGCGAGGGTGGGGTGTGAGCGGGCGCGCGTGAGAAAGGCGGGCGGGAGAGAGGGGGGCATCGCGGCCGGCCCTCTGGCGAGCGAGAACCTGCTGCCGGCGCGGCGGGTTGGCCCGGCCCTCCCACGCCCCCCCGCCGCGGTGGTGACGGCCGCTTACCCTCGCGGTGGTGCTAATGACCCCTCGGCTCCCTTCTTTGTGGGTGCAAGGTCCCGATGGAGCACGCACGCGCCCCGCGCGGGACCGGCGGTGCGAGCCCGCGGCGAAAGCAAGAGGCGGCTGCGGCGGCGGCGCAAGAGGCCGCCCGAAACCCGGCCCCTCTGTCTCTCTCTTGCCTTGCTATTTCGCCCTTGCATGGCCGCCCAGGGCGGTCAGGGCAGGCGGACTCCCTCCCCCGGAGAGGCAAAACTATTCTGCACCACTCTGAGGGGGGGAAGCCGGGCGCACGCGGCAACCCACCCCGCCGGTGAGCGGACGGACAGGGAAGAAAAGGGCCGGCCCGATGCGCGACCCCCCCTCCCTCTCTTCAACCTCTCTCAACCTCTCTCAACCTTCCAGGCACCTCCCCCGCTACCCTTGTCACCCTGGCCCCCGGCGGCCCCACCATCGACCTAGCCGCCCTCCACGCCGCCGTCACGGACGCCGGCGGCCCCGCCGCCGTGCCCGCCGTGGGCGGGTGGGAGGGCTTGGGCCTCGGGGACGGGCCCGCCCTGGCCGCCCTGTATGAGACGACCCTCGCGCCCTTTGACGCATCCCTGGCCTCGCCCGACGGCGGCGGCGACGAGCTGGGCGCGCCCCGCCCGCACAAGCAGGCCCGCCTGGAGTCGGCGACGCCGGTGCCGCCCCCGCCCGCGGGCGCGCCGGCTGGGACGCCCCTGGCCGGGCAGGCTGGCCGGGGCGTGCCGTCCACCCATCCGCCTGTGGGCGGCGCCGCCCGCCGCTCCCCGCCCGGCGGCGTTGGCACGCCCGCAACCTCCAAGGGCGAGGGCGACGACGATGGGGATGCCGACGCCGACGCCGACGCGGACACGGCCACCATGCTGGCGATGCTGGCGTACGTGCGGCGCCTGGGCCTGCGCGGGGCGCTGCCGTCCGCGCGGGAGGGCCTGCTGGTGACCCTCCCGCCCAACACCGCGGCGGGCGCGGCCGCCAAGGAGGCCGCCAAATTCGCGCGCCGGGCCCGGGTCGCCTTGCGCTGCGCTAACCTGGGCGAGCGTCCGCGCAACGTGGCCGGCCAGGGCGCCCGGTGGCGGGCGGCCCAGGCGGCGGAGGAGGCGTTCATGACGGTGGGCGGGCGGGAGGGGCGCGGCGCGCGGGCCGGGTCTGGTGGAGCTGCGGGCGACGACGACGGCGCCACCCGCCGCTCCGGTCGCGCGCGGGCCGCCCCGACCTTTTTCGCCCAGGCCGCCTGGGGGAAGGCGCCGGGGGCGGGCGAGGGTAGTGACTCTGAGACCTCCTCCATGGTGTGGTCGGCCGGGGGGCCCGGCGGCGCGCGCGCGGACTCGCCCTCCCGCGTCGCCCGCGCCGCCCGCCGGGCCGCCACCCGGGCGGGGCCGACCTACCAGGCCGACCTGCCCGAACAACGGGCCAAGCCGTCCAAGGACGCGCCCGCGGCGGACGGGACTTCCGCCGCCATGGACGCGCAGGAGCGGGCGTGGTTGAGTTGCCGGGTGTTGGTGCCGGGCGACATCGGGCCGCCGGGCGCGGTCGCCCCCCTCCTCGGCCCGGCCCCGCCGCCCACGGCGCCCGACGCGCTCGGCGACGCCCTCATTGCGGCTTCTATCCTGCAGACCGAATGGGCGTATGCGACCGCGACGGGGCCGGCAGCGGTCGCCGCCGTGACGGGCGTGGGGATGGGAGGAGGGGCGGGGCCGGGCAAGGTCGGTGCTGCTGCCGCCGATCCCGCCTCCCTCTCCTCCGCCGCGGGTTCGCCGGCCCCCTTGCCCGGCCCTGACGCCGCCCCACCCATCTACCCATCAACGCTGGCCATCCCTGGTGGGGCGGGCGGCAAGGTGGCGACGGGCCTGGGCCTGGGGACGATGGGGCCGCCCGCCGCGTTTGGGTGGACGCCCGCCGACCAGGCAGCGTTCGCGTCTGCCCTCGCCCTGGTGGGCCGCCAAGTGCTGGTGTGGGGCCTGCCCCTCCCGGAAGACATGCGGTCCGTCATGGCGTCCGCGGGTGCGGGCGTGGGCGGCGCGGCGGGCGGCATCGGCGCGGGCGCGGTGCCGGGCGGGGTCGGCGCTCCCGGCGGGCCCACCAGGGCGCGGACCCCCTGGGAGTGCTCCGACTTTTATTACAACGTATGGAAGACCCGGTCCACGCCCGCCGCCCGGCTGTGGTACCTGCAGGCGGAAGCCTCCTTCGCGGACGCGGCGCACGCCGCGGCGGGCGGGGCGGGGAAAGGGATGGTGCTGCCGGGCTGGCTGGCGGCCGCGGCGGGGAAGGTGCCGGGGCCGCCCGGCGCGGCAAAAGTGCCCGGCAGTGGAGGCCTCTCCTTTGCCGCCCTCCACGGCGAGGGTGAGCGCCGGTACGGGCAACACGTCCCCGCCGCCGCCCCGCAGGCCACGATCGCCGCGGCTGGTCCGCCCACTGCTGCTGAGGGCGGCGTCGGCGCTGGTGCGGCCACCAACAAGCGGTCGGAGGCCGCGCTGGAGGCCCAGCGCAAGCGGCGAATGCGGGAGATGGCGGCCTGGGCGCGCGAGTGCGGGCGGGCGGCGGCCAGCACCGAGTTCGACCGGTGGTCCTCCCGCGTGCGGCGGTACCGTCGGGCGGCCCGCGCGATCGCTGTCGCCCACGTGGCTGCCGTTACGGGCGGGAGGCTGGCCAGTTTGGCGCCAGACAGTGATGGCGGTGGTGGGGGTGGTGGGGGTGGGGGCGGTGCTGCTATGTGAGGAAGGCGATTGATGATCGAGGGACGCTTTCCGGGCGCGCGTGCGGCCTCTTTTTTTACAAGAACAACAGGTGCACACACACACGCGGGGACCGGGCCGCCCCCACGGGAAGAGAGAGCGTGAGAGATGAGAACCGTTGTTCTCATTCTCTCCTCGCTCCTCAACCACTCCCACCTCCAAAGAGAGCACAACAAACAAAATGAAAGGGAGGCGGCGTCCGCAGGAAGGAGACGCACGCACAGGACACACAAACACCCACACACCCACACACCCACATAGATCGTATCTATCGGCGAGAGAGAGAGAAATAGAGAGAGGGGCGGTCGGCGGCGAGAAAGAATCGAGAGAGGGCCTAAACCTCTCTAAACCTTGCCTGGCACGCGCGTATGTCTCATCTCTCTCTCCCGCCGTTGTCGTTGTTTCCCTAATAACGAACACCAACACCCCTGATCACGTACAGCAAGACTACGTATTAGCAGGCTGGCGTGAGGACAAGGAGGACTGAACGCCGCGCCCCAACAAAAAGGACACGCGTTTTGTCAAGTAAAAAAAAAGAGAGAGGCAGTCCAAAGACAGGCGCACAGAAAAACGCGCGCCGCGCCCTAAAAAGAATCAGAAGACACACACACACACACACACAGGGGGCAGATAGAGGTGACGGAGGTCAAGTGGGGCAGGGCAGCATCGCGGCGGGCGTCCGGGCGTGAGCGGGCGACGACGGCGGCGGCGGAGAGGCCTTGGCGGCCGCGCCTGGCGCGCCCGTCGCACCCATGCGTCCGCCCCCACCAATCACGACCACCGCCTCCCCGCTGGGCTCCACCCGGAAGGTGGCGCCACCGCCATTGACTGCTGCGCTCACCAGCGGGCCTCGCGCCTGGGCGGTCGCCGCCGCGGCGGCCGCGGCGGCCGCGGCCGCGAGCGAGGGCGTGGAAGGGGCTGGACCCGCCAGTGCGGCCAGGCGGCCGGCCGAGCCCGGGCGGGAGCGAGGCGGGGAGACCGAGGACGCCCCGCCCGGCGGGGAGGGGCTCCCACCTCCCCCGGACGCCTTGGGCGGGGTGTGGAGCAGGCTCGCAGACCCCCGCCGGCGCCGGGCGGACGAGGAGGACGAGAGCGCCCCGCCCGTCCGCCGCTTGATGGTGACGACCTGCTGGAAAAAGACCTCCACCGCGGCCGTCGCGCGGTGGGTGTAGTTGGGAAATCCTCCTCCGCCGCCGCCATAGGCGTGTTGCTGGTGGCGGCCGTGGTGCGACGGCGGGCGGGGCCCCGTCAGGACGGACGCGACCCAGGCGAGCCAGCCGAGGATGAGGGCCGCGGGCAGGACAGCCGCGGCGAGCGCAAAGCGGCCGGCAACGCGGGCCACACTCGCCGCACCCGCCGCCGCGCCTGCCGCCCGCGCGCTGCAGGACGCGACCGCCTCGCCCGCCAGGTGAAGCGAGGCTGTCGAGGCGGCGGCCAGGGCGGCGGCGGCCAGGTAGAGCGGGGAGGGCGGCGGGCTGCTGCATTTGCGGAAGAGAAGAGCGGGAGAAATGAGAGGGAGGGGTGGGGGGGAGGGAGAGGGAGTGGGCGCGCCTGTTGGTCGTGCCCACTCACCAACGCGCAACCCTCTTGGACTATCCATCGCGCATCCACGACCGGGCGCGCGGGGATGGCAAGAAGGGCGCGAGGGGCAGCCGGCGGCCGGCCGTGGCCGCGACGGCCGCCGTCCCATCAGCGCACGCAAAGAGAGAGAGGGCTCCTCTTGCCTGCGCACGCGCCCAAACCCAGGCACGCCACCCCTTACCTGGAAGCCATGGCGCTCCCTGGAGTCGATTCCGGGCGGGCGGTGCAAAAGGGAGAGAGAGAACAAAAAAGGCGAGGCGGAGAGGGGAGTGCGCCCTCTCTTCCGCAAGCAGAGACTTGAAAATGATTACTACTTCCGCCTCACCCTCCGGCCAACACCCCGCCCACCCCGGCACACACCGCAATTTGCGGCATCCACACCCGCCGGGCATGGGCCCCCAAGTTGGGCCCCGACCCGTGCGGAGTGGTCGACAGCAGGGCGACCGCGTCGCCGGGCGCGGCGACGATGGAGAAGGTCTTGGTGGAGGTCCGCCTGGTGGTGGTTGTCCCGGTCGCCGGGGGGGGGTCGCCCTGACCGCCCCCCGCCTCCTCATCCGCCACGAAGCCGGCCACGCGAGCGGCCTCCCACCCGACGTCCAGGGTGCCGTTGGCGGGGCCGACCGCGTCCAAAGGCACCCACACGGAAAGGTACAGGAGGAGTGAGGATAGGCTCCCGCTGGTGGTGGCGGCCACCGCCACCCCGCCTCTCTCCTCCTCCTCCACGGCACGCCGGCCCACCTCGACCGCGTACTGGCCGTCCGTGTGCCAGGCAAAGCCGGAGGCCGGGCAGTGCGGGGGCTTGATGATGAACTGCTCGTTGAGGAGGCGGATGGTGGTGGATGAGGGAGGGAGTGGCCGTCGGTGAGGGCTGCCGCCTCCACCACCACCACCCAGGATCGCGGCGCCAAGGCCCGCCAATAGCCGCCCCAGGCCCGGGTCTGTGCGCGCGCAGGCGTAGGGGGTGCCAGGCATGCCCGCGCCCGCCGCCGTCTCCAGGATGCAGCCGCGGTGCGTCGCGGCCCAGTCCGGCCCCAGGTCGGACCCGCCCGCGGTCGCCTCATCCGCCGCCCGGGCGTCGCACGCCAGGGCGTCTGCGGTGTTGCGGAGGGCCGTGACCTGGTCCGGCGACAGGAAGCCGCGCAGGACGGCCAGGCCGGCCGAGGCGACGGAGGCCGCGGCGGCAGGGAAGTCGGGTTGCAAATGCATACTGAATGCCGATTTTTCACTTTTTCTTTTTTTCTTTGTCTCCCGTCCAAATCCACATGCCGCCCCGCCGCACGCGAGCCGTTGCGGCAGCAGGCGGCGACGGAGAGGATTCAGCCGCTCCCGCCCCCTCTCCCGCTCAGGCGACGCGGGCCAAGCGTGGCGCCGCCGCCGCGCCCGCCGGCTCGCCGCCGCCAGAAGCGGACCAGCCGGCTGCTCCTGCCCCACCCCGCAGGGGAGCCAAGGCCGCTGCTGCTACTTTTCCTGTGGTTGAAGGCACCGCCGCTCCACCCGCCCGGGCGACCGGCAAGCGGGGCGGGGTGGCGGCGGCGGCTGAGGCCCAACATCCTGCTACAGAAACCGCCCTGCCCGCCCCGCCCCGCCCGGCTCGCAGGGCTGCTGCTGCTGCGCCCGCGCCCGCCTCTCGGGCCCGGCGCGGCACGGCAGCAGCAGCAGCAGCAGTCGCAGCGCCGGTAGTGGACGCCCCAGCGGCATCGGAGCCCCGGCGGGGGGCGGCGGCGGCTGAGGAGGCAGGCGGCCCTCCAGCGACCCCCGCTGCCGAGCAGAGGGAGGCAGCCGCGCCCGCCCAGGCGCCCGCCGCCCCGGTATCCTCCTCACCTGCTGTGGACGAGGATGTGGCCATGGTGGAGGTAGGTGAGGAAGGTGTGCACGCGGCGCTGGGCCCGCCTCCACCGGTGGTCCTCCCAGCTGCTTCTGCTCCGGCTGTGCCTCCCCCCGTCGCGCCGCCCCCCCCTCCGCCCCCCCCTCCGCCCCCCCCTCCGCCCCAGCCGGAGGTGGTGGTGGCCGCGCCCGTGGCGGCGGCGGTCCTGCCGCCCCCTCCGCCCCCGGCCGCCCCGCCCGCGCCAACGGCGGCCGCACCCCCAGCTCCTGCTGCCGCCGCCTCCTCCTCCTCCGACGAGGGCGACTACGCGCCCACCACCCTCCACGCCCCCCCACCCAAGCGCACGGCCGCCGACTGCCCCTACCTCGCCACCGTCTCCCGGGCCGCCCTCGACTTTGACTTCGAAAAGTGCTGCTCCGTGACGTTGGGGCGTGTCAACGTTTATTGTTGCCTGGTCTGCGGCCGGTACTTGGCGGGTCGGGTGCCCAGCAGCCCGGCGCACACGCACGCCCTGGAGGCCGGGCACCACGTCTTCATGCGCTTGGCGGATGGCAAGGTGAGACGTGAGGGAGGGAGCGAAAAACGAAGGGAAGGAGCGGCCCTTCACCCCTCTCTATTTTCATCCACATCCTAATTTTCTCCACCCCTCCTCATTTTCCCTCCCCCCTCCTCTTTTTCACTTTTCCAGGCCTTTGTCCTCCCCGACGGCTACGAGGTCGAGGACCCGTCCCTAGACACCATCCGGGCCGTCCTCCACCCGGCATTCACCCCCGCCGACATCGCCCGCCTGGACGGCGACCCAGCCTGGGCGCGGGCCCTGGACGGCACGCCGTACGCGCCCGGGGTGGTCGGCCTTAACAACCTGGGGTCGACTGATTACGCGAACGTCACCGTCCAAGCCCTCTGCCGCGTGGCCCCCTTGCGGGACTGGTGCCTTACAGGAGACGGCGGCACGACTTTGCCCCCTCTCACAGCTGCGTTCGCGGAGCTGGTGCGCAAGGTGTGGAATGCGCGGGCGTTCAAGGGGCACGCCTCGCCCCACGAGTTTCTGGTCGCGTGCGCGGCCGCGTCAGGCGGGCGCTTCGGTCCCGCCCCGCCCGCCGCGGGCCCCGGCGCGGGCGGCGCGGCCACCACCTCCCGCCGCGGCCGGGGCGACCCCGTCGACTTCCTGGCCTGGCTCCTCAACGCGCTGCATGCCGAGCTGGCGGCCCCGCCCCGCCCGCCCGGGGTCGCGCCACTCCCGCCCGCACTCGCCGCGCGCGCGGCCGCGGGCCGGCCCTCCATCATTTCCCGTTGTTTCCAGGGCGCGCTCACCGTGACCACGGAGCCCGGGACGGGCGGCGTGCCCCTCGGCGCCCCGCCGCGGGCGGTCACCGTCCCGTTCTTCATGCTGGGCCTGACCCTGCCGCCGGCCCCGCTCTACCCGGACGCCCTGGAAGCGCGGTCCATCCCCCAGGTGCCGCTGCCCGACCTCCTCCGCCGGTATGACGGGTGCCGCGTCACGGACGACCCGGCCCGGGGGCGGCAGACCTTCAGGCTGGCCCGCCTGCCGCCGTTCCTCATTCTGCACGTGCGCCGGTTTGCGCGGGCGGGGGCAGGCCTGCTGGGCGGGGACGCGCCGCTGGAGAAAAACCCGACGGTCGTCACCTTCCCCGTCCGGGGCCTGCGCCTGGGGGAGGTCATTCCCCTGCCCCAGCCAACCACACCCACGGCGACGTTCGACCTGGTCGCCAACATCGTGCACGACGGCCCCGCCTCCGCGGTCGGCGCGGCGGGCGTGGGCGGGGCGTTCAAGGCGCACGTGCGGCGCAAGGCAGACGGCGCCTGGTACGAGGTCACCGACCTGTCTGTGTCAGATGTCCTGCCCCAGGTGGTGGCGCTGTCAGAGGCGTACGTGCAGGTGTATGAACGCGCGTCGGGTGGTGAGGGCGAGGGCGAGGGCGAGGGCGAGCGGGCGGCCAAGCGGGCGCACTTGATGGAGGAGGGGTGAGAAAAAGAGGTGCAAAAACCAAAAACCACACAAACTCCCATGTCACGCACGTCGCTCTCTCCATTCACACCCGGGAGACCCGACCGGCAGGGGTACGCGCGCCGCCGTCCGGCTCAACCTCTCCATTCACACCCGGGACCCGACCGGCAGGGGCACGTACGCCGCCGTCCCGCTCACCCCGGCAAAGAGGGCCTCCAAATCGGCGGAGGGCGGGCTGCCCTCGCCGGGGTCGTCCGCCACGCAGTCGAGCGACCGGTTCATGGCGGCCGGGCTGCACACGGCGGCGACGGCCAGCGCGGCCACGTCCGCCCGGGGGATGCGGCGGGAGGACCGGGCGAGCAGGGCGTCGTCGATGCCGAGCACCAGGCGGCGCTCCCCGCCAGGGGCGTCCACCAGGCCGCCCGGGTGCAGGATCACGCCCTCGACCTCGCCGCGGCGCGCGCAGCCCAACAGGTATTCCTCCGCCTTGCGCTTCCACAGCAGGATCTTGCCGCCGGCAATGGAGTTGAGCATATTTTCGGGCTGGGTCACGCCCATGGAAGAGATGACGACCACCCGGCGCACGCCCGCCGCGATGGCGGCATCGATCTGCGTCTTCTGGCCCTCCCAGTCAACGGACTCGGGCCGCCCGCCTTCCCCCCCCTTCCACCGGAACTCCGGGCGGACGCCGCTCTGTTTGAGGGCCTTGGCGACCATCAGGCGCAGGATGGACCGCTTTTTTATTTGGGGGACGGCCGAGGTGGCGATGATGAGGGCGTCCGCGCCTGTGAGGGCGGCCTTCAAGGCGTCAGCCGCGCCGGGCGCCGTCACGTCGATGACCTCCACGGACGCACCCATTTTGGCGGCGGGCGCGCCCGATTTCTTCGACCGGACGACCGCGATCGGGGTGGCCCACGCCTCCGGGGATGCCGTCAGCCGCTCCACGACCAGCTTGCCCGTCTTGCCGCCGGCCCCGGTGACGACAACCTTTGGTTTTGGGGTTGCCATGGCGACGACGGTGCCGCGGGTGGCTGTGGTGGTGGAGCGGGTGGGTGCCTGTGTGTGTGTGTGGTAGAGAGAGTGGAGGGTTGGAGGAGGTTGGAGGAAAAGCGGTGCGTCGCCACGGCGCTGCCATGCGAGCGCTTTGCAAACGCGGGCCAACCACGCATTTTTGCCGCCTACCCAACTCCCCAGACTGATTTTTGATGCAATGCGTTACTCACCGGAACGTGTGCGCGGAGGGCCATTCGGCGGTTGGGGAGCGAATGAAAGAAAAAGAAAAGATAAAAGAAGAGATAATGAATGAGCCGGAAGAGACGTCCAGCACTCACACCCGACCGGCTTTTCTTTCTCATCATCATGTCCGCTCCTCTAGAAGCCATCCGGTGGGCCCCGGGCCCCAAAAGGCTGGCTCTTCTCGACCAGCGCCTTCTCCCAGGCACCATGGAATATATTGATATTGCGGGCGCGGATGAGGCTTGGACGGCGATCAAGGTGAGGAGAGGGAGAAGGAGTTGGGAAGACGGCTAGCTGCGAATTGCAAGGGGGAGGGCGCGTCGTTGTGCAACCGTGTGAGGCCTGCGATTGAGCATCAGCCAGGCTGACCAGCTTTGAAAGTCACTCCCTTGGTGGCCCACATCTTGCATCAGGCGATGTAGGGGCAGTGCGAACAAGGAAAAAAAAGTTGTCTCTGTTCTCAACCCCACCCCCCGCCACTCTCGACTCTCATCCCAGGACATGGCCGTCCGCGGCGCGCCCGCCCTGGCCATCGCCGCCGCCCTGGGCCTGGCCGCGGAGCTGGCCCATGGCCCAGGTTTCACCGACGCGGCCGCAGCGGTCGCCGCCATTACCGATCGCGCGGCGTTCCTGGAGACCGCCCGACCGACCGCCGTCAACCTGGGTGAGGCAACCCGCCGCCTGACAGCCACCGCGCAGGCGGTGGCCGTGGACGCGCCGCCCGGTGCGCGTGGCTCCGCCTGCGTCACCGCCGCCGTGATCCACGCCGCGGAAGCCATGCTTGCCGACGACGTCGCGTGCAACCACGCCATGGGTGGCGCGGGCGCGGACGCCCTGCTGGCAGCCGCGGTCGGCCGGGGCCTGGCCCGCCCGGGCGAGCCGCTCCGAGTGCTTACCCATTGCAACACGGGCGCCCTGGCGACGGCCGCGCACGGCACCGCCCTGGGCGTCATCCGCACACTCGCGTCCCGGGGCCGCCTGCAACGGGCTTTCTGCACAGAGACCCGCCCCTACAACCAGGGCGCCCGCCTGACGGCCTTTGAGCTCGCGCACGAGGGCCTCCCCGCGACCCTGCTGGTCGACTCGGCGGCGGCCGGCCTGCTGCTGTACGGCGGGGAAGGCCCCGCCGACCCTCCGGAAGGAGAACAAACGGGGGCCCGCTGGTCCGGGCGGCCGCACGCGGTGGTGGTGGGTGCGGACCGGGTCGCCGCCAACGGAGACACGGCAAACAAGGTGGGCACCCTCGCCCTGGCCGCGGCCGCGCACCTGGCGGGCGTACCCTTCTTTGTGGCCGCGCCCACGACCACGCTGGACCCGGCCCTGCCGGACGGGTCCGCCATCCCCATCGAGCAGCGCCCGGCTGAAGAGATCACGCACTCGCCCTGTGGCGACAAGCCCCGCGTTGCCGCGACGGGGGTGGCTGTGTGGAACCCCTCCTTTGACGTGACACCCGCTGCTCTCATTACGGGCGGCATCATCACGGAAATCGGGACGGTGAGGCGGGTGGTGGGCGGCGATGGTGAAATCTCTTTCGACATCAAGGCCGCAGTCAAGGTGGGCATTACGCGGCGGGTGCGGGCCGAGGCTGCCGCCGCCGCCGCTGCTGCCGCTGCTGCTGGCGCGCCTGGCACGGGGGTGGAGGCGGGCGCCGCTCCGCGTGCGGAGACCTCCCAGCCTGCCACCGCCGCGCCTGGCGCCGCCGCCGCCCACCCAGCCACCGACCCGTCCGTCCCCGCCCCCTTTGAACCGGCGGCCGTGCGGTCCTACCTGGCGTCCCGGCCGGCGCTGGCGGAACGCCTGGGCGGGTCGCCCGCTGACTGGGCGGTGGA
>Ga0315288_10002600_pt1 | contig 23273 bp, 25 predicted proteins | sample YL17G11_20_MG_FD_203454 | JGI IMG/M metagenome (GOLD analysis project Ga0315288, IMG submission 203454) | Sediment microbial communities from Yellowstone Lake, YNP, Wyoming, USA - YL17G11_20 | ecosystem: Environmental > Aquatic > Freshwater > Lake > Sediment | place: USA: Wyoming | collected... | reverse complement strand
AATCATCACTCTAAACATGACCTAACTCACGCAAAATCAACATGAAAGCAGAAATGCTTGCAACAGAATTTTTCAACCCATCCCCTGCTCAGTATACCGGAAATCAAGCCGATCTTCGCTCTAACCCGCTGATTCTGCGCGACATCCCCGGATTTTGGCCGTCAAGGGGGGTGCGCTCTGGTAGGTGCTGTACCAGGCGCTCTGGTAGACGCTCTGGTAGATGCTCTACCAGACTCCCTGGTAGGCTCTCTAGTAGACCCTCTGGTAGACTCTCTACCAGACTCTCTGGTAGACCCTCTAGTAGGTTCTCTACCAGGTTCTCTACCAGGTTCTCTGGTAGGTTCTCTGGTAGGTTCTCTACCAGGTGCTGTACCGGGTTCTCTGGTAGACGCTCTCCCGGGCGCTCCAGTGGGGGTCGCACCGTACGCTCCCCGCCGACCGATGACCGCCGTCCGCAGACCTGTTCTGACTTCTGCATTCTGACTTCTGCCTTCGCGTTTCGCGCTGCTCTTCAGTCATGTCCTGTATCTCGACTTCGCGCGGGAGGTGTATCGCCTCGTGGAGCGGCACTTCGGCGGCTCGGGACTTGAGTCTTGATTGGAGGTTGGAGCTCGGTCATTGGGATTTCGCCCCTTGGCGCAGGGCTTGTTTCGAGTTTCGTGCTTAGAGTTTAGGCACTTCCCGTCTCGGGTGCGGCCGCGAGCCGATTCTCGAGGGAATCGCCTACGAGGCATTCGGGTTGACTGTCTAGCTCTGGGCGGCATCCGAAGACACAGCAGCAAGGGCGTGGTTCTCCGCGTCCTTGGGCTTGTTTGGTGTCCTGCGGTGAGCGATTGCCGCGCTCAAGGTTCAGCGCGTGGCGTTGCTGGGGCTGGGCGTGCTGAAGCCTTTCCGGCAGCAGGGGATTGCCAAAGCCCTGATGATTCGAGGCCTCAAGTTCCTGAAGAGCCGCGGGATGACCGAGGCGGATTTGTTTGTCGACAACTCCAATCCGGCCCGTGCGGCTGGTCTCTATCTCAAACTGGGGTTTCGGACGGTGAGGAGGATTCTGGATTACGAGAAGGCAGACGGCTGATAGCTCGGACGGGGCGGACGAATCGGAAAGGGCAGGAGTGAGCCTGCCCTTTCTTTCTGACCGCTTCGGCGTTCCGGAGCCTATTCCTTCAGCGCGGCCTTGGAGAAGATGTAATCCGGAATCTCGGCGTCGAACTCGATTGACTCAATGCTGAACTCGGTGCCGTCTCCGCTCTTCAGCGCGTCCTTGAACACGGCCCGGGTTGCCACCCAGCGCCCGCTCAGGTGCTTTGTTTCCAGAACTTCGGCCGTCTTGAGCAGCTTCCCGCTCTTCCCGTACCGGTTCTCCTTCAATACAATGTGCCGGGTCTGGTCTACCCAGATCTCTCGCGAGTAGTACGCGACGTCCGGCACGCTGGCCGTGAGTGTGAGCACCCAGCAGGGCCGTTCGAGCACGCTGTCCTCGCCGGTCACCTCGGCATCGTAGACATCGCCCAGCTTCCGGTCCTCCATCATGTCGTCATACGACAGGTCCGACCCCATCACCGACTGGCGCAGCATGTGTCCGGAAATCTTGATGATGCGGTCCGAACTCGGGCTGTATGTCCAGAGTTCGTCCCCGAGCTTGAGCATCTTGGTGCCGGCCTCGCGCGGCGGTGACAGATACTCGGTGAAAGACTGGCTTTCGCCCTGAATCCAGGACTTGGCGCCGATGGTCCGGCTTTCCCGTCGGCCGTGAATTGTCATTTCACTGACCACGATCTTGTTCGTCGACCCACTGTTGGCGTCGAGATTCGCCAGCACCGCACTTCCGTCCGGCAGGTCCGCGCCCAGCAACAACAGAACGATACCGCCGATTGCGTTCATCCTGAAAACTCCTTTGCCAGTACCGCGGTCTGGCGCTTGAGGACTCCGAGTCCGGATATCGCGGCGCCGACGAAGGTCGCCAGCAACCCGGGCAGAAACCCGATGAAGATGCTGCCCGGCGCGATGCGCGCGCGCAGGACATCGTCGATCACGACCGTAGCATTGGGGATCATCCCGGAGATATTGAGCCCGACTTCCTGCAGGTAGTAGCTGATTCCCAGCCCGATGACGGTGCCGATTGCCGAACCCGCCAGCCCGACCAGGAAGGCCTCAGCCAGCAGCGACCGGTAGACCGCGCCCTTGTCTTCGCCGATTGCCAGCCGGATGCCGATTTCGCCATAGCGCCGCAGGCTGCCCATCAGCCCGGCGTTCCAGAGCACGATGCCCATCGCGGTCACGAAGACTGCCAAAATCAGGGCTGATGCCGCGCCCATCAAGTCGAACATCGAGCCGAGCCCGCTGGCCGTGCGCATCGTGGCCATCTCCGGGGCGAACTCGTCGCCGCCCGGGTGCGCCGCGTTGTACTGGGCGGCAAGCCGGGTTGCCGGCCGGTCGTCGTATCCCTCGCCGGGCAGGAACCCGAGCACTTCGCCCGCGGCGTCACCCATGTCCAGTGCCTGCTGGGCATCGCCGATGTCCGCCAGGAGTGCGCCGCGGTCCATCGCCGAGACCCCGAACCGCACAGTACCCGACAGGATGAAGTTCTGCACCGCCATGCTGCCGTTCATCGTCGAGGAAATCAACGTAACCTTGTCCCCGGGCCCGACCCCAAGTCGGCGCGCGAAGTCGTCGGACAAGAGGACTTCGCCCGGCGCCGATGGCAGGCGGCCCGCCGCCAGCGATTTCGCCAGCCGCAGAATCTTCAGTTCCGGGCTCCCCTCGGACAGGTCCACCGCCAGCCCGGCGGCCGGTGACTGCACCCGGGTCATCCCGGCCGAGTCCGGCACATCAATCAGCCCGCCGAACCGGATGCGCGGGGTCCACGTCACGTCCGGAAAGTCGCGCCGGAGCCCGGCCGTGACTTCGTCCAGCCCGAGCAGAGCGAGCTCATTGGTCGCATCCGCGCCGGCCCGGGCATAGGCCCGGGTCGTCACCCGCAGGTGGCCGCAGACGAAGTTGGCGGTGGCCTGGAACATCGCATCCGTCGCGCCGCGCAGGTAGTTGTCCATCAGTACGACCAGCGACACGCCGATCGCCACGGTCAGCAGCGGGAACAGGCTCCGCGAACGGTCGCGCAGCAGCCCCTTGACCAGGAACCGGATCACGTCGCCCTCCCGGAGAGCGCATCGGTCGGCTTGAGCCGGGCGATCCTGCGAGCCGGGAGCCAGGAGACAAACGCCGTCACCACGAACACGAGCACGGTGGTGCCGAGGATCAGCCCGGCGGTGAACGTCGGGTACAGCTTGTCACCCAAGGCGTAGCCCCACGTGTCGCCGCCCGGTACGGCGAAGCCGTTGCGGGTGAGATAGTAGAAGAACGGCGCACCGTAGACCGCGCCCAGCGCCGCGGCCAGCACGCTGTGCAACGCGCCTTCCAGCGTGAACAGCACGATAACCCGAATCCGGGTCATCCCCAGGGCGATGAGCAACCCGATCTCACGCCGCCGGCGGAACACCGAGAGCACCTGGGTGTCGAATATCGCGAGCATTGCCAGCAGGAACAGCACCAGGAACATGATTGACTGCCCCGTCGACTTCGCCTGGACCATCTGGCGCAGGTCGGCGGTCAGGAAGGCGAGGCTGCGGAATTCCCAGCCAGCAACGTCCGGCGCCCGGGTTCCCTTCGCTACCGTCACCACCGTGGCCTGACCCGGCATTCCGGCCAGCGCCTGCAGCCGGTCGAGCGGCACCCAGACCTGGCCGACGTCCACCGTGCCGACGCTGGTCTCCATGATCTCGACGACCCGGCCGTCCCGCGCGTCAAAAGCGCCCTGGGCGTCGCGCCACTGCACCGTCACGTAGTCGCCGATGCCGAGCCCGGTACTCCGGGCGGTGCGCGCGCCGATCATCACCGGCAGTTCTTCGGTCGTATCCGCGAGCCGTGCCGTCGGCAGGCGGAGCACGCGCTGATTCGGCTCGATACCCTTGATCAGCACCGGCTTGAGCCGGCCCTGCGGGTAGATGCTGCCCTGCACCACCAGCACCGCTGCCGCCCGGCCCGATTCGACCAGCGCCCTGACTTCGCCTGGCACCGGCCCGCGGGCGCTGTCCAGCGTCAGCGGATCGTACGGGTCGTAGCCCGGATGCCAGTACTGGCCGCCGCCGAACTCGTACGCGGTCGAGGCGTCCTCAGCCTGCTTGTTCATGCCCTGGAGCAGACCCTGACCGAAGATTATGACGACGAAGGCGAAGGACAGCGCGATGGCGTTCAGCCAGGTCCGGATCCCGGCACCACGCAGGTTACGGATTGCCAGCCGCAGGATCGTCACCGCGAATCCACTTCCGGCGTCTGCGGCACGTCGGCGGCTACCGCGCCGTCGACCAGGCTGATCTTGCGCCGCAAGTACCGAATCACCTTCTCGTCATGCGTGGAGAAGATGAAGGTCGTATTCAGATTCCGATTCAGTTCGACCATCGTCCGCAGGATCTTGTGCGAGTTGTCGGCGTCGAGGTTCGCGGTCGGCTCGTCAGCCAGCACGATTTCCGGCCGCTTCACGACTGCCCGGGCAATCGCGACTCGCTGGCTCTCGCCGCCCGAGAGTTGGGTCGGCTTTGACCCGGCCCGGTCCGCCAGCCCGACCCATTCCAGGGCATCCATCACCCGCTTCCGGCGATCAGCCGCGCTCATGTTCACCAGCAGGAGCGGGAACTCGACGTTCTCGAACGCGCTGTAGACCGGGAGCAGGTTGAACGTCTGGAAGATGAAACCGATGTGGCGGCTCCGCAGGTCGGCAGCCTTCCGGTGCGAGAGTGCCTCGACCCGCTCGCCCAGCACCTGCGCGCTGCCGGAGGTCGGCGTATCCAGCGAGCCGATGATGTTCAGCAGCGTGGTTTTGCCCGAGCCCGACGGCCCCACCAGCCCGGCGAACTCGCCGCGCCGGAATTCGAGGTTGACGTTCTTCAGCGCGATGAGCTCGGTCCGGCCCATCGGGTATTTCTTCACCAGGTTCTGGGTTCGAATCACAACGTCATCGTTCATAAGTCCCTAGGTCCTGTTCCTCATCTTTCAGTGGTTGAAAACTACCGTCACCATGAGCCCCCTGCCCGCGGCGCTGCCCGTGGCGGACGTTCCGGCAAGGCCGGCCGGGTGAACGGGATTCCAGAAGGCAGCGACGTTGAAGATCCAGTTGTCGAGCGTGCGCTGCCAGCTTAAGTAACGGTAAAGGCCTTTGTTGCGCCAATCATAGTAGACCAGCATCCGCAGGTTGTCAACCAAGCCAAGCGGGTAGCTGAGCGACAAAGCCGAGAGCTGTACGTTCGAGACGGGCCAGACGACTACTGGATCGGCCAGACTGATGAACATGTGCTCAGCCAGGATACTCAGCCCTCGGCCGATTCCGAGAGTGTAATCTGAGCCGAGGGTAAGCGCCCGCTGCCAGAAGAAGACGGAAAGGTCCGGGTCCGACAGGTGACTGGCAGCGCACTCAAACCAGAGCCCGACTCCGACATCCCATTTGCCGTCCAGACCGAAGCGATGCTCGGACGCGGTCCACATGATCGGCTCCACGCCGCGCGACGACAGCTCGGCCCGCCGGTAATGATAGCTGGCTGCGACCTCGCCGCGTGGAACTGGCAGCTGAACCCGTCCGCCCAGCTCCGGTTTCCACTCTTCGGTCGGGAACAGCTCCAGCCCCTTGGTCACACTGTTGTCCAACAGGCCCCAGGCCCAGAAGTTCGTGTTATTCTGCAGGAAGTACCGCCCGAGCAAGGCATAGACGCCGTCGGTCAGACTCAGCGGGTCGCGCGGGTCAATCCGGTCGAACCACATCAAGGGTCGAAGCAGGGTCGCCGAGCCGAAGCTGATCTTCTGCAGTCCCAGCCGCGCTTCGAACCTGGGCCGCGCATAGCGCACCAATGCCCGGTACGGTTTCACCTTTAAGCCGATGCTGAGCGAATCGTGGAAATCGGTTCGGCCTTCGAACCAGCCGTTCGCCGAAACATCGAGCCCGAATCCGGTCTTGCCGCCCAGCGCCAGTGCAGGCAGGTAGCGGATTCCGCCCTGCCCCAGCCAGTCGGTTCCATTGCTGCCGATTGCCCAGGCCGACGCCTGGCCGGAGAATCTCAGAGGAGATGCAGCCAACGGACTGAGAATGCAGACACAGCACAGGCATCTCACCGCACGCAGCATAGTCGTAGTTCAGTCGCTACTCGCGCCGGCCTCCCTGTTACTCCGGTGCTGAGAACGAAGCAGAAATATCACCGCGGCTCTACGGATTCACCGTTGCGACGTATTTCTGCTGACCGTCCTGATACTGGAGCACGACCGCGCTCTTTAAGGGATTACCGTTCTTGTCGAAGCTGATTTTGCCTGAGACGGTCGGGAAGTCGGCGATTTTCGCCATGGCGTCGCGGACCTGTTCAGGTTTGTCGGTGCCGGCGCGACGAATGGCCTCAAGCATGATTTTCGTGGCGTCGTAGGCCAGCGTCGCCAGGGCGTCCGGGGCGGCGCCGTACTTCGCCTTGTACTTCTTGACGAAGTCCTGCACCTCGGGCCGCTGGTCGTCGGGCGAGTAGTGATTGGTGAAGTAGCCGCCCTCAATATCCTTGCCCGCGATCTTGACCATGTCCGGCGAGTCCCAGCCGTCGCCGCCGAGCAGTTTCGCCGGGATGCTCAACTCGCGCGCTTTCTTGGCAATCAGGCCGACCTTCTGATAGTAGTCGGGCAGGAACAGGACTTCGGGATTCACCTGCTTGACGTCGGTGAGGAGCGAGGAGAAGTCCACGTCGTCCTTGGCATAGGACTTGTAGAGCACAATCGTCCCGCCGTTCTTGGTGAAGATGTTCTTGAAGTATTCGGCCAGGCCTTTGGAATAGTCGTTGCCCACGTCATAGAGCACGGCCGCGGTCTTCGCCTTCAGATTGTCGAGCGCGAACCGTGCGCCGACCGCGCCCTGGAACGGGTCGATGTAGCAGGCGCGGAAGACATAGTCCTTGCGCACGCCCTTTTCGGTGACCGTAACCAGCGGATTGGTTGAGGCGGTGGAAATCATCAGGACTTTGGAGCTCTGGCACAGGTCGGAGAGCGGATTGGAACACTTGGACGCGACTGAGCCGACAATCAGCTTGACCCCGTCCTGGTTGACAAGTTTGCTGCCGGCATTGGCGCACTCGGTCGGGTCGTTCTTGTCGTCGGCGATTTTCGACTCAATCAGCTTGCCGTTGATGCCGCCCGCCGTGTTGACTTCGTCCACCGCGAGCTGGAAGCCATTGCGGGTGGATTCGCCGAAGGTCTTGACGTCGCCGGTGAGCGGGGCAATCAGGCCCAGCTTGATTTTGTTGCTCGAGCCGGCGCAGAAGACGGTGAGCGCCGCGACGAACAGAACGAGCATCGTACGATAGGGTTTCATAAACCTCCTTAAGTTAAATCCGAAATTCGAAGCACGAAACCCGAAACAAATCCCAATGACCAAAATCCGAGACCATGGCATTCAGATTTCGAACACTCGAGCTTGTTTCGAGTTTCGACATCAGGGTTTCGAGTCTATTTCCTCAGCAGCGCGGGAACGGTATCCGGCGAGGAATTGCCGGCTCCATTCGGCGAAATCGCCTTGTTCGATGTGCGCGCGAATGCTCTTCATCAGGTTGATGAAGAAGTGAGTATTGTGCAGGGTCAGGAGATGGGGCCCCAAGACCTCGCTGGCGATGAACAAGTGGCGGAGATATGACCGGGTGAAGTCACGGCAGGTGTAGCAGATGCAGTTCGGGTCGAGCGGCGACTGGTCCTGGATGTGGCGGGCGTTGCGGATGGTCACCCGGCCTTCGCTGGTGAAAGCGGTTCCGGTCCGGCCGTTGCGGGTGGGCAGGACGCAATCGAACATGTCCACTCCCCGGCTCACCGCGGCGATGATGTCCTCAGGATACCCGGAACCCATCAGATAGCGCGGCTTATCTTTCGGCATCAACTCGGTGCAGGTCTCGACCATCTCATAGGTCGTCTGTGATGGTTCGCCCAGGCACAGGCCGCCGATGGCATAGCCCGGGAGGTCGAGCGCGACGAGTTGCTCGGTGCTCTGGCGGCGAAGCTCAGGATAGGTCGCGCCCTGGATGATGGGGAAGAGACAGGGGCCAGGGGTCAGGGGTCGGGGGGCGGCCAGCCAGGTGGCCTTGCAGCGCTCAGCCCAGAGCTGGGTCATGTTCACTGCCTTAAGAGCGTCTTCCCGGCTTACCGGGTAGGGCGGGCAGACGTCAAGGCACATCAAGATGTCCGAGCCGAGGGCCTCCTGCACCTGCACAACCAGCTCCGGCGTGAAGAAGTGCCGGGAGCCGTCAATGTGGGACTGAAACTTCACGCCTTCCTCGGTGATTGCGCGGAGCGGCGCAAGCGAATATACCTGGTACCCGCCGGAGTCCGTGAGTATCGGCCGATGCCAGCCGATGAACTTGCTCAGGCCGCCGGCGGCCCGGACCACCTCATGCCCCGGGCGCAGGTAGAGATGATAGGTATTGCAGACCATCATCTCTACGCCAATCTCGCGCAGTTCGTGCGGGGTCATGGTCTTGACCGTGCCCTGCGTGCCGACCGGCATGAAGACCGGAGTCTGGACCTCGCCGTTCGGAAGACGGAGACGACCGCGGCGGGCGCGAGTCGCGGAGTCGGTCTTGAGGAGGTCGAAAGTCATTGTCGGCAAGAGGTGATTGCAGATTGTAGATTACAGATTGCAGGCTGACTGTTCCTCTAATCGGTGAAATCGGTGTAATCGGTGGATGAGTTCAGCCACTCAGGAATTCGGACGAGTCGCCGAGGTTCAAATGCAGGGCCTGGTCACGGAGCTTGGCCGCCTCGCCCAGGATGGAGTGTTCGAGAATCGCGTCCTCGACCTGCGCGTCCTGGTTGACGATGCTGTCCCGGACGATGGCGCGCCGGATTTGGGCCCGGGCACCGACCGAGACGTTGGGTCCGACAATCGAGTTCTCGATTACGGCCGAGTCCTCGATGTGCACCGGCGGTACGAGCACGACCCCGGGACGCTCCTGCGCATGGTGCCGGGTGCTCAAAAGATAGCTGTTGGTCGCGAGCAGGGCGTCGGGCGTGCCGCAGTCCAGCCAGTGCTCGACGTTGAACGTGCGCAACTGCTCTCCCTGCTGGATCATCAGCTGCAGGGCGTCGGTGAGCTGGTATTCGCCCCGGGTGCGCTTGTCCCGGCGGACCAGCTCGTCGAGCGCGCCGAACAGCGGCCCGGAGTCCGGGAAGTAGTAGACCCCGACAATTGCCAGATTGCTGCGCGGCTGAATCGGTTTCTCGACGAGACGCGTGACCACGCTGTCCTTCAATTCCACAACCCCGAACCGCCGGGGGTTCTCCACCGTGCGCACGCCAATCAGGCTGCTGTCCCATTCCAACCGGGTGAGGTCGAGGTCAAGGATGGTATCGCCGAGGAGAATCAAGGTCGGTTGGCCCGCGGCCGTCCGGGCCTGCATCACGGCATGGCCCAGTCCTTTCGGTTCTTCCTGGACCACGAACCGGAAGTTCAGGGAATAGGCCGAGCGCAGGTACTGCTCGACGCGGTCACCCTGGATGCCGACCACGACTACGACCTCGGCCGGATTCACGGGCGTAATAAGGTCAACGATATGGCCGAGAATCGGCTTGCCCGCCACATGGAGCAGGACTTTGGGTGTGGTGTGGGTATGCGGACGCAGCCGGGTGCCACCGCCGGCCGCAGGGATGATGACCGTGAGATTAGGCTTCATTCTTCAGCCGCAGACAAGCGCAGACGAGCGCAGACCGGGTTCGGACCGGAATCGGCGAAATCGGTGGATGAGTCATGCCCTTCATTTTACCGCGGCCAGCCGTTTCTTCAACTCCTCAATGCGTTTCACCGGGACCGGGTCAACCTTGCGTTCCGCGGCGAGGTAGTAGCTGAGCAGGTCGCCGAACATGATGAACGAGAAGGCGCGGGCCAGGTCGCTGCGGCCATCGGGCTGCAGCACCCGGGCCTCGGCGTACTCCTTCTTCAGGATTTCCAGGGTAAGCTCGTAGCGCAGGCTGTTGCGCTCGTGCGCGTCCGGGTCACTGAGCACAAGCAGGTAACAGAGCCGGGCGAACGCCCGGGGATTGCCCATGCCCACGATTTCATTGTGACAGAGTTCCGGGAAGGAGTTGATGTGCGCAAAGACTTTTGCATTCTCGTTGAACTGGCAGCGCCAGCGGTTCGCGACCGCATCCAGCAGGCGGCTGGTGGAGTAAATCACCGGGACCTTGTCCTTCAGCTCGCGGGCGAGATTCCGCGCCTTTGCCCGATACGAGTTGCGCAGGTCGGTCAAGACGCGGATTGCCTCCTTCAGGTCCGGGCGCAGGTCAGGAATCAGCCGGAACCGGCAGAGCGTAACCAGGAGCGGGGTGAACAGATAGGGCAGGGCGGCCCGGGGCGGGCAGCCGGCCGGCGCCGTAACGGCAATCAGCGGGTCGCGGTGTTCTCTGGCCAGTTCGGTCAACCGGCCGCCGCCGCTGATAACGATGCGCGGGCATTTCAGGCGCAAAGCCTGTTGAAAGCCGGCAATGGTCTCTTCGGTGTTCCCGGAGAAACTGATGGCGAAGAACAGGCTTTCACGGTCCACCGAGCGCGGCAGGGTGTAGTCCTTCACGGTGACCACCGGCAGCGGACTGCGCGTCAGCAGCAGTCCCTGGAGCAGGTCGCCGCCGATGCCGGAGCCGCCCATGCCGCCGACGACAATCTGCCGGGGTCGTGGCAGCCGGGGCAGCGCGACGGCCTCGGCCGCCTGCCAGGCATCTTTGAGCTCGCCGGGCAGGCCGTAAATCAGGTCGTACATTGTCTTCATAGGGGAGAGAGCACAAGTGCGCAAGAACGCAGGTGCGCAAGAACGTCAAACATAGGACGTCGGTCCGTGTTCGGTCTCATAGAGCAGCGCGGCGTGGTCGTGTTTGCCGTTCTGGAACAGCAGGCCGGCCAGTTCCGGCAGTTTCCGATCAATCTCGCGCCGCAGGTACTTGGTCACCTCCAGCGGCGTGGCGAACGTGACCACTTTCTCGGCGATTTCCCGGGCCTTGCCCCGGTCGAGTGCCCGGACGACACTGATGGCCTGGGGAATCATGGCCGGCACCATTGACAATTCGTCAATGCCCATACCGGTGAGGATGACGATGCCCAGCGGGTCCGAGGCGAACTCGCCGCACAGCGCGACCGAGATTTCATTATCGTGCGCGGCATCTATTGTCAGCTTGATGAGCCGGAGCACCGCGGGATGAAAATGGTCGTAGAGCCGGGCAACACGCTCGTTTCCCCGGTCGACGGCCAGTGTGTACTGGGTCAGGTCGTTAGAGCCGATGGAGAAGAAACTGCACTCCTGGGCAAGGCGCGACGCGAGCAGCGCGGCCGAAGGGATCTCGACCATCATGCCCAGCGGCACCTGTTCGTCGAAGGGAATTCCCTGCTGCCGCAGTTCGGTCCGGGTCTCATTGACAATCAGTTTGACGCGCAGCAGTTCCTCCAGAGTGGCAATCATCGGGAACATGATTTTCACGTTGCCGCTGGTTGAGGCGCGCAGGATTGCCCGGAGCTGGGTCTTGAAGAAATCCTTGTTATCAAGGCAGAACCGGATGGCGCGCCAGCCGAGGAAGGGGTTGGCTTCGCTGTACCCGGCGAGCACCTTGTCGCCGCCCATATCGAAGGTCCGGATGATGACCGGGTAGGGCTTCATCTTCCGGGCCAGCTCGGCAAAGACCTCATACTGCTCGTCTTCGGTCGGCGGCCGGCGCCGGGCGATTATCTGGTATTCGCTGCGGAACAGACCGATGCCCCGCGCGCCGTTACGCCGTGCCGCGTCGCACTCCGCGACGAATTCGGTGTTGGCCATCAGGTCCAGGTGTTTGCCGTCGAGCGTTACCGGCTCGGCTTCGGTCTGCTTAGAGAGCATTGTGCGCCGGCGTTCCAGACGCGCCTGCTCCTGTTTGTAGAAGTCCAGGCGTTTCTGGGTCGGTGCCAGAATCAGGATGCCCCGGTAGCCGTCGAGAATCACTCGCTCGCCGGGCACGACCTTGCGTAGCAGGTTTTCGACTCCGGCCAGCAACGGAATCTCCTTGGCCTTGGTCATCAGCGCGGTGTGCGAGGTCTTGCCCCCGACCTCTACCGCCAGCGCCGCGACCCTGGCCGGGTTGAGCAGGGTCGCCTCGGACGGCGGCAGGTCGTGAGCGACGATCACCGCGCCGGTCGGGGCGTCGTAGAGCGAGGGCACCGACCTGCCCAGCAGGTGGTGGAGCACGCGATTCGCCACGTCGCCGATATCCGCGATCTTCTCGCGCACAAAGGCCGCGTGGGACTTGACCAGCGGCGCGGCAAACCGCCGGGTGGTTTCGGCGTAGGCCTGGGCCGCGTTGACGAGCCGCTGCCGAATCATCTCCCGCGCGCCCTCAATCACGTCCGCTTCCTCGAGCAGCAGCAGGAGGACTTCCACGAACTCGGCAAAGTCCTTGCCGGCCTGGGCCTTGATTTTGGCCTGTAGCTCGGTGAGTTCCCGTCGGGTGTCGTCAATCGCCCGGTCGAGCCGCGCGACCTCCTTCTCCACCGCGGCGGGGGCAATCGGGGTTTCAGGGATGCTCAGTTCATCGCTGTCATAGACATGGATGGTGCCCAGGACAATACCCGGCGCAACCGGGATGCCGCGCAGAATGCGCTCTCGGCCCGGGGCATGCCGGAGACTGCCCGCGGTGCCGGTTTCCAGTTCTTCAGCTCTCTTTGGCATCGTTCAATATCCGCTATCAGCTAATTGCCCTGGAGAATTGCGGCCAGAATCTCCAGCGCCCGCTGCTCTTCCCGGGCGTCGTCTTTTGCTTCAATCCGCAGCAGCAGCGAGTCGCCATGTTCGACCGCCAGAGTCAGAATTCCGAGGACGCTTTTTCCGTTAACCCACTCCTCATCGTCTTTGGCCAGTTGCACGTTGCACTTGAACTTGCTGGCGGCTTTGACGAATTCCGCGGCCGGTCGGGCATGCAGCCCGAGTTCATTCCGGATTACAATCCTCTCAAGAATCATAAGATTAGCTTCAGGCCGGCCAAAAGCAAGAGCGAAATGAGCAGCAGCCAGGTTGGCGACACGCGCCGGGTCAGGGCGAACCAGGCGAGCCCGATGAGCGGCAGCATGGCAATCATCGTCGCGCTCAGGTGCAGGGGATGGCCGCCCAGTACCGCCCGGGTCAGAATCATGCCGACCACGACCGCGGCGAACAGCGTCAATGACCGGGTCCAGCGGTCGAATTGCGCCTGGAGCAGGGGGACGCACTCCCGGCCCAGCTGATAACCCAGCCGGAGGCCGATGGCGCGGGTGCCCATCGTCACCACGTTGAAGGCAATCAGAAATGCGAAAGGCGCAAACGGCGAGCCGAACAGCCCGAGCGTGACCGCCAGGGCGGTGAGCGCCGGGCGCAGCGTCTGCCAGAAGAACTGGTCGCCGCCCGCGGCCAGCACCCGCTGCGCAGTAGTCGCGAACCGGTCCGTGGTCTGAAGCTCCTGCACGTCATACTCGGCCCGCTCGATAGCCCCGACGACCGCGCCCGCGGCAAAGGGATTTGTGTTCAGCGCGCCTTTGGCGTGCTCCATGATGCGCCGGCGCTGTTCCCGGGTCCGGGAAGTCAGGAGCAGCACGAACTTGAGCCCCAAGCCCTGGCGGCCCTGAAAGGACCAGCTGGTCTGGAAGAAAAGCAGAGCGAACAGGCCGCGCGCTATTTCCAGAAAACCCACAGGACTCCGGAGACGACCATGCCGGCAGCGAAGAGGGGAATCCGCTCCCGGCGGTAGAAGAGCTTGACCAGCCCGGCGATGCCGATAGCCAGCGGGCAGAGGAGCAATTCATCGTGCGTGAAGTCAGGAAGCCGGGATACGAGCGGCAGGGCGAACCACATCAGGACGAGGAAGAAACCGGTAGTGAGCGCACCGCGAAGCAGGGCGGGCAAGAAGGCCAGCAGGTGGGCGCCAATCACACCCCGGGCGCGCGTCGCGCGGCTGCCCAGATAGTAGATGCCGTCGTTCACGCGCCGCAGCCGGTCGTCGGCGTACTGGCCGACTATCGTGCCGAGCGCGGCCAGGATCAGGCAGGCGAACAGCACCCGGTGTTCGAGCCCGAGCCAGGCCAGCGACGGCTGATACGCCCAGACCCGGCGGGCAAAGAAGAAGCTCGTGATGCCGACCACGCCGGCCGACTGGTAGTCGAGCGGCTTCTCGCCGCCCAGCGGCAGGGAATCAATCCAGACCAGTTGCAGGGCCGTGCCCAGGAACATGCCGGTGCCGAAGTCGCCGAACAGAATTCCGAGCAGGGGACAACTGACAATCGGCTGCGAGATGCCGAACTCGCCGAAGGTCCACTTGTCGAGCAGGACAATAGCGCCGGCCAGGCAAAGCAGTGCGGCGTAGGCAAGCAGACTCATGGCTCAGAGAGAATGACCAATGACCAAATCCCAAGCACCAAGCTGCGCGGGTGCGCAGTTTGTCTCTTGACACCGGGGCTTGGCGTTGGTGCCATCAGCTCCAGGCCATCTCCAGTTCAAACACCCCGGCCGGCCGGTGCTGCGCCCAGTGCAGTACCAGGCAGTTGCCCTGATGAATACGCTCGGCGCCGCGCTCGGATGACGAGACGGTCTCGACCGGATAGAGCCACAGGTCGAACGGCACATTGCGGCTGCGCAGGGTAAGCCGGGCGCCGGATTCGTGAACCGCCTGGACCTCGGTTGCCTTGGCGACCTCCTCAACCGCGAGCGGCGCCAACGCGCGCCCGCCGACCAGCAGTTCCTTGAGCGGCAGCAGGTTGAAGTCCAGAGCGTAACGATAGGGCTGCCAGAAGTTGGCATGGATGTCGCAGGTGAGCAGGGCCCGGTTCGGCTCCAAAACCATCTCTTTGTAGATGTGCGACGGCTTCTCTTCGAGGAAATCGGTGAGCGACGTGATGACCTTGTGCCTTTCCAGTTCAGAGTTGCGGAACGCGAGTTCCACGTTGTGCAACCGGCGGGCGGTTCCCTGATAGCAGTCCTGGACCGTGGTCTCGAGCGCGTAGAAATGATCGAGCAGCGAGTAGCGCGGCTCTTCGTCATAGACCAGATAGCGTTCGATGCCCTCGGCCGCGGTCTGGGCATGCTCGTGAATCGATGCCGGGTTCTTCCCGCGGTCGGCCACCGCCACACCTGGTCCCTGTTCCCCGACCGCTGATCCCTTCTTCTTCAGCCGGGCGTGATACGATTCCAGGCGCCGGGTCATGGTGTCGAGCCAGTTGATTTCTTTGCCCTTGTCGTCGAACTCCAGCAGCGTGCCGCCCTGGTTCGGACTGATGACAAGCAGGACCTGCTTGTAGTCGAAGATGATTTCCTTCCGACCGCAGCCGTCAAAGTCGGCAAGATGCAGTCCCTGGTTTTCGGCCAGCAGGTTGTCGGCCCGGATGAGATGCCGGAACGCGCCCTGGCGCAGGTGGGGGAGATACAGCCCGCCGAAGATGCCGTGCCAGTAGGCGTCATTTGCCTGGCCCTTGTACAGTTCGCTGCGGGCCGGCGCGCGCTTAGCGTCCGGCTTGCGCGAGGCGTGGACTTTGCGCGAGACGTAGAGCATTCGCTTGTGCAGGCGGTTTGCCTCCGGGTACTTGACCAGGAAGTTGCGGAAATAACCCGCGCGCAGGAAGCTCAGACTGCGCGGGTCTTCCTTGAGTCGGTCCTTCACTCTCTCATACTGCCGGAGCCGCACCGGCGCCATCACCCATTCGCCCATTTCCTCGTAGGACGCGTTGTCCAGGTAGATGCGGCCGAGTGCGGGGTTGCGGTCCAGGAACTCCGAGAACAGCGTGAATTCGACGTCCGGGCTGTCGCCCAGTTCCTGGAAGAACCGCTTGAGCCAGCCGCCGCGATAGACGTGGTCATGGGTTCCGGGCCAGCTCCCGAACTTCTCGCCGTCGTCGAAGAGCGTGGCCAGGCGGGTGCCGGCATACTGGCTCTGCTCGCTCATGAACCGCAGCGTTTCGCTCACGTCGCGGAACGGCACGAGATAGCGCAGGCGCTTGCTGACAGGAAACACGGCCAGGGTCCGGCCCTGGTCTTCGGTAACATAGTAGCCGGCGAGTTCGTCATCGGGCACCCCGACGTTCCGGAAGTGAGTGTCGTCAACCACGACATATTCGACCCCGGCCTGCACCAGCGGCCGGACCAGCGACTGCTCCCAGACCCGTTCGGTGAGCCAGAGCCCGCGCGGCTTCACTCCAAAGACGCGGGTGAGGCGTTCGCTATAGGCCGTGACCTGGCCAATCAAGTCCTCTTCCGGCAGCAGCGTCAGTATCGGTTCATACAGGCCTGACGTGAGCAGTTCGGCTCGGCCCGAGCCGACCAGTTCCTTGAGGTCATCGATGTAGTCGGGATGGTTCTCCTGCAGCCATTCGAGCAGGGAGCCCGAGACGTGGAAGTTGACCTTCACGTTCCCGGCCTGCTGCAGGGCGGTCAGGAACGGTCGGTAGGCCTGCTGGAAGTTCTCCTCGATGACCTTGTCGAAGTTGTCCAGCGGCTGGTGGTTGTGAATCCCGAACGCGAAGTTCACCATCGTGCCCGAAACGGGAAACCCGAATTCCGAAGCTCGAGATCCGAAACAAATCCCAATGAACAAGACCCGGGAGCCGCGAGTTCCAGCCTTCCGGCATTCGAGCCTGTTTCGGGCTTTGACATTAGGATTTAGTGTTTGCTTCCGTGACCGGTATCGGCACGCTGTCGGGCAGGGGCTGGATGAGCACTTTCACGCCCAACTGGACAATCTGCCGGAGCGCAGCGCGGTCTTCGGCGTCAACAAAGACCGTGGGCGAGAGCTGCCGCTTGCCCGGGCCGGGTTCCAGGTTGCCGATGGTAATGACCGCCGGCCTGATTCCGGCCAGGACGATGCGCAGGGCGTCGGCCGGCGAACCGGCAATCAGCATCGTCTTCCGGCCGTCCTGCAGCTCCTTGAGCCGAGCGACCGCGTCGGCGAGGTTCAGCACAAGGGTCTCGAACTCGCTGCCCGCGGTGCTCAGGTACTGGTTGCGTTCCCATTCGTCGGCCGCGACCGCGTCATTGGCGAGCACGAACCGGGCGACATGTTCCCGAATGCCCCAGCCGGCGACAATCTGGCCGTGGATGCACCGGCTGTCAACGTGAAACTGAAGCGCCGGATGCGCCCGGTCGGTCGGTGTAGCGTCAGCCTGTTGCATTTCAGTAAGTCCGAGGCCGGCCGGCGTCGCGGCAGGCCCCGGAGACAAATATAGCCGCCTTTGGCGGGCAGTCAAGCCCGGCGACAGGAAAGCACGAATTCCAGTTTGGACTTTCAACACCAAGACACAAAGACACAAGAAGACGGGAAGTCGAATCGCAGATTACAGAAGCAGATTGATTTGGCTTCGTGCTCTTCGTGCCTTTGTGCCTTTGTGTTGAACTCGGGTTCGGCTTCGGCGGGCTTGACTTTTCCCGGTTTGTCGCTATCTTTAGAGCTGAGACTGGCGTTCCGGCCTTGCGCCGGATGCCGGGCGGCACTGCCGGAGAGGCAGGAAGGTAACACAAAGGAGCCAAATGGTGAGAATTCGGCTGAAGCGAATCGGCCAACGTAATCGTCCGCACTATCGGATTGTCGTGACGGAGTCACAGCGCGCCCGGGACGGGAAGTACATTGAATCGCTGGGCCACTATAACCCGCGCGACAAAGCACTCGTCGTCGACAAGGAGCGGGCGGACCACTGGTTGTCCAAGGGCGCGCAACCCTCGGCTACCGCGGGACGCCTGATACGCAGATACGCCAAGATGACCAATCCACCGCCCGTCGCGCCAATCGAACCGGCACCGGCTCCCGAACCGCTCCCGGAGAGTACCGAATCGGCGCCCGCGGCAGCTGAAGGAGGAACCGATGAAGCAACTGGTTGAATATATCGCCCAAGCACTCGTTGACCATCCGGATAAAGTTGAAGTCAAGGAAATCGTCGGCGAAAGAACCGTGATCTACGAAGTCCGCGTCGGTGAAGGCGACCTGGGCAAAATTATCGGCAAGGAAGGCCGCACCGCCAAGGCCATCCGCTCGATTATCGCGGCCGCAGCGATGAAGCAGGGTAAGCGGGCGCAGGTCGAGATTCTGGAATAACCCGCAACGTTGTTCTTCCCGTCCTTCGATGCTGGTGCACCTGGTCACGATTTTCCCGGAGTTTTTCGACAGTGCGCTGAAGTGTAGTATTCCGAGAATCGCTCAGGAGAAGGGCACACTGCAGGTTGACTATGTCAACCTGCGTGATTTTACGGCCGATTCGCACCGAACGGTGGATGACTGCCCTTTCGGCGGCGGGGCGGGGATGGTGATGAAGCCGGAACCGATATTCGAAGCCGTGCGCAGTGTGAAGCGGGCCGATTCCTGGACGGTACTCTTCTCGCCCCGGGGACGGAGACTGACCCAGGCGGTCGTGCTGGAACTCGCCGCGAAACCGCACCTGATACTGGTCTGCGGCCACTACAAGGGCGTGGACGAACGCGTGAGCGGGTTCCTGGTGGACGCCGAGATCTCGCTCGGCGACTACGTGCTCTCGGGCGGCGAGGTGGCGGCGCTGGTGCTGCTCGAAGCGGTGGCTCGACTGCTGCCGGGCGTAGTCGGGGATGAGGAGTCGGTGAACACCGACTCGTTCTCGGACGGGCTGCTTGACGCGCCGTGGTACACCCGGCCGCGCGACTACGAGGGCCACGAGGTTCCTGAAGTGCTCGTCTCGGGCGACCACGAGAAGGTCCGCCGCTGGCGCCGGAGACAGTCGCTGGAAATCACCCGGGAGCGCCGGCCTGACCTGTTCGCGAAATGTGAGTTGACCGCCGAAGACAAGAAACTGTTGGCGGAATAGCGGTCAGAGTCGGATTGCAGATTGAAGATTACAGATTGCACAATGAAAGGAGCTTAGATGGCGAAGAAGATAGAACACAAAGCCAAGAAGATAGAGGAACGGCAGGAATTACCGGAGTTTCACCCGGGCGATACCATCAAGGTCTTTGCCAAGTTTCGGGAAGGCGAAAAGGAACGGGTTCAGCCGTTCCAGGGCACCGTGATTCAGCTCAAGGGCGCGGGCGAGTCGAAAACCTTCACCGTCCGCAAAGTGACGCGTGGCATCGGAGTTGAGCGCATCTTCCCGATCGCCTCGCCGAATATCATCAAGGTCGAGGTGAAGAAACACGGCAAAGTGCGCCGGGCGAAGCTCTATTACCTCCGCGGCAAGAAGGGCAAGGAAACGCGCATCAAGCAGGAACTGGAAGTCGTTGAGACAGCCCCTGGACCGGAAGCTGTGGAAGCGAAGTAGATACCTCTGCGGAATTGACGAAGCCGGGCTGGGTCCCCTGGCCGGCCCGGTAGTCGCCGCCGCAATCGTCCTGCCCGCGGATTGTTCGCTGCCCGGGGTCAATGACAGCAAACTGCTCACCCCGAAGCAGCGGGCAGTTCTTTATGACCGGATTCTCGGCAAGTGCCTCACCTGCGGCATCGGCATCGTCAACTCCCGCCGGGTGGACGAGATAAACATTCGCAACGCCGCGTTCGAGGCGATGACCAGGGCGTTCAACCGGATGGCGCTGAAACCCGACTACACCATCGTGGACGGCTGGCGCATCCCGAACCTGGACGTGCCGCAGGAAGGCATCATCAGAGGCGACCGGAAGTCGCTCACCATCGCCGCGGCCTCAATCATCGCCAAAGTCACCCGGGACCGAATCATGGTCCGCATGCATCGGCGCTATCCCGGTTACGGCCTGGACCGTAACAAAGGCTACGGTACGCCCGAACACCTCGCCGCGCTGGCTTCGCTTGGCGTCACGCCGATTCACCGGAGGAGCTTCGAGCCGGTCCGGGCAGCAATGGTGAATTGAAGTACGAATAGCGAAGTACGAATGACGAAGAGCAGCGGGTCGGGAATCGGGGAATCGAGCCCTTGAATCCCGGAGTCCTTGAGTCCTTGAGTCCTCGACATGGACACTAGAGAACTCGGCGAGCGGGGAGAGGAACTGGCGGTGCGCTTTCTCATCAGGAAGAAGTACCGGATACTCGCGCGCAACTGGCGGGACCGGGGCGGGGAAATTGACATCGTGGCCCGGGACGGCGGGACCCTGGTCTTTGTCGAGGTCAAGACCCGAACCTCGGATACCTTTGCCCTGCCGGTCGAGTCGGTGGGGTTTGAGAAGCAGCGCAAGCTACGCCGACTCGCCGAACGCTACATCATGCGGTCCGGGATGAGCGACTGCGAAGCCCGGTTCGATGTCATCAGCGTCCTGATGCGGGGCGCGAAACCGGAAATAGAACACCTGCAGAACGCGTTCTGAATTCATCCACCGATTCCACCGATTTCACCGATTACCCGGAACGGACTACCACAGAGGATGCAGAGAAGCACAGAGACACGGAGAATCCGGACTCAGCACAAAGACACGAAGACACGAAGACACGAAGAACCCGGAGAATCCTGAGTTGAGCCGCGCTTCCGAATTCAGGTCCGGCGCTCGTACGCTCTGAGCGCGTTCGCCAGTTCAGGAGCGCGCTGCGAGCCTATCAGCAGAGACGTGCCGCCGGCCAGCTCCAGCCGGACGCCCTGATTGCCGCCGACCAAGTACGCCAGCCCCAGCCGGGACGACCAGCGAATGCCCCAACCGCCGAAATCGCGAATCGGGCGGTACTCGACCGTTTCGCAGGACTTGACGCCATCGAGAGGGATGGTTCGCGAGTACAGCGGAAAATAGACCAGGCGCAGGTTGTGCGCGCTCACGCGCGTCGTCATCCGCGCGGCAAACAGCAGGGCCGGCATCACGAACCCGACGACCACCCATATCAGCCAGACCAGCCAGTCCGGACCAGGATTGTTGCCAAATGGTCGGTGCAGGACAATCTGCTGGACAAACGCCCACCAGCCAATCACCGGGGCAATCGCGATGAGAACCGCCAGCCACCAATGGGCCTTGACCAGCCACTGCGTTTCGCAGAACGCATCCCGGGTCGTCTCATTCATCCCGCCAGTATAGTGCGCGCCGGCTCGGCGGTCAAGGCGCGGCGCGGAACAGACAATACAGAGGGCACAGAGAAGCACAGAGGCACAGAGTCGGGGAGAAGCTCAAGCGTCAAGCTCAAACTCAAGCTGAAGCCTGGCTTGCGCTTGGGGCTTGCGCCTGCGCTGACCGGCACCGATTAACACCGACCCACACAGATAAACACAGACCCGGCGAAGATGGGGCTTTGAGGTTTCTCCTCATGGCTTCCGTGAGGTGAAACCTCGAAGCGTTCAGGTTCGGACTTCGAGCTCCGGATTCAGGAGGTCTCGGACTTCGGATATCGCGCTCTGTTGGTCACGTCCCGCCTTTTGAATTCTGATTTCTGACTTCGCCCTAAGCAGACCACTTGACCACTGCCGAAGTGTACTTATAATCTGAAAGAAGCGCTAACTCGCTGTTTTCCGAACCCGGTGTTCTGCTGCCAAGCCTTGATTTGTCTATATGAAATGCTGTTCTGTTGAATCGAAATTTGCTCTGTCACAACCCTACTTAAAAAGTAGCATTGCGGAAGATGCCGCAAGGATTAAGAATTCTGTATCCAATCGTGGGAGACCGCGATTTGACGCGCTTTGGAGGTATCTTCCTCATTCAACGATTCTGTCAGAAGCTGAAGATCAGAGCCAACTTGCAGAAAATGGTTCCGGTCGACCAGCACATCAGATACTACCAACCCGCCGATATGATCCTGGGAATCCTCTATGCACTGATCGTCGGATTCCCGCGCCTGCGTAGAACCAAGGTCCTGCGAGGCAACGGCGTTTTTCAACAAATCGTTGGTCTGGACACCTACCCGCACGCCAGTAGCTTCCGACGGTTCCTCAAGCGGACATCGCCCAGAACGATCCAAGGCATTACCCGTCTGCATGACCGCCTGCGGCAGGCGTTGTTTCACCTGCCCCGACGGCGCACCGGTTTGCTTCTTGACTTCGATTCTTCCGTACTCACCGTCTATGGTCGGTCAATCGAATGTGCCAAGGTCGGTTACAACCCTCATCGACATGGCGCACGTTCCTACCGCCCGCTGCTATGCTTCGAAGCGCATACCCGGGAATTCTGGCACGGTATCTTGCGCCCCGGCAACCTGTCGGATCGAATGGGGGCAGTACCGTTCTTAGGCGAGTGTCTGGCCAAAATTCCACGCTACATCTATCGCCTGCGACTCCGCGCCGATGCCGGTTTCTACCAACGGGACTTCATCGATGCGCTGGAAGCGGCGAAGATTGGCTATGTTATTGTTGCCCACCTGACAACTCGTCTGCAACGTCGGGTTGCGGCGCTACGTTATCATTGCTTTCGCGAGGGCCGGGCAGCGGCAGAACTGGATTACCAACCAATGGGTTGGAAACGACCGCGTCGTTTCGTTGCCATTCGGCACCGATTGCCGGAGAAAGAAACCGACCAACTGTGCCTCTTTCGGACTGAACGCCATGGCTACCAGGTATATGTTACGAATCTCAAGCTCCGTCCCGAGGAGGTGTGGCACTTTTACCGCCGGCGGGCTGGGGTCGAACTCGACATTCGAGAACTGAAGGAAAGTTACGCCTTGGGTAGAATCCCGACCAACCGCTATCAAGCCAATCAGGTCTACTTCGTCCTGTTGCTTTTGGCCTATGACATCGTCAATTGGTTCAGGCGGCTATGTCTGCCGCCACGTTTTCAAACGGCAGCGGTGGGGACCATCCGCGATGAGTTTCTGGCGTTGCCGGCTCGTCTGGTCAAGACGGACAACCGCAACGTTCTCAGACTACCCGATGGGTATGTTTCTCAGCAGACAGTTGACCAGATCATCCAGAGAATCGACAGGATCAAGCTCGGCCGACTCTAACTTGCTGAAACCGCCCTGCTCCAAAGCACGGATTCACATAGTCTGTGCCGCATACAGATCACAGTTAGCGCTTCTTTCAGATATAAGTACACTCGATTTTAGGTCCATTTTCGTCGCAACTCGATGACTCTCAGCGACATCCCCGAATTCCATCCCTTCAGGGGGGTACGCTCCCCTGGGTGCTCCCCCCCACGCTCCCCCAGGTGCTCCCCTGGATGCTCCCCTGGGTTCTCCGGTGGGTTCTCCGGTAGACTCTCTACCGGACTCTCCGGTAGACGCTCCAGTGGACTCTCTACCGGACTCTCCAGGGGATTCAGGGGTGGGTTCTCCAGGGGGTTCCCCAGGGGACTCCCCAGGGGATGCTCCCCCGGGTGCTCCGGGGGGCGCTCCACCGGGTGCTCCACCGGGTGCTC
>Ga0315288_10002598_pt1 | contig 23281 bp, 11 predicted proteins | sample YL17G11_20_MG_FD_203454 | JGI IMG/M metagenome (GOLD analysis project Ga0315288, IMG submission 203454) | Sediment microbial communities from Yellowstone Lake, YNP, Wyoming, USA - YL17G11_20 | ecosystem: Environmental > Aquatic > Freshwater > Lake > Sediment | place: USA: Wyoming | collected... | reverse complement strand
TCAATTCTAACGGGATAGCCGTTATCAATAAATAAATTGCCATCTAAAATCGGGGTCGCGCCATTTCTTGTTTCAACCGCGATAATTCGGTTGCGGATAAATTGATTATTTCTAATTTGAGGCGTAGTCGTGGCCGCCGCCGGAAAATAACCCGAAGATCCGGCGCAACCGCCATCGGTTGCGCCGTCGCCATTCACAAGAGAATCAACTGAAATGCCGCAGGCGTTATCGGAAAAAATTGAATTTTCTATTACGCCGTTTGAATCAACAAGGCGCAAAGCGATGCCTTGAGCGCTTTCAAATTTAGAATGATTAATATTAATTGTCGCGCTGACGGCTTTGATCATTTCTCTAATCGGCCGTTCAATTCCCTGTCCGCCATAACGAAATTCAACATAGTCCAAATTGCCTTGGGAACCTCGGCTAAAGGCGATATTGAGCCATTCTCCGGCTTGTGGCGTATTTGAAGTAAAAATTATCGGCGCGCCGGAAGTGGCAGTAGCAATAAGAGTCCCTTGAATTTCTAAAGCGGTGTAATTGCCGCCTTGGGGAATAATTTTCACGCCGGGCGTGATTGTGAGCGTCGCGCCAGCGGCGACCGTAGGTCGCCGCTGGCCATCAAAAAAAAGCCGATAAGGGCTACCGGCCAATGTCCAAGTGGCGTTTTCAGCGATTGTTGTTGTCGCTGAAATATCAGTCCCAAGACCGGTGATTTCCGAAACCGAGGAGGTAGCAACTGGGATGGTTTCGGAAATCGTCGGAGATTCCCAGTTGTTTGCCGCCCCGGGCGTGCCGCCCGCCACTGACGACTCAGCCCAGTTGTCCGGATTATTGGAATTGCCGCTGGCTGATTTCCTTTCCAAGGTCTTTCCGTCGCCGTCGGCGCCCCAGGAATTATAATAAGTGACTTCGTCTATTGTTGTTTCGGTGGGCGATATGATTTTTATTGTTGAAGTTGAATTTTTCAAACTCATTGCCGTATCAATTACCGCGCCGCTAAAGCCGGAGTGATCGGATAGAAAAACGGTTGTACTGGCACTCAAAATCGCATATCCGCCAGCTGAAATTGTCATTGAGCCAACGGTTTCCGATTCATTAAGCAGATGATTTGAACCGTCGTTAAACCTCCAGCCGCTATTGCTACCTGTTAGGGTTATGGCGCGGCCTGAATTATTGTATATTTCAACCCATTCATGATTAGGATCTGAACCTGCCAGACTGTACATAATTTCATTGATAACCAAATCGCCCGCTTGAAATGCCTGCCCCGTACCAGAACTTTGTTCTTGGTTCGGGGTCGAAATATTAGAGCTCGAACCACCACCCCCGCCGCCATAAACAACCGGCGCGCTAACTTGCGGCTGGGACACTGGAGCTGAAACTGGGATTGTAGTTGAAGCAGGCGCGGATGAAGTTGGCGCCGGTTTTGGCACTGGGCTTACGGCCACAGGCGCTGGTGTTGTTATGGACTGAACTGCCGGTTTTATTTTCGGCTGCGGCGATTGTGGTGATTGTGGTTCCGGCTCGCTTGTAATAACCAAAGCCGGCTCGCTTTTCTGCCCGAAAAGGCCTGCGAAAAACCCGTAAATTTGGCTTAACAAAGATCCTTTTTGTGGATTTGTTTTATTAAACTCTGCCTTTGCCAACTCGCCTTGGTTTAGGAAAAGCTGAATCACTCCGGCGCCGTTAATAACCGCCTGCCGCGACAAACGAAGCCAGTATTCTTGGAGAATTTGATTTGATTTTAAATTATATGTATATGTTCTATTCATCGGATTGTAGGTTTCGATAATTACCAAATCAAAAAGTTCTCCGTTTTCATCTTTGCCGTAAGCGAAAGTCCCGTCTTCATAAACGATTTTCGGCTTCAGATATATCTCCGAATTAATCGTCCGCGGACTGAAAAAATAATTGTTGGAATAATTGGCAAGATTATTGAAATACGTTTCCAAACCGGAATAAATCACCGGCTTGTTTCCTTTTACAAGCAATCTTTTTGCCAAATCCTGCGTTAATCCATTTGAATTTCTCATCGCCCAATTCTCGTAAAAACTCTGCATTGTTAAAGAATCATTAAAATGCATGTCGTTTCGCGTATGTTCCGGCACGGTCATATCCTCAACTAAGTGCAAAATGTGGCCCAAAGCGATATAAGCGTCTTTTTCCTTGTTTTCCGAATAACTTTTAACGGCCGCCTCATAGGAAAAATCGCCCCACCAGGTGGAAATATTGGCAACGCTTCTGGTCTGGTACGAGGAAAAACGCGCCCAGTCCTTTGATTGATAGCCGTTAACTCCAAAAATTGAAGTCGTCAGGCCTCTTTTGAAAACCGGGTCATAAAAATGATTGAGCCATCTCGGCGCCCTGTCTTCCTCTATAGAACCGGAAATTATCCATTGTCTCTGTTCATCGGTAAGTTTTTTATCAAATGAAAGTTCATAAAAATCAATTATTTCCCTTGTTAAATCCGGATGCATGGTTTGGCTGTCATAAGCCGCGCTGTTTTGGCAAAACAAAAAAACGGAGGCCAAAACCAGGCCTCCGATTAAAATTATTAAATTTTTTATGATTTTTTGTTTAAATTTCATCAAAATTCATCAATTTTCCAAGTTTCGATATCACTTCTTTGCAAACTGATAAAAACAACTCTTCTCCCTTGATCATCAAAAGATTCATAAGTAACACTGTTTGGACCGAAATTATAATCTTTTTTATCGCTTTTCTTTACAGAATCTAACCACTTCAAATAATTTTGCCAATATTCGGAATTTTTATATGAATTAAGCGTATCTTTTATTTCCGACTGAACGTTAGAAATTCCATATTTACTCGCAAGCTCAAAATCGCCTTTTTTTACCGCTTCCGTAAATAATCTCACCGTTTCTTCCGGCGTTTTTCCGCCCCATTTATCGCTTTCTTCAGCCATTTTTTCCAGTTCTTTTATTCCCTTCATCTGCTTGTAGTAATCGCTCTGGGTGTACTGCCAATACTGCCAGCCGCCTACGGCGGCAACCAAAACTGCCAAAATCGCGCCGGCCCAAATCAACTTCCTCCGACGCTTCTGGTCGGAGCTCCGACTCCCGCCTTGCGGGGCGTCGGAGTTATTCCCTCCTTGGTTATTTAAATCGCCAAAATTCATCGTTTCCATTTTGTTTATTTTTTATTTACTAATCACCGCTCGCCCCGCCTTCGGCGGGTCTCGCGGCTCCTAAATTTTAAAATTTATTTTCCAAGCGTAATTTATTAAAAATTCCCTGTCAACGCCACTTATCCCCATCTTATCCCCAAAACTATCGATTCTTAGAATCGATAGAATCAATAAGAAGGTCGGACATTTCTGAAAAATCAGAGTCCTTTATGAATCTTTTAAATTCTTTTTGATAATTTTCGGGACTTATAAAAATCTCGTTTAAGAAATCCGGATTGATAATCTTGGTAAAATTTGGCATCCCGATATAATCTCCATGGCTTGACCATTTATAGGATTTGAGAAAATCAATGGCCGATTCCAGTTTTAATTTACTTATGCCGGTATTTTGCCGATTGGGAAATATTAAATCCAGCGGATTTGAATGAATATAGTAAGGTATGTAAAGAAATTGCGATTCTTCATCAATTAAAACAGCTTTGAAAGTTCCTTGAAATAAAGAACCGACTCTCTCATATTTCATATTAAAATAATTGGTATAGCCCACGCCGATTTTATTCATAAACCTGGAAATGCCCGTTTCTTTCTTTTGCCGCAATAAAAGATGAAAATGGTTTGGCATTAAACAAAAGGCTAATATATCAACAAGCGGCTCTCTATCGTCATCTTTTATCAATCCCATTTTTTTAGCGCGATATTTGGCATTCAAAACCGGATTTTCATCGTTGAAAATCGCCAGATTATTGACAAATCGAAGATAGTCATGCTCGTCCATAAATGTTTGTCTTTTCTCTACGCCGCGATTGAAAACATGGTAAATATTATTCGAGACCAATTTTTGTTTGCGCATAATGGCAAGATGTTATCACTATCGATTCTTAGAATCAATAGTTGGGGTGTAAACAAAGAACCGGATCGTGGAGGTTTGAGCCGGCTCTTTGCGAAACATAATATCTTAGCGGTTGAAATAGCGTCAATACTGAAAAAATAATTTGAATGCTAAAAAATGGCTTAAACCCGTAAAGTTATCCCCACCTTATCCCCAAAACTATTGATTCTTAGAATCGATAGTCGATAGTTGCGACAAAAAACAAAAACTCCCCGCAATGCGGGGAGTTTTTGTTTTTTGGAATTTCCGAAAAATTACCTGTTTGAAATTTCTTACTTATTTGAAATTTCTCCGTGGATTTTCTCAAGCCAGGCGGCGGCAACATCTTTGCCGCCAAGGCCGAACGCCAAGCCGCCGGCTATGGCCAGCATTGCCACAAAACCCATAATCAGGGTATTAATCAAAGCGCCGGCTACGCCAAGCTGGGAAAGAGCAGCTAAAAAAGCAAAAACCAGAACCGACCATTTGGTCAGGGCGCCAAGGAAATGAGCGGCATGAAGTTTGGCGGCCAGAACTGAAGCCCTTACAAGCTTTGCCAAAAACACCGCGATAACCACTCCGGCAAGCATAATCAATACCGCAACTACAATGTTTGGCACATAAAGCAGAATTTGGCCCAAGAAACCGGAAAAGGCTTCTAATTTGAGGATATCGCTCATGGCAAGCAATGTAATGATGACAAAAAACCACTGAACCAAAACACCGACAAAGTGCCCCGAGTCAAGGCGGACATCGGCCCTTTCAAGAATCCGGCCCAATCCCAATTGCTCCAACAAGCGGTCAATCCTCAAGGCATCAACTAATTTCTCCACTATTTTAGCTAAGCCGGCAGCAATCACAAGGCCGACAAAAAGAATCACCAGAGCGCCGATCAAGCTTGGCAGAAACAAAATAAAACCCTGCCAGAGGTTTTGGAGCGAGAACAAAATCACATCTGCCCAATTTTGTACAAACATTTGTTTAAAATTTAATAATAATAAAGCTCTAGTGGGTATTTTAGCACATATATAGCAAGACTGCTGTGGATAACTAAAAGCGCCTTTATTAAACTCCTTTTATTTTCCGGATGACCCACCAGGCCTCAAATATAACCGCGACAATACCTACCAATCTTGCGACGGTGTAGGGATCGCTGCCATAGCCGGCAATCGGGGCCATAAGTTCCGGCAACGCCAGAAACAGGCCCGATAAAATAATTGAGGCGGCAAAAACGATTTTTACAAACATTTTTTTAATTTAATTCTAATTCTGTTTTCATTATATCACAAACAACACAAATAAACCTATAACTCGACTTTTGTCTTATTTTGAATTATCCAATAAAGCTGCCATTTTAGCGTATTATTCGCCGGGAATTTTCTCAAAGCATTTTCTAAAAATGTTTCGGCCTCATCGTATTTTTTCATTTTGATGAGAATGCCTGCCATGTTTTCACAGGCAAGATGATAATCGGATATTTCAATGGCTTTTTTGTATTGCGCCAGAGCGCCCTCCAAATCGCCATTTCTCTCCAAGACCGCGCCCAGATTATTCTGCGAAGCGCTCCACCGCGGTTGAAGCAAAATTGACTTTCGGAAGTGACCGGCAGCTTTATCTATTTTTCCTGCCCGGAATAATTCCACTCCGATATTGTTTTCCAAATTAAAACTCTCTTTGGAATACTCGATATCATGACTAAACAGGGTAAGGCCGTCTCTCCAATCCGCGTTTCTAACTATTGTTCTGACAGAAAGCGCAACAATAATAATCCCTAAAATGATAAAAGCGAGCCGGCGCCAGTTTAAAGAGAGTCTCTCAATTGCCTGAACCGATGCGACACTAACCGGTGCTATAATCCCGATCATGGGAAAATAAAGCCACCTTTCCGCCACGGTCATATCCAGAGGAACAACGATATTCAGCGCCGGAAAAATTGCCATAAAAAACCAAGAAATAAAAAAAGAATGCGGTTTCCAAGATTCTTGGCGTTGTTTTTTTATCAGGATAAAAACCAAAAAACCAATAAACGCCAGAATCAAAAGCGGACCCCAAAAACGGATATCGGATAAAGAATTGACCGTGAATTGCCGCGAGGTCACCAGGACATACGGAAAGAAAACGGTTTTGAAGTAGTAAAAAAGTTCATATGGCAGCGTTAGAAGCCGTACTATGAAACCGTCTTGAGCGATCGGCGAAAAATTGGGCTGGTTAAAAGGAATGCGGGCCGCAAAAGTCCGTAAAATAATGTCAAAACCAATAACAAACACCGAAGAAGGAATAAAATATTTCAACCAAAATTTCAAACCCGGCTTAAATAAAAAATAAAGGTATAGGGCCATAATCGGAAAAATTGCCGCCGCGCTCTCTTTGGCCAAAAGTCCGAAGAAACTGAGTATCATTGACCAATAAAAAAATTTGCCGCCCATCGTTCCCTTTTCCAAATTTATTCCCAGGGCGAGAATGTAAAAAGCCGAAAGTATGAAAAATGCGTAAAGAATTTCCGCAATGCCTCCGATATAGGCAACCGATTCAACGTTGGCCGGGTGAACGGCAAAAATGAGAGCGGTTAAAAATGCCGATTCCTTAAAATGACTTATCTTAAAATCGGATAAAATTTTTTCTAAAAGCAAATAAACCAAAATAACATTTATAAGATGAAAAATTATCTGAAAAAGATGAAATCCCCACGATTGAAGCCCCCAGATCTGATAATTTAAAAAATAAAACAAAGACACTAGGGGGCGGTAAAACGATCCCGATAAACCGGCGCCGCCCGCGTAAAAAGTGCCTGAAGTTAAAATTACGGGCAAATTCCCCCACTCGCGAATCACGGTGTTATTAACAACCTGTTCTTCGTCGTCCCAAACAAATTTATTGGGAAGAGCATTAACATAAACCAAAAGACCGGCAATGATTAGAATCGCGATGATTATTTTTCGTTGATGCTTCTTTACCATATGGACCTAGGCAGAATCGGACTGCCGCCCTCCGGATGCAAACCGGATGCACTTCCACTATGCTATAGGCCCCAAAACCGCCCCTCGACAAGCTCGGGGCGGTTTTATCTTCATATATCTCACTGTTACTTTTTCGGCAGAATCCTGAACATCTTGGTATCGCACTTCTCGCAATTGCCGGTCATTGCCCTTCTTGCGCTGCCGCCTTTGCCCTTAAAAGACACCTCTTTGGGGTCTTTCATCATTCTTTTCGCTTTGCACCTAACGCAATATGCTTCAGTAGCCATAAATTTTTATGTTAACTCCGACGCTCTGGTCGGAGTCCCGACTTTTACGTCGGGATTAATAATAAGCGCTTACTAAATACAGTCTAGCACATTTGTGCGTAAATGTGAAGAGCGGCAAAATCCGCCTGTGGATAACCCCTAAAATATCAAATGGTGGGCGACGATGGGATCGGACCATCGACCTCTTCATTATCAGTGAAGCGCTCTACCACTGAGCTAGTCGCCCATATTTAATTGTTTTTTTAAAAATTTTCTACCAGCCGCTGATTTTAAATATAATTCTCTTTTTCTGGCAGTTTCTAAATTTTCATAATTTTCGATATAAACAACCATTAGATTATTCATTCTCGATGTTGTTATCGTTTTGCCATATCTATGTTCTCTTAATCTTCGGTTAAGATTATTCGTCATCCCTTTGTATAATTTTCCATTATTGTCTTTCAAGACATACACTTTATACATTTTATTGTCAGTGCGCGCTCCCCGCCCGTACCGAACGTCGGTACGTTCGGGCGGGTAACCAACTGAGCCCCGCCTGAACGACTCTAGTCGGGCAGGTACACGCCCTTAAGATATTAAAAATTATACGCAATATTTGGGATAAAAATCAAGATTAAAAAAAGAAGCCCCGGTGCAAGAGATTATCGACATCCGACATCGATAGTTGGTCATAAAAACAAAAACTTGACAAGATTTTCGATATCTGATACACTGCTAATAAATCCGCTAGCTCGGAATCCGGCCGGATAATCGAGCAAGCTCCCGCAAGCATTGGGGAGTCAGATAAGCGGTGGCCCGCCCCCTGTTGGCGGGCCTTTTTTCAAACACAAAAAACGGCTTTAACAAGCCAATTTCTAACGAAAGTGTTAGTTTGTAAGCGATCGCTTGCAAACTTACAATTGAAATATTGATTTTTAAATTAACGCATTCCCAGTCGATCGGAAAATTATGCGTAGATTTTTTAAATGCAGGTATAATTCCGATCGGAAATTAACATGCATTTCAGTGACTTGACAAGATTTTTGAAGAGAGTATAATTAGAGATAGTAAGAATCTGCGAAGAGCGGATTCTAACCCGGCCTTAGTGCCGGGCTTCTTTTTGTTTTTGATTCCTTAAAGTTGCCACGACCTCAATGGTCTCAACTTAAAGCTCCGAGACCAACGCTTCAGTTGAAAAGCGAATTCGCCTTTTCAACCAATCGACACCGGAGCGCTGAAAAATCAACGCTCGGTTAACTCCCTAGAAAGGAGATGATCCATCCGCAGCTTCCGCTACGGATGCCTTGTTACGACTTCACCCTTGTTACCGAGCTTGCCGTGTTCCCGACGTAACGTCGGGACTTAAGGCACTCCCGGCTCCCTTGGTATGACGGGCGGTTTTGAAATCACTTTAATTAGCGTTTCACACCACCGTACGAACGGTTTTCCCGTATACTGGCGGTTTCCATCTTAATTTTACTTACTAAGATGAATTTGCTCCTTCCCAAAAGGTTTATACAATTTTGGATTCCTTTTGGTACTACGAACTCTGCAGACTTCTTGCATATCTCGATGTTAGCAAACATCGATAAATAATACAAGATCTCCCGTGGTAACTCTGTAAACATTTCTTTAATATCTCGATAACACTACACGCAATATATACTCTGATGCACAATGACTTCTCCCTGTACTCGCGGGATCGTCCATATATTGCGCCACTGCTGTTATTCAAGCTATAAAATGCTAATTTCACCCTTCAATCCGACCCTCACGGCATCGGATCTGCGATTTCGCTTTGAAAAATTGTGCGTTTTTCGGTCCGATTTTAACGGACTAGTTTACAGAATCGCACGGCGACCCGAGTACAAGACTCGAGAACGTATTCACCGCGGCATGCTGATCCGCGATTACTAGCGATTCCTACTTCATGAGGGCGGGTTTCAGCCCTCAATCTGAACTGGGGAAAGTTTTGATGGGATTGGCTCCCCCTTGCGGGTTGGCAACCCATTGTACTTTCCATTGTAGCACGTGTGTAGCCCAGGGCATAAAGACCATGCTGATTTGACGTTATCCCCTCCTTCCTCCGGCTGACGCCGGCAGTTTCGCCAGACACTTGTAACTGGCAACAGGGGTTGCGCTCGTTTCCCGACTTAACGGAACACCTCAAGGTACGAGCTGACGACAACCATGCAGTACCTGTTCTAACCGTCTTGTGAACACATCCCGCTTTCACGGGATTTTTGTTAGAATATCAAGCCCTGGTAAGGTTTTTCGGTTACTGTCGAATTGAACCACATGCTCCACCGCTTGTGCGAGTCCCCGTCTATTCCTTTGAGTTTTAAGCTTGCGCTCGTACTTCCCAGGCGGAGTGCTTAACGCGTTAGCTAAGCCACCTGAAGGGTCGATACTTCAGACAGCGAGCACTCATCGTTTAGGGCGTGGACTACTGGGGTATCTAATCCCATTCGCGACCCACGCTTTCGTTCGTTCAGCGTCAGGAAAATCCCAGCAAGATGCCTTCGCCTTTGGTGTTCCGGCCGATATCAACGGATTTCACCCCTACACCGGCCGTTCCACTTGCCTCTGATTTCCTCAAGTTATGCCGTTTCCAATGCATTTTCGGAATTGAGTTCCGAGCTTTAACATTGGACTAACATAACCGCCTTTGAACTCTTTACGCCCAATAAATCCGGATAACACTTGGACCCTACGTATTACCGCTGCTGCTGGCACGTAGTTAGCAGGTCCTTATTCTTGGGGTACCGTCATCCCACACATAATTGCTTATGTGTGGGATTCTTCCCCCACAAAAGAAGTTTACAACCCGAAGGCCTTCTTCCTTCACGCGGCGTTGCTGCGTCAGGCTTTCGCCCATTGCGCAATGTTCTTGACTGCTGCCTCCCGTAGGAGTTAGGGCCGTATCTCAGTCCCTTACGTTGGGGAACGCGCTCTCACGCCCCCTAGCCGTCATCGCCTTGGTAGGCCGTTACCCTACCAACTAGCTGATAGCCCACAGGCCTCTCCCAAAGCGGCTCTTGCGAACCTTTACCCCGACGCCTCTTGCGAGGGTCGGGGACTATCGGATATTAGCTCCGCTTTCGCGGGGTTATTTCCGTCTTTGGGGCAAGTTCCTGCGTATTACTAACTCGTTTGCCGGTTTCCCTCGATTGCTCTCGGGACCCCTTGACTTGCATGCCTAATCCACGCCGCCAGCGTTCATCCTGAACCAGGATCAAATTCTCTGGTTAAAAAAATAGATCGTGACAACTTTAAAGAATCAACCCTGTAATTTAATTTGACAACACATTCGCCTACGGCGAATGTGAAGTCGCTATAAGCGGTCAAAATAAATTACGGGGCAATTATCACTATTTTTAATTTTTAAACAACATTTTGTAGTAGAATCATTGTAATTCCGACAAAAACTCCTGTCAACCCCGCTATTGATTCTTAGAATCAATAGTTTTGGGGATAAAGTGGGGATAACTAATCTACCCGCTTTCTATAGCCGGTGCCGGCTGGGATGAGGCGGCCTAAAATCACATTTTCTTTGAGGCCGCGCAGTTTGTCGGACTTGCTTTCGGTTGAGGCGTTGATCAAAACCTTGGCTGTTTCCTGGAATGACGCGGCTGAAAGCCAGCTCTCTGTCGTCAAAGCCACTTTGGTGATTCCCATTAAAATCTGGGTTGCCGTTGCGGTTTTTCCTCCGAGTTTTTTTATCCGGCCATTTTCTTCCGCTAAAATAACTTTTTCAACAATATCGCCCGGCGTAAAATTAGTGTCGCCCGCGTCTTTAATTCTTGCCCGGCCAAACATCTGGCGGATAATCACTTCAATATGCTTGGCGTTGATGTCGGCGCCTTCATTAACGTAAATTTTTTGGACTTCATTTAAAATATACGACGCCGCCGGAATAAGGCCGGAAATAGAAAATAATTCTTTAAGGTCTAAACTTCCTTCGGACAACTGTTGGCCCTTGGTAACCAAATCGCCTTTAGAAACCCACAATGTATTGCCGCCTGAAATACCGTACTCAAACACTTCCTTGTCTGCTGAAACCTTCACGATTTTTTGTTTGCCTTTGTCAATTACATCAACTACTTTCCCGTCAACCTCTGAAATTATGGCCTTGCCTTTGGGAATCCGCGCTTCAAATACCTCCTGAACCCGGGGCAAGCCGGCAGTAATATCGCCGGCCGAAGCCACGCCGCCGGTATGGAAAGTTCTCATTGTTAACTGGGTGCCGGGTTCGCCGATGGCTTGCGCCGCGATAATGCCGATAGCCGTTCCGATTTCAACCAATTGGTTGTTGCCCAAGTTATAGCCGTAGCATTTTTGGCAGATGCCGAATTTCGCCTTGCAGGTTATCGGAGAACGGACGCTGATTTCTTCAACGCCGGCTTCATCAATTGCTTCGCTTATTTTCCGGCTTACAATTTCACCGGCTTTAACCAGAATTTCGCCATTTTGGGTTTTAACATCTTTTGAAACCGCGCAACTGAAAATCCGGTCGCCTAATTTAAGGCCGAATTCTTCGCTGTCTTTGCGATTCATGACAAAACCTTCTTTATCGCCGCAGTCGATTTCGGTTACAATTACATCTTGGGCAACATCAACCAAGCGCCGCGTCAAATAACCGGCCGAAGCGGTGCGAAGCGCCGTGTCGGCCGAGCCCTTCCGCGCGCCGTGAGTGGAAATAAAGTATTCCAAAACATTGAAGCCCTCTTTAAACGAAGAAATAATCGGGAGATCAATGATGTCGCCGGCCGGGTTTTGGACTAAACCCTTCATGCCCATCATCTGGGCAACCTGCTTCCACGAGCCGCGGGCCCTGGACTCAACCATGGTGAAAACCGGGCCATACGGGTCAAGCGCCGGCGGAATTTGTTTTTCAATTTTATCAATCGCCTCCTTCCAAATTTCAATAATCCGGTCTCTTCTTTCTTCATCGGTTAAAAGCCCGCGTTCATAGTGCTCATTTACTATTTCAACTTTCTTGCGAGCCTCGTCAATAATAGCTCCTTTCTCCTTCGGAAGCACCAAATCATCCATGCCCCACGAAATCCCCGAGATTGTTGAATAATCAAAACCAATCCGCTTGATTTTATCCAAAACCCTGGCGGTCTCATCAATGCCGAATTCTATAAAAATCCTGCCCATTATCGCTTTAATGTCTTTTGATTTGAGTTCTTTATTTACAAACTCAAATTTCTCCGGCAAGGCCTGGTTAACAAGAATCCTCCCAACCGAGGTCTCCACTAATTTGTTGGAAACCGAGTTTCTAACAGATGGAAACTCGGTTTCCAATCTGACTTTAATTTTCGCTTGTAAATCAATTTCATCAAATTGGTAAGCTAAAATCGCTTCCTTTTCGCTTCCAAAGAATTTATTTTCGCCTTTAAAACCTTCTCTTATTCTGGACATATAATAAACGCCTAAAACACTATCCATGCTCGGCACTGCAATTGATTCCCCCGTCGCCGGCTTAAGCAAATTCTTTGATGAAAGCATAATGTCTCTCGCCTCCTTCTGCGCTTCTTCAGACAATGGCAAATGGACAGCCATTTGGTCGCCATCAAAGTCCGCGTTAAACGCGGCGCAAACCATCGGATGAATTCTTATGGCAAGACCTTCAACTAAAATCGGTTTGAACGCCTGAATGCCCAGCCGGTGAAGCGTCGGAGCGCGATTTAAAAGCACATACTTGTTTTTAATCACTTCTTCCAAAATCGCCCAAACGTCGTCAATCCCTTCTTCAATCAGATGATTGGCGCCTTTGATATTATGGGCTAATTCGCGTTCAATAATTTTATTAATCACAAACGGCTTGAAAAGTTCCAAGGCCATCTGCTTCGGAAGGCCGCATTCATCAAGCTGAAGATCGGGCCCGACCACAATCACCGACCGGCCGGAATAATCAACGCGCTTGCCCAGTAAATTCTGGCGGAAACGGCCTTGTTTTCCTTTAAGCATATCGGCTAAAGATCGCAGAGGCCGCTTTTGAGAAATCATGGCCGCTGCTTGGCTTTGAGTGCGCCGCGCCGAATTGTCAATTAAAGCGTCGACTGCTTCCTGCAGCATTCTTTTTTCATTTCTGACAATTACTTCCGGCGCGTTGAATTCCAAAAGTTTTTTCAAACGGTTATTGCGGTTTATCACCCGGCGGTACAAATCATTTAAATCAGAAGTGGCATAGCGGCCGCCATCAAGAGGAACCATCGGCCGGAGGTCGGGAGGCAAAACCGGAAGAATAGAGATAAACATCCACTCGGGTTTCGTATTGGATTTCAAAAAATTCCGGGCAAGTTTCAGCCGTTTTAAGACCTTTTTCTTCGTTGAAAGCGGCGCCGTTTTTTCATCCTCCGCCAATTTTTTGACCATTTCTTCCAAATTAATGCCTTCAAGAAGTTTTCTTACCGTTTCGCTGCCAATGCCGGCCTCAAAAATATGGCCGTACTTGGAAGACAATTCGTGGAATTCTGTTTCCGAAAGCACTTGATATTTTGACAAACTTTTTACTTCTTCGCGCGCTTTATCCCTGGCTTTTAAAAGCGGTTCTTCATCAATTTTGAATTTTGAATTTTGAATTTTGAATTTCTGTTTGTATTCCCTGTCAATTTCTTTCAGCGCCTCTTCTTTTGCCTTCTCATCCACCGACATTATTATGTAGGCGGCGTAATAAATCACTCTTTCCAAGGCATTCAGCGGAACATCTAAAAGCAATCCGATTTTTGAAGGAATACTTCTCAAAAACCAAATATGAGCCACTGGCACCACCAGTTTGATATGACCCATTCTTTCGCGCCTTACGATCGCGCGCGTTACTTCGACGCCGCATTTGTCGCAAATTACCCCTTTGTAACGAATCCGGCGATATTTGCCGCAATAACATTCCCAGTCCTTAACGGGCCCGAAAATCCGCTCGTCAAACAAGCCGTCTTTTTCCGGTTTTTGAGTCCGGTAATTGATGGTTTCCGGTTTGGTTACTTCGCCGTGGGAATTTTTCAAAATATCATCAGGCGAAGCAATTTTAAGTTTTATGGAGTCAAAAGTATTCATTTTTTTAAGTGCGGATTCTCACTTTTTTCACTTCTCTTCGCGGAATTTCCCCGCCTGCATCGCCTCGCGAAGCATGGCGGACAGGTTCTTCCGCAGCCATTTGCGGCGCGCGTTCCACCAACTCAACGCCGAGCCCTAATGACTTTAATTCATTCACTAAAACATTAAATGAGGCGGGCAGACTGGGCTTTTTAATTTCTTCACCGCGGATGATGGCGTCAAAAGCGGAAGCCCGTCCAACAACATCATCGGACTTTATGGTAATCATTTCCTGTAGCGTGTGGCTGGCGCCGTAGCCCTCAAGCGCCCAAACCTCCATTTCGCCAAATCTCTGGCCGCCAAACTGCGCTTTGCCGCCCAATGGCTGCTGGGTGATTAAAGAATAAGGGCCAACCGAACGCATATGGATTTTATCTTCAACCAAGTGATTAAGTTTCATCATATAAATAATGCCGACCGTAACCTCGTTTTTGAACGATTCGCCGGTCCGGCCGTCATAAAGTTTTACTTTTCCATTTTCGGGCAAGCCGGCTTTTCTCAGTTCGGCTTTTATATCTTCCTCGGTGGCGCCATCCAATGCCGGAGTAATGGCGCGATAGTTTAGCTTGTCAGCCGCCCATCCCAAATGGGTTTCCAGAATTTGGCCGATATTCATTCTTGAAACAACGCCTAATGGATTTAAAATTATATCAACCGGCGCGCCGTCTTTGAGATACGGCATATCTTCTTCCGTCAGAATTTTTGAAATAACGCCCTTATTGCCATGCCGGCCGGCCAGTTTGTCTCCGGCCTGAATTTTCCTCAACTGCGCCACTTCCACCTGAATTCTCTTGATAACCCCGGGCTCAAGTTTGTCGCCTTTGTCGCGCGAAAATATTTTAATGCCGACAATCCGGCCTCTTTTGCCATGCGATAATAAAAGAGACGTATCTTTGACATCGCGCGCTTTCTCGCCGAAAATCGCCTGGAGCAAACGCTCTTCCGAAGTCAGGTCGGCCTCGCCTTTAGGGGAGATTTTGCCGACCAAAATATCGCCCGAAGTCACTTCGGCGCCGATCCTGACAATACCTTCTTCATCAAGATTTTTTAGTTTTTCTTCGGAAACATTTGGAATGTCCGGCGTAGTAATTTCTGACCCCAATTTGGTTTCACGAACATCAACTGAATAATCCTCAATATGAATAGAAGTATATCGGTCGTCTTTTACCAAGCGCTCGGAAATTATGATAGCGTCTTCAAAATTGGCGCCGCCCCATGAAAGAAAAGCGACAAGCAGATTTTGGCCGAGCGCCAGATTGCCATTCTGGGTCGCCGCTCCGTCGGCAATCGCCTGCCCCTTTTTCACCTTCTCGCCTTTGCCGACAAGCGGCTGCTGGCTCATTGATGTAAATTGGTTGGAACGCAAAAAATTATTTAATTTATAGATTCTTTTTCCATCATTTTGACTTTTGATCTTTGATTTTTGACTTTCTACCACAATGTGTTCTGCATCCACAGCCGTAACCACGCCGTCTTCCTGTGCCACAATGACCTGTCCGGAATCAACCGCGGCCCGCTCTTCAATGCCGGTAGAAACTAAAGGCGCCTGCGGTTTGACGCAAGCTACCGCCTGCCTCTGCATATTAGAGCCCATTAAGGCACGAGTGGCATCATCGTGTTCCAAAAACGGAATCAAACTGGTAGCAATAGAAAAAATTTGCTGTGGCGCCACGTCCATAAACTGCACTTCTTCGCGCTTCATCATTTCGGGCTTCCCCCTTACTCGAACTTCCACTATATATTCAGTAATTTTATTGTCTTCATCATACTTAGTGCCGCCGTGGGCAATAATGTATTTTTCCTCGTCAAAAGCATTAAGCCACTCAATTTCGCCGGTAATTTTGCTGTTTTTCACGCGGACATACGGCGTTTCAATAAAGCCAAGCTTATTAACCCGTGAATATGAAGTCAAGTGGACCACCAGTCCAATGTTCGGGCCTTCGGGCGTTTCAATGGGACAAAGCCTGCCGTAATGGGACGTATGGACATCACGAACTTCAAAACCGGCGCGTTCGCGAGTAAGACCGCCGGGACCCATTGCCGAGATCCTGCGCTTATGTTCCAATTCGGCCAGAGGATTGACCTGGTCCATAAATTGGGCCAACTGCGAAGAAGTAAAAAATTCCTTGACCGTCGCCATAAGCGGCCGAGCATTGATAAGTTGGGCCGGCGTCAAAGCGTTAACGTCATAAGTTGACATCCGGTCGCGGATAATTCTCTCCATTCTTGCCATACCAACCCGCAGTCTCGTCTGCAAAAGTTCCCCCAAAGCGCGGACTCGTCTATTGCCCAAATGATCAATATCGTCAGCAATCGCATCTTCGGTATTATTAAGCCGGATTATTTCTGAAACGATATCCACCAAGTCCTTAAAACTTAAAAGCCGTTCTTCTTTCGAAATATCGAAGTCCGACCCTGATTTTGAAGTCCGACTTCTGGGGTTCTCGAAGTCGGACTTCGAGAGCCGTTGATTCATTTTAAACCGGCCGACTTTGCCAAGGTCATAACGGTCAAAACGAAAAAACATTCCTTCAATAAGCTGGCGGGCATTTTCCACCGTTGCCGGATCGCCCGGGCGAAGCCGTTTATAAATTTCTATAAATCCTTCGGCGGCATTTTTTGACGGATCTTTTTTAAGCGTCGCTTCAATGTAATTTATTGGTCCCATAGGACCAATCGGACCTATATGGCTTTTGAAAAGTTTCAGAAGATCTTCATTTTTGTCGCCCTTGCCGGCTTTTGACGCAAACGCGCGAAGCAACGCCGTTACCGGCGCTTTGCGTTTCCGGTCTATTTTCACGCTGATAACGCCGTCGGGATCGGTTTCAAATTCGAGCCAAGCGCCGCGGTTGGGAATAATTTTAGCGCCAAAAAGTTTTCTGCCTCTCCAGCTTGCGGCATTGAAAAAAACGCCGGCCGAACGTATAAGCTGGCTTACTACCACCCTTTCAACGCCATTGACGATAAAGGTCCCGCGTTCGGTCATCAGCGGAAAGTCACCTAAATATATTTCTTGTTCCTTGCTTTTTTTAGTCCTTTTATTGGTCAATTCAAGTTTTATCCTCAGAGGCGATTCAAAAGAAAGCCCGTTTTCTTTAGACGCTAATTCGTCAAATTTCGGTTCGTCAAAGTAATAATCCCTGAAATACAAATCCATTTCCTTGCCGGTGTAATCTGAAATTGGCGACATTTCGTCAAAAAGCTCTTTTAACCCTTGCTTTAAAAACCACTTGTAGGAATCAAGCTGCATTGCCACGAGGTTTGGCAAATCAACCCACTTCATTTTTTGCTTGGCAAAATTTTTAGTTTGTTTGAACATAGAAATTAAATCCCAAGCTTTAAACTATTGATTAAACTATTGATTCTAAGAATCGATTCTTAGAATCAATAGTAGCCATAAACACACAAAAAACCCTGCCTTTTTCGGGTTTTACTTCGTTAACTAAGGTTTTAAAAAATATAGATATTCAAAATTTTGGACGAAATTTGAGCATATCCCCCTTTGAGGGATCACCCGCAGAGTGAAAATTAAGTCCTGCCATTATAGATCTTATAATTCTTTCTGTCAAGATTCCTGTGCCCACAAACACCAAACCGGCCTTTTCTAAAGATTCAACTCTAATTTTATGCTTCTTCAAAAATTTGTCAATACACAACAAAAAGCCATCCGCTTTGTCTATCGTGTAACTATAAATATCCTTATTATGGTGAATTTCAATGGAAATTTTGTTTTTTGTCTGATTAATTTGACCAATAACTATTTTCATCATCCTTTAATGTAACGACTTGCGATGTCGTTAATACTGTAGTAGCATAATGATAATATAATAAACAAATTTAAAAAATGGCACAAATTTTTCATACGCTTAACCGCGGCGTTGATAAAAGAAAAATCTTTTTAGATGACCAGGATTACTTTCGTTTTATTCACGATCTATTTGAATTCAACGATGAAAATCGGGTCAATACCACTTTTTATCATTTCAAACGATGTAACGACATCGCAAGTCGTAAGATTGAAAGGAAAAAGAGGAAATTATTGGTTGAAATACATACCTTTTGTCTCATGCCTAATCATTATCATTTACTTATATCCCCAAAAATTGAAAATGGTGTTTCAAAATTTATGAAGAAGCTTAATATGGGATATGCTAAATATTTTAATCAAAAATACGAAAGAAAAGGCGCCTTATTTGAAGGACGTTATAAATCCATAATTGTAACTGATGAAGCTCATTTCGTTCACCTCCCTTATTATATTCATCTCAATCCTTTAGACCTAAAGTTTCCAGAATGGCGAAACGGAATGATAAAAAACCACAAAGGAGCGCTAGAATTTTTAGAAAACTATCGCTGGTCAAGCTATCTTGATTATATTGGTAAAAAGAACTTTCCGTCAGTAACCTATCGAGAATTTCTCTCGGAATGTCTTGGAAGTCCAAAACAATATGAAAAAAATACTATAGAATGGTTAAGAGGCGCGGATTTTGAAACAATTAAAGATTTAACTCTCGAAATTTAATCGGATAGATACAACGACTTGCGATGTCGTTATATTTACTTTTTCAATTTCTGGACGGGCGCTTTTACTCCTTCTGAAACTGGCGCTTCGGCGCGCGATTGCGGCGCCTGAGCCGGCGGCACTATCTTATATAAGGCGGGTTTTCCGGCTTCCAAATTGGCGATTATCAATTTTATCTCGTTATTGTCGGGATTAAGCTCGGCAATTTTCAGGAACTGCTCTATGGCTTTAGATTTGTCCTTCAAATTTTCGCGGTCGTATATGAGGCCTAGAAAATACCGGGCGTTGGAATAGTTGGGAGACAGTTGCACCACTCTTTCAAACACCTGCTTGGCAAAATCAAACTGGTTGTTTTTGTAATACAAAAAACCGAGCTGGAACAGGGCGCCAACGTCTGTGTTATTCAGCATCACCAGTTCCTCGGCGCGTTTCACGGCATCTGTTAGTTTCCCCTGCTTATCAAAAATTTGAACTAAGAGAAATCTTGCCGGCGCGTAGTCGTTTTTAAGTTCTATCGCCTTTTCTAAATTAGAAACGGCCTTATCCAATTCATTTTTGGCAACCTCAACCCTGGCTAAGGCCAAATAGTTCGCGGGATTTTTCGGGTCAAGCGTAATCGCCGCACCATAAGAGGAAAGCGCGAAACCGGAAGCATCGGCGACAAATGGAACGAGGTTCTCGTAAATATTTCCCATAAGCGTGGCATTGAGCGGATTTTGAGGATTTAAATCCCGCGCCTGTCTTGCGGCCGCGACGGCGTCGGTTGTTATGTTTTGGAACTGCGCCCGCATTTCTTCCTGCGGCAAGTCCTTTTTGGCAAGGAGATTATTCAGCTCCAAAAAAATCGCCTGCGCCAAACTCTGAAAATAACGCTCGTCATAAGGCCAGAATTTTATTGCCGAAATGTAATCCGCTTGCCCCGAGGACGTTCGAAGGGCTTTTGAAAAATATACTTCGGCGATATAGCGGTTAACTTCAAAATAAATAGTTACAATTACCCCCACCATCAGGCCGATAATGAGAAGCGAAAACAAAAATGTTTTTGGAGGCGAAGTAAAAATCCTGATTTCTTTAAGTACATTTTTAACCCCCTCTTTTTCTCCCCCTTGATAAGGGGGAGATTGAGTGGGGGTTGTTTCTTTTATAAAAAACAGCGATGCCGCAAGAAACAGCCCCATGCCCCAGAAAGTAAAAGCCATAACCGTGAAGTTAGCCACATAAAGAAACCACATCACAAACAGAAACGCTACCGCCACAAAAATCGCCTGCGAAGCGATGTTCATAATTCCCCGCGAAGAGCTGCGGATGCTTGTGCCCCTGATGCCGGTCAAAATAAACGCAAAAATTAAAAATAAAAGCGAAAAAATTCCTAAAATACCACCCGTGCCAAACCAAGTTGCCATCGCCGAACTGCCGGCGTTGAAAGTAGTCGCCCAGAAAATCGTCTGGTTTATGGCCGACGGCTTGTAAAGATTATAAACATAACCAAAAGTATTGGGACCGGAACCCAATAAGGATTTTCCGCCAAAGGCGGATCCGCCTTGGGCGGATAGATTTTCCTGCGCGATATTAAGCGTTGAAGTAAAATTCGGCGAGACTTCAATAGGCGTTTGAATGAACTTAGCGAGCGGCGAAGGAACAAGTAAAAACGTAATGGCAATAAAAAGAATGGCAGACGGCAGCCAGGCCTTCTGGAAATATACCAGCTGAAGCCCCGGCGCGGAATCCGACTTTGTGCGCGCGACATCCGATTCTCCCCCTACCCCCCCTCTCTCCCCCCCTTGATAAGGGGGGGGTTGGGGGGGTTGAGTGGGGATAGTTAGTCCAATAGAAAGAAAACTTATCAAAAATACCATCGCCAGCGCCAAACCGACCCAGATCGCCCAAAAATCTATTACTGCGAGATTTAAAATCAGAATCAGAACCGCGACTCCCAATAAACGCTTGAGCAATTTTGGAATGTCCAAGCTTGACATCAGCCCCGAAGCAATGACCAGCCCGAAAGCCAGAACAACTCCCAGGTCATTCACCGAACCGATGGGGTTAAATATCGCGTTCTTGGCCCAGCTGAAAGGCAAAACAAAAACTTTCATAAGCTGAAGCAGTTCAAAAATTCCTAAAAGCGAAAGCGATGCCAGAAAAACCAGAAGCGAAAGCACAATATCGCGCCGGCTGAAAGTCATCACCACTACAAGCATTAGAAGCGCGAACATAAGAATTGAGGCAAAGCTGTCCGGCGTTGACCAATTGCCTATTAAGCTTGAAAGCGGGTTGATGGAAAAAAACGTGCTGGCGCCCCAAACTAAAACTAAAACAACAAGCGCCGCCATAAGCCAATGGCCCGGATAGCGGATTTTTCCTTCAACTAAAATTCTCCCAAGGAGCGCGAAAAAAGCCACCAAAACCAAAACGAAAGCGAGTATTTCCTTATGAACCGCGACCGGCAATTGGGTGAATGGCAGAAAGAATATCGGCATAAGGCCGGCGAATAAAATCAGCGCCCAGCGGCTTATCGCCCGCCACCAGAAAAGCATTTTTGCCGCGCTTATTTGAACCGTCACTTCCTGAATCTTTGGCCTGGCGTCCTGAAATTTTTCTCTTTCTTCTGTTTTTCTAATATTGATGTCCATGGTTTTTTAATTTTTTTAATTATACTATTAATTTTAAAATTTCAAAGTTTTTCCCCTGTGGATAAACTATTGACATAATTTAGAGGTTTGATATAATGGCAGCATGTCGACCACGGATTGCAATTGTGGCCCTGAAAGTCCGAGATTTGTATCTCGGCCTTTCTTTTTATTTAATCCCATGATAATTTGTTTGGGTGGAGTCCAAGGGGCCACCTCTGGTGAGGCAATCTGTGGTCGACACTCGGGTTGAGGGGTCCAATTCCCCTTGGCTCCACGCAAAAAGTCCTGTCATAGCGATGGGATTTTTTGTTTAAAAATTTTATCATGGTGTTGTTGTCGCTGTTAATATCGGCTCGCTTGCCGCCGGAGCAACTTCGGGAGTAGAGGTTGCCGTTAAGATTTCCGGCGTTGTCGTAGCTGGCTCAGCAACGACTTGCGATGTCGTTCTTATCTTACTGGCGGAGTAAATTTCTGCCATGCTTTTTCCAGCCGGAAAATTTTGGTTCTAACATCGGCATATTTTTTTATCAAATCTTCAACCAAATCAAAATCCAGTTTACTGCCGTAAATCCCCCGCGCCTGCTCCAGATAAATAATCATTTTGTTGCAGCCGGCCATGGCGTTTTCCAAAAGAAGAATTGCGCGCGGATGATCGCCGAACCTTATTGAATGCGCTTCGCCAAGCAGAAGCGGAACAGTCATTGAGCACTGAATCATTCCCTCAACCATTGGGTATTTCAATTGTGTTAATTTCGCCTTTAAGTTTTTAACCACAACAACTGATGCTTCCATAGTTCTTTGATAAACTTCTAAATCTCTGAAACTGTAGACCGGTTTTTTAACCGAAAATTTTTGCATAGATTTTTAATTTGACAAGATTTATGGTTTTGTTATAATGGCAGTAAATGGTGGAATAGCTCTGTAAAATTACGGGCTAAATCTACGTGCTGGAAAAGAGTCCGCTTGCGGGCTCTTTTCCTTTTTGATACTATCCGCTCGTGGATCCGGGCCTGTAGTTTTATGGAGTAAAATTCTACCATTAGCACGTAGAGAAGCGGGTGTCCCTAAGCCATTTCCAAAATTTTTATGTATCATGTTTATATTTTAAAAAGTTTGAATTACAATCGAAGTTATGTTGGTGTTACCTATGATTTGAATGATAGAATTGAAAAACATAATTTAGGTCGAGTAAAATCAACAAAAGTTTATTGTCCTTGGATTCTCGTCTATTCGGAGCAATATTCAACATTATCAGAAGCCAAAAAGCGTGAATGGTTTTTGAAATGCACTCCTCAAGGCGGCAAACTAAAAAAGAAAATTTTGGAAATGGCCGGGATGGCGGCCCGAAGGGCTTAGCCACAAGTCCCGTCGGGTCCATATTAAAAATTCTGTCTTCGGACGGGATTTTTAATTTCATACCACTTTTATTTTATTTTCCTCGGAGACCTCGACCACGGCTCCGCTTTTAAATCTTATCTTTTTTCTTTTCTTATCCTTTATTTTATAAACCACATGAAGCGGATAAAATTCAAAATAATCTTTTTCATCAAACCAGCCGCACTTAAATTCATAAAGCCGCAAACCTGTGAGCCGCGACAGCGCCAAAGCATACCAAGTCAGTTGTTCTATCGGTTTTTCTTTGGCGGCGTTTGGCTTGAAATCCATAATATGCACCAAACCGTTTCTCACCTGCAAAAGGTCAATGTGCCCCGTCATTAAAATTTTGCCGTCTTTATTTTTAAATTTATCCAAATCTTCCGTTACTTTAAAATTTAGCTGATTCTGCATG
>Ga0315288_10002597_pt1 | contig 23282 bp, 20 predicted proteins | sample YL17G11_20_MG_FD_203454 | JGI IMG/M metagenome (GOLD analysis project Ga0315288, IMG submission 203454) | Sediment microbial communities from Yellowstone Lake, YNP, Wyoming, USA - YL17G11_20 | ecosystem: Environmental > Aquatic > Freshwater > Lake > Sediment | place: USA: Wyoming | collected... | reverse complement strand
TTCCTATTTCAGTTTTGTTTTTTATCGCCTCTATAGTGGCACTTTTTTACGATGTATGGTTTTTGGATAATCTTACAGAAAAATCAATCATTTTTTTCGTAGGATTTGTTCAAATTACCGTATTGGGATTTTTGGCCGACTTGATTAATAAGCGAAGCATGAGTTAATCGGATGCTTAAAATTATTAGAATTCTTAAAAAACTGCCTATTGATTTTAATCAATATGAAATGCGCGAAAAAACCAAAGACAAATTAATCGCCCTTGATTTGATCGAAAACGGCCGGAATAAAAAAGCGCTGGATTTGGGCTGCCGGGACGGTTATTGGTCAAGGCGTCTTGAAAATGACGGCTATGAAGTGGTGGCCGCCGATATAGAGCCCTGTTATGAGAAAGCATTGGTGGTTAATGCCAATCGGCGTTTGCCGTTTTCAGACGCTGAATTTGATCTTGTCTGGTCAAGCGAGGTGATAGAACATCTCAATGATCCTATTTTCAGTACAGGAGAAATGTTGAGAATCCTAAAACCAAATGGCAAGTTGGTTCTGACTACTCCCAATTCAAATTTTTGGTTTTTCAGATTGTTAAAAATTTTTGCGCCGATAGAGAAGTTGCAAACCGAACATCATAAACAATTTTTTTCCATCGACGACATCAAAATGCTTTTGCCGGAAGCGAAAATTTTCGGATTTTTTCCTTATTTTATTTTAAAATTCAAAATATCAAATTTAAAGCTCGTGGACTGGCTTTCGCCGGTTTTTGTAATTTATCAGGAGAAAAAATAAAATGCTTTTAGTCCGTTTTTTAAAATACGGTTTTTTAAGTGTATTTGCCTACATCTTTTTGTTTTTCGGCACGTATTTTCTCACAGATATCATGGGAATTCGTGCCAACATTTCTTATCTTGTAGCGCTGACACTTGCGTATATTTTGAACTATATTCTCATTACCAAACTGGTTTTTTCGAGCGATTTTGGCCGGAAAAATTTTATTTTATTCGGAATCTACATTTTTGTTTTTTGGATTTTAAACAATATCTTTTTTAATGTCTTTTATAAATATACCAATTTTCATTATCTGGTTATCGCCGTCATTAATATTGCTATTTTTTCGCTTGTAAGATTTTTGACCTTTGATAAGATTGTTTTTAAGAAATAAAAAATGAATTATAAAAAAACAATACTCATTCTTTTTTTCATAGCGCTTCTTTCGGGTTTTTTCTGGAACCAAAAAATATTTGGCCAACCGATTAGTTCTGACCAAAACCTTTACGACGATATTGCCCAAAGCATTTTGCAAGGAAAAGGATTTGCCAGAGATGGCCGCGATATGGGAATGGAGCCGTTTTATCCTTTGTTTTTGTCGGGAATATATAAAATCTTCGGCCACAATTATGACACTGTTAGGATTATCCAGATAGTTCTTTTTGCCATGACCATTGTTTTAATTTATCTGACTGCTAAAAGGTTGTTTAACGAGAAAATTGCTTTTATTTCCGCGTTGGCAATGGCGTTATTTTACGGCCTTGCGAATCAAGCGGGCAACATTACGACCGAAGCGCTTTTTACCTTTCTGCTCGTCTTGTTTGTGTATGCCATTTCCGAAGAATGGCTTGCAATTTCGGGAATTGTTTTGGGATTAGCCGCCTTAACGCGGGGGATTGTTCAGTTTCTGCCGATTCTTATAATCGCCAATATTTTTATTTTTTATCACGGGAAATTGCCGATAAAAAAGATTGGTTTAGCGGCTGGAATTTTTATCGCCGGTTTCTTATTGGTTTTGATGCCTTGGGTCGCGAGAAATCGTTTAATTAATATCGGCGCGGCAATCGCGCCGCGCGGCGGCGCGATTCTTTTAAATCGCACCGAATTGATGGAAAATCTTTATCAAAATTATCCGGCTCATTTTATCGGCCATTTGTTTGGTTATTATTTTTCTCAAAAGATTTACCCTAATGTTAATTCTTCATTATTTAGAGAAACTTCTTATTCCGACGAAAGAGTTATAGAGTTGTCAAACGAAGGCAAGAATTCTGCTGAAATTAACTCAATATTAACCAAAGAAGCAATAGTTAAAATTTTAACTGCTCCCCATAAATATGTTCTGATGTCGCTTTTGGATTTTATCAGTTTTAACAGCCCGATTATTCCGCGCGGTTCGCTTTGGCAAAATACGCTCACGATTCATCCGATGTTTGCGGAAGGGCGCCATTCTGATATCCCCGAGTTGGTAAAGGCCGCTATAATCCTCGGCTTAAGATTTATTTGGTTCGGATTTTTCTTTTTTATTATTTATGGTCTTATTAAAAATTTTAAAAATCCGCACCGTGATGGCGGGGCAAGCTGGGACAAAATTGGTTGGATTTTTTTAATTATTGTCTACCTTAATCTTGCCTACAGCGCCGTTCATGCCATTCCCCGTTATGCTCTGCCGATTTATCCATTTTATGTTATCTTGGCGGTCTTTGGATTTTTAAACTTTTTAAACGTGAAAAACAAAACTCAAATAAACGGTTTATTATCGCCTTTATTGCAAAAATTACGATTTAAAAATGCAATTCCTTTTCTAAGGGGAATATCTTATTTAGATATCGGTTGTTCATTAGGAGAAATAATTCCCTATTTACCAAAGGGAGCTAATTATATCGGAATCGAGGGAAATCCGGTTTATTGCAGAGAAGCAATTAAAAATAATCCTAATTATAAATTTATTAGCATGTACGTGGATGGAAACAATGTAGATACCTTGCCTATTCAAAAAGAATCTTTTGATACAATCATTGCATTGGCAATTATAGAGCATATGGATGATCCACAAGGAACCTTGAGAGGATTAAAAAGATATTTAAGGAAAGACGGAATTATTATTGTTTCAACTCCATCCAGGCCAACCAAATGGATTTCCGGAATCGGCTCCAAGCTCGGTTTATTTTCCAATGAGACCCAAGAGCACAAGGAATTATTCAATAAAGAACAGTTAATAAACATAACCAAAGAAGCGGGATACAAAGTTGTTTATTTTAGTACCTTCGAATTCGGATTTAACTATCTTTTTGTTTTAACGCCAGAAATACAAAAATGAAAATTTGCTATTTAACAGATAATATAAATCCAAGACACGGCGGAGGAAGACATGCCGGTGATTTAATTTCTGCTGTCAAAAAATCCGGCCATGAAGTCATTATTCTAACATCTTTAAAATCAGGATTAGGGCTGTTTTTTTCCGCATTAAAAGTCAGAAAATATTTAAAACATTGCGACATTATCCATGCTCTGGATGGTTATCCCCATGGAATCATCGCCGCATTAGCTAATTTCGGACTTAAAAAAAGATTGATAATAACCGTGCTTGGTACCCATGCCGTTGTACCGCTTTATAGTTTTCCTGCCAATGTTTTACTGAAGTGGGCTTACAAAAAAGCCGATAAAGTTATTTCCATAAGCCATTTTATAAAAAATGAATTATTAAAAGCCGGCGTATCGGGAAAGATAGAAGTTATAAATCCGGGGATAAATTTTAACAAATTTTACAAAGAACATTTGGATTCCGACGAAAGCTTTATTATAAGCGTCGGAGCGCTTAAAAATAGAAAGGGCTATCATATTTCCATTCCGGCTTTTGCCTTGGCTAAAAAGTCGTTTCCCGATTTGAAATATAAAATAGTCGGCAGTCAAGAAGACGGCGCCTATTTTAATCGCCTGAAAGAATTGACAGTCAAATATAATGTGCAAAACGATGTTGAATTTTTGAGCGGGTTGAGTGATGAAGAACTATCCGATTTATATCGGAAGGCGAAACTTTTTATTTTAACATCGGTCAATGAAAAGTATCATTTCGAGGGTTTTGGGTTGGTATTTTTAGAAGCGGCGGCCGCGGGCCTTTCGGTTATAGGCACCTTGAATAATGGCATAGAAGATGCGGTAAAAAATAATTATAACGGCATTTTAGTGGAACAAAATGATATTAAAAATACTGCTCAAACAATCGTCAGCATCTTAAAAGATAAAGATTTTAGAAAAAAGTTAAGTTCCAATTCCTTTAATTGGGCCAAGAGCCATGATTGGAGCGAAGTCGTTTTAAAATATTTGAAAGTTTATAAACAGTAACTCCACGTATTTTTATGGTGATTTTATCAAGATTAAAAAACCTTTTTGTTTTGGCGCTTGCGAGCGTTAGGTTTATTTTTAAAGGCAGGGCTGATAAAAAAATAATTCCCAAGAAAATTTTAATAATTCAGACGGCTAAAATGGGTGATATGGTTTGTACAACGCCGATGTTTCGGGCCGTTAAAGAAAAATATCCGGTTGCGAAACTTTATGTAATGGGCAATGCCCTGAATCAGGAGTTATTGGCTGGAAATCCCAATGTTGATAATTATATAATTTGCGATAAGAATTTTAATTTTAGAGATATTTTAAGCCGGATAAAGAAGGAAAAATTTGATTTTGCTTGCGTTGTTGCGCCGAATTTTTTGCTTTTGGCTATAGCGTATTTGGCAAGTATTCCATGTATCGCCGCGCCGGTTATAAAAAACGGTTTCAGCCCTTATGAAACTAGGCCGTATAAATTGTTAAGAAATTTTGTTATAAGGGTATCTCATCATATAGGGTCCTATACGCCCTTAGAATATTTGCGGCTATTGGAAACAGTTGGTGTAAAATCGGGCAATACTCAAAAACAACTATTTTTTTCGGAAGGCGCCAGTGAAGCAATTAAAAAATTCTTTGCTAATAACAAAATTTCACCCGATAAAAATTTTATAGTTTGTCTGGTCCCTTCGGTTGGCAGTAAAATACGCCTTTGGAGTCCTGACCGATTTGCCAAAATAACAGATTATCTTTATCAAAAATACGGAGCTAAAATTATAGTTTTAGGCGGACAAGGCGACATTAAAGAAGTTGAGGCCGTGCTTGATAGATTGGATAAAAACACCCAAGTAATCAATGCTGTGAATATTTTTAATATAGATCAACTTAAGGCGCTTATCGCAAAAAGCAATCTTTTTGTTGGTGTAGAAACTGGTCCTACATTTATTGCCGAAGCTTTTAATGTACCGATTATTGATATTGTCGGGCCGCTTGATGATCGTGAGCAATCGCCACGCGGGCAGTATTTTAAAACAGTTAAATTGGAAAATCGGAAAGAACCGGCATTACACATAATGAATGCCCGCTTTTACGATCAAAAGGAAGCCAGAGAGCAAATTGACGGCATAACAGTTCCAATGGTAATAAATGCGCTCGATGATTTAATAGAGAGTTTGCCTAATCTTTCGGTTCGTGATAATCTGTTTTGAGTCCATTAAGAATTTAAAATTGAAAAGGGGGTGGCGATGTCCAGTGAAAAATATTTGATAACCGGTATAACCGGTTTTGTCGGTCCGAATTTGGCTAATTTGCTGGTGAAAAACGGCCATAGTGTTTTTGGTTTAGTGCGATCATCCAACGGTCGAGAGGACGATATTAGAGAAATTGTACCCGACGATATCTACAGCACTATTCAATTCCTCTATGGCGATATAACTGATTTTCACGCCATGGAAAGAATTTTTCAAAATTGGCAGTTTAATGGAGTATTTCATCTTGCTGCCCAAAGCCATCCGCCGACGAGTTTCCTTGACCCGAGAGGGACGTTTGAAGTCAATTCTCTAGGAACAATTAATTTGGCGGAGGCCATCGCGCGCCATCAGCCGCGTTGCAAGTTAATGTTCTGTTCGACTTGCGAAGTTTACGGCGCGTCGCCGGAATCGGCGGGACCAATCAACGAAAATTTTCCTATTGCCCCTGTCAATCCTTACGGCATGAGCAAAGCCGTGGCCGACCTTTACATTCGCGAGCGGGCAAAGTCAGGAAAACTACCCTTCTTCGTGACTCGTGCTTTTTCTCATACGGGGAAGCGAAGAGGGCGAAAATTTTCCATTTCATCGGATGCCTACCAGATAATCAGAATTAAAAAGGGCTATCAAGAGCCCGTTGTTAACGTTGGCACATTGTCCAGTAAACGAATGATTATGGATGTTCGCGATTGTGTAGTTGCCTATTATCTGCTGATGCAAAAGTTCTCACCCGGCGAGGCCTACAATATCGGCGGTAACACGCCTTATACTATCGGCCAACTTCTGGACATGATGCTGGGGATGGAAGGCCTAGTCGGCAAAGTGGAAAAGCGAATTGATCCAAAATTGGTAAGGCCGATTGATATCCCTGTGCATATTTGCAATGCAGAAAAATGCCGAAATTTAACCGGATGGCAACCAAAGATTGGCATCGAAACTACGCTTAAAGATCTTCTGGCGTACTGGAAACAAAAAATCGCCTAAAAATTAAGCAAAAAGCTCGAAAGCTGTTTTCGAGCTTTTTATATTAAATCGATTCTGTAACCCCGCTTATTTTTTTGACGTTATATAATGTGAGTGGCATCCGGCTTGATTTTATGCTAGTTTTTGGGTATAATAATTTTTTGATGAAAAACGCTATAAGAAAGATGAAGAAGAAGTCAAATAAAAAAAAGATTGTTTATGTGGCAATGGCTGCAGATTTGTTGCATCCGGGCCATCTTTACAACATCAATAAAGCCGAAAAACTCGGGCGAGTTGTGATTGGCCTTGTGACGGATAGGGCGATAGCAAGCTACAAACGCGTTCCGTTTCTGACATATGAACAGCGTAAAACCGTAATCGAAAATGTTAAGGGTGTTAGCGATGTTATTCCGCAAATAACTCTTGATTACACAACGAATTTGCGCCGGCTTAAACCCGACTATGTGGTGCATGGCGATGATTGGAAAACAGGGGTTCAAAAAGAAACAAGGGAACGGGTAATCCAAACGCTGAAAGAATGGGGCGGAAAACTTGTTGAAACGCACCGTAAATTTCCGTATCTCCCCGGAAGATCTTCCACCCAGCTTGTTGAGGCGATAACCCGCGTGGGAATCACTCCGGAAAGACGAATGCATATGATCAGGCGTTTGCTTGATGCCAAGCCCTTAGTTAGATTTTTGGAAGTTCATAGCGGACTTACCGGTAAAATTGTGGAAAAAACAAAGATTGTTAAAGATGGAAAAAATCATGAATTTGACGGAATGTGGCTAAGCAGTTTGACCGACTCTATGGCTAAAGGCAAGGCCGACACAGGAATTGTTGATTTTACTTCTCGCCTCAACACCATAAACGAGATTTTCGATGTCACCACCAAGCCATTGATAATGGACGGGGATAACGGCGGCTCAATTGAACATTTTGAATCCACGGTAAAGAGGCTGGAGCGCCTCGGCGTTTCCGGCATTATTATTGAAGACAAAACCGGCTTAAAACGCAATTCATTATACGGAACTGATGTTGCCCAAGATCAAGATAGCATTGAAAATTTTGCCGCTAAAATATCAACTGGCAAAAGAGCCCAAGTAACGGATGATTTTATGATTATTGCCAGAATTGAAAGTTTGATATTAAAAAAAGGACTCAAAGATGCCCTGCTAAGAGCTAAGGCCTACATAAAAGCTGGCGCTGACGGCATTATGATTCATAGCAAGGAGAAAGAACCTTCGGAAATTTTGGCTTTTTGCAGAAATTATCAAAAATTTGTTAATAAAGTTCCTTTGGTGGCTGTGCCGACGACCTATGGTTCGATTACTGAAGAAGAAATGATTAGAGCGGGGATACATATGGTTATCTATGCTAATCACCTTCTAAGGAGTTCCTATCCGGCCATGGTGAAAACCGCCGTGTCTATTTTGGAAAATAAAAGATGCCTGGAATCGGAGGAATTTTGTATACCGGTCGCGGAACTGCTGGATTTAAATTCATGATTTCGCCAAAAATATTTTATGATTTATTAATTAAAAACGGGGTCAGCTTTTTTTCAGGGGTTCCTGATTCGCTGCTGAAAGATTTTTCCGCCTGTATCGCTGATAACGCGAAACCAAATTCCCATGTTATTGCCGCCAATGAAGGCGGCGCCGTTGCTTTAGCGGCCGGCCATCATTTGGCCACCGGGAAAATCGGCCTCGTTTATATGCAAAATTCCGGCCAAGGCAACGCTGTTAATCCCTTGGTTTCGCTGGCCGATCCGGAGGTCTACGGCATTCCAATGCTTTTACTTATAGGGTGGAGAGGCGAACCGGATATTCATGATGAGCCCCAGCATATCAAACAGGGGAAAATAACACTTAAGATTCTGGAAACACTGGGCATTCCTTTTGAAATATTGCCGGATTCTGCGATTGCCGTCAAAAAAACCATAGACAAAGCCGTTATTCGTGCAAAAACATTAAATACTCCATTTGCCTTTGTTGTTCGTAAAGGGACATTTGAGCCCTATACGCTCCGCAAGCCCAGACAATTGGTAAAAAGTCGGCTTTTGCGGGAAGAGGCCATAGAAATAATTACTAATGAACTGAACGGTGACGAAATTTTAATATCCACAACGGGCAAAACCTCGCGGGAACTTTTTGAAGTACGGGAAAACAGCGGCGGCAGCCACGAAAAAGATTTCTTGACTGTTGGATCGATGGGACATTCCTCCCAAATTGCCTTGGGTGTAGCAATGGCCAGGCCGGATAAGCGAGTTTATTGTTTAGACGGCGATGGCGCTTTAATTATGCATATGGGCGCGCTTGCGATCATAGGAAATATAGCGCCTAAAAATTTCAAACATATAGTTTTAAATAATTGCGCTTATGAATCGGTGGGCGGCCAGCCAACAGCTGCGCCTTCTATGAATATTCCTGCAATTGCTCAAGCCTGCGGTTACAGGAGAGTTTTGCGGGCTTCTGATGCCAATGAATTGAGGCAAATATTTAGGAATTTTAAAAAGACAATAGGTCCGACATTGCTTGAGGTGCTGATAAAACAGGGTTCGCGGAGCAACCTTGGCCGCCCGACTTTAGGTCTCAAAGAAAATAAAAAATTATTTATGGATTTTGTAAGACAAGACCCACAGATCCCTTCGGCAACAGAAAGATTAAGAAAATTTCTTGAGGGAAACAAAATTCGGCGGATTTTTTTGGTTACCGGAGGAAAATCGTATATTACATCGGGCGCAGAACAAATGTTTCGAAAAATTTTGGCGTCTTATAAAGTCAGCAAATTCAGTGATTTTGATGTCAATCCAAAGTTGAAGGACGTAGAGAAGGGGATTGGTATTTTTGGGAAGAAAAAATTTGACGCCATAATAGCCATAGGTGGCGGCAGCGTTATCGACATGGCCAAGCTTATAAATATTCTTTCAGCCCAAGACGGGTTGCCCATAGATTATATTTCCGGCCGAAAAAAAATCATCAAATCCGGCAAATTGTTAGCAGTCATTCCCACAACAGCCGGTTCGGGGAGTGAAGCAACCCGTTTCGCGGTCGTTTATGCCGGCGGGAAAAAATATTCCGTTACCCACGAATATATATCTCCGACCATGGCAATAGTTGAGCCGATATTAATCATGAATATGCCGCCATACCTTGCGGCGGTCTCGGGAATGGATGCCTTGTCGCAGGCGATAGAGTCATATTGGTGCATTAATGCCACCGAAACTTCCAAGCACTTTGCTGAAAAGGCTATCAGATTGATATTGGGCAATTTAGTCCAATCCGTCAAAAAGCCGACATTAGAATCGCGCTCGGCAATGATGCGGGCTTCTCATCTGGCTGGTAAAGCTATTAATATCACCAAGACCACCGCGCCCCACGCCATTTCTTATTTTTTTACTTCCCGTTTTAATATTCCGCATGGCCATGCCGTAGCCCTGACTTTAGGGAAAGTATTTGCCTATAACGGCCGCGAAAAGCATATAAAGAAGACAATGGCAGAATTGTCACATTTCTTAGGAGTTGCAAACATTGGTGCGGCGTCGCGGAAAATTACCGGTATCATGAAACAAATCGGTCTTGAAACCAAACTTCATAAACTGGGCGTTCGCCGAAGCGATATTAATCTGGCGGTTAAAAATGTAAATATTGAACGCCTTCAAAACAATCCGAGAATGATGATTGGCCGAGATGTTAGAAAAATATTAACATCAATATTGTGAAGTTTAAGAATCAAAAAACAATGAAAATTGATGGCTGGCATGTTTATGATTTGCCAATTGAATGCAATGAAGCCGATTATGATGAAGCGCGTGCTGAAATTGTTAATCAGGCTCGTGGTAACCCAGAGCTTGTTGCTTTACTTGAATATGGTTACATTCCTTATTTCGGGATATCGGATATGGATATTTGGGCGGTATTTTCCGATGATGCGGAAAAAATGTATCTTCCTGCGCAACCCGCGCTTTCCGAGAAAACTAAATATCTAATGAAACACCAACTCACGCTTATTACAGAAAAACATTACCGTAAAACGTTTTATTTTGATCCCTGGACAAACTATAGATGGGCCGATGGTCATAGATTACTGTACAAAAACCCGAACATTAAAAAGGACATAAGTTTTGAAAATATAAAATTTGATAAAAACGAACAGGATATTTTAAGTTTGGCCAACGCTGAAGGATTTTTAACGTCAATATTTTCTACCATTCCTTGTTATGTCCAAAAGGAGCTGCCCGTGAGGCACGTTTTAGAGATACTTAAAACTTGTATTTATATAACTCAGGAAATCAATAATATCGCGGACAGAAAAATTGACCCCGCTTTTTCCCGAGAGCTCAAAGATTTAATGTCAAACTGGTTTAAACTTGACCAAGAGCAGGCCGTCAAAAAATTGATAAAATTATTTTATGACGGTTTGCTTGTTATTTTTGAAATTGCCTTTTCTTTGAATGATTGGGTTCGTCAGCGTTATCAGGCGGGATACATTCGGGATTTGGGGATAAGAAAAACAAATTTTTTAAATTGTTCTTCTTTGGATAAAAAGGCAAAAAATATTTACCTAAACACTTTCGGAGATAAGCGGGTTTTTACCGACTTTGTTAAAACTCCGTTGCAGGCTCTAGAATTATCAATTAATTCCTACCAAAAGCTTGAAATAAAATTAGGCAGGTATTCTAGAATCGTAGATTTTTTTGTTGTTTTCCAACCGCTGGAATCGGCCGCTTTCATGATGGGTTTTGTTTTTCCAGATGGCCTATTGAGTAATTGTTTAAAAAGAGACACTTTCAGCAATTTGGAAAAAGTGCCGGTTTTTAAGCCCGTAGTTTTTCAAGAAAAAGTAAGAATGATAAATGAAATTACAGAAATTTATAACAAGAAACAGGTCGCGGATACCAACGGAAAAGGATGGCTTTACGGAAATAATATTTTTCAATATTCTTTTGAACGTGAAAAATTGAGAAGAAAACTTTTAACTTTTTGGCTTAAGCGTAAATTTTGGCGCGCAATTGACAGGGCAATAAAAGCTTAAAGTTATGGGAAAAATTTTTATAACGACAAGTTGGGATGATGGACACAAGCTAGATATAAAGTTGTCCGAACTTCTAACAAAATATGGCCTTGCCGGAACTTTTTATATTGCAAAAGATTTTGAGGGCAGATTGAAAGATGAAGATATAATGGAAATTTCTAAAAATCATGAAATAGGCGCCCATACAATAACTCATCCCAATCTTTTAAAAATTTCCGAAGATGAAGCAAGAAAAGAAATAACAGAAAGCAAACAATGGCTCGAAGCGCTGCTCGGAAATAAAATTGAAATGTTCTGCTATCCCTTTGGTCGGTTTGATAATAATATCGCCGGATTGGTGGAGAAAGCCGGCTTTTTGGGAGCGAGGACGGTTGAAAAATTTTTATATAAATTGCCCAAAAACCTTTTTTCTATGGGTACAACAATTCAGATTTATCCATTTCCATTCAGAAAGAAAAATGAAAACAATTTTTTTTGGAGGCATTTACTGGATCCGTTTCTGCAAGATCACTCTTCAATAAAAAGAAATTTTAGAATACCAATCTCGGCTTTTAGAAATTGGTCAAGCATGTCAAAAGCTATTTTTGACAGTGTTTTGCAAAAGGGCGATTATTTCCATTTGTGGGGGCATTCCTGGGAGATAGAAAAGTACGGGATGTGGCCCGACTTAGAGAAATTTTTGGAATATATTTCACACAGGGAAGGTTGTATTTATTTGACTAACGGCGATTTACTAAAGAAAATAAAGAATGTAATATAATGATTTATCAAATAGAAAGATATTTGTTGGAGAAAAGCATTGCAAAACACGCTCATTATCTTTGCGGGAGGATTTTAGATGTCGGGAGTAGCGGGAAAAGCAGATATTTTAACTTATTCAAGAATATAACTGATTATGTGTCGTTGGATTACAACCCGGATTTTAAACCGGATATTATAAGCGATGCCCAATTTATGCCGATGGTTCCCGATAGTTCCTTTGATAATATCTTTTGCGGTCATGTTTTGGACGATCTTCCTCATCCGGAAAAGGCCGTTAAAGAATTTCATAGAATATTAAAAAAAGAAGGAATTTTGATGATAACAGTTCTCGGGTTAAATATCGGCGCCGAAGATCTTAATTATTGGAGATTCACTCCCAATGGAATAAAACTGCTTTTGACTGAAAATGGATTTGAGATTTTGGAATGTGAAAAAGTGGGATCAGGGATATTCAGTGTTACCAATCAATTCTTTAACAGATTTCTTAAAATCGGTTTATTGCTTCATCAAAGAAAGTTTTTAAGAAGAATTTTCAATCCGCTTTTTTATGTATCGGGCAATTTAGCAATTTTTTTGGATAAGATATTTAGCGGGAAAACGAATGAACACTTCTTTTTGGATATAATTGTAGTAGCGAGAAAGTCCAACTGATTATGAAAATTTTAATCTTGTCAGATAATTTTGATAATAAGGGTGGTGCGGCGGTAATTGCCCGTTCAATGGCGCAGGGTTTTAAACAGGCGTGCCATGATGTGTATGTTATTACTTCTGTTCAAGACAAGACTTTGGTGGGCCGGAAAATAGTTGAGGACGTTAAAGTGTGGTCTATTTATTCCAGTTATAATCTTTTTTGGCGCGCTTACCGGAGTTTACATAATCCCCAAACCGTAAGGCATATTGCGAAAATCATTGAAGAGGTAAAACCGGACGTTGTGCATGCCCATAATATCCACATTCATCTTTCATACCATGCTCTAAGAATTGCCAAAAAAAGCGGTGCAAAAGTTTTTTTAACTGCGCATGATGTGATGCTTTTCCATTATGGGAAGTTGGTAGAATATATAGATCCAAACGATTTATCTTGCCCTGAAGAATTTAATTATAAAATCAGTATTTGGCAGCAAATAAAAAGGGCGGGCAAGACCTATAATCCTTTGCGCAATTTAATTATTAGGCACTATCTTAAATATGTTGATAAAATATTCACCGTTTCAGACGCCCTTAAAGAAGCGCTTACCCAAAACGGAATAGCTAATATTGCCGTCGTTTATAATGGCATTGATGCCGGCGAGTGGCGATCCGATGATGCCGGCATGAAAGAATTTAAGAAGAAATATGATTTGACCGGAAAAAAAAATATTCTTTTTGGCGGGCGTCTTAATGAAACAAAAGGGGGTAAAGAAATTGTTTTAGCAATGAGCGAAATCATTAAGGAAATCCCCGAAGCGCGCATTTTAGTTTTAGGAAAAATCGATGCTTACGCTGCTCAACTGATTGATTTTGCTGCTAAGCTGGGAATTAAGGATAAGCTAATTTTTACTGGATGGCTTGCCGGTGATTTATTGAAGTCGGCTTTCAACGCTTGTGATATAGTTGCGATTCCCTCGGTTTGTTTTGATTCTTTTCCGACGATAAATTTGGAAGCGATGGCTTGCCGGAAACCGGTTATTGCAACTTGTTTCGGCGGGTCAAGAGAGGCGGTTTTGGACGGCGAAACCGGTTATATTGTAAATCCGTTTAATATAGAGGAAATGGCGGATAAAATAGCGTACCTATTGAATAATCCTGATATTGCCAAAAGATTGGGCGAAACCGGATATGAAAAGGTGAAAAAAGAATTCAATCTGGAAAAAATGACAAATGATTACCTAGGCTGGTATGATAAAGTTCGAAAATAAAAAAGAGGGAGCAGTTTTCGCAAACTCCCTCCGATTTCTATCCGCGGAGGTTCTCTCAAAATACAGATACATTTATAAGTAAACGTCCCTTTATAAAAATCAAGAATTCGTTCGGCAACCCACCGCGGTTCAAGCAAAATACCCTCTCTTGTCTTTCCTTTCCAAAAATTCGTTCTCATCCCGGCCGGAGCTACGACCAACGTTTTAACAACTCTTTCGTCAAGCGATGCGGAGCGCGCCAACATGCCCAATCCGGCGTTTACTGCCGCGTATATTGGCTCGCGCAATCGTGGTTTCCATTGTGACGTAGAAGTAATGACAACAAACCCGGAAAGCCGTTTTTGCTTCCGGAGAATCTTTTGCAGCAGCATGGCCGGCGCCGTTAATTTTACATTAATCATATCGGTAATATCGCTATCTTCAAGATCATCCATGGTGCCGTCTTGGTAGAAACCCGCCGCATAAATTAAGATGTCAATCGCGCCAACATGCGTCAGCACCCTATCCAAATCATTAGATAACAGATGCGACATTTTTATTTCCAAGGGTATAAAGCGAAGTTGTTTTTTCCGAGAGTCTTTCCTCCCAGTAACAAAAACTTTGTGGTGTTGGGCAAGAAGCAAGCCCAATTCTAATCCTAGACCGGAACTGCCGCCAACGATCAAAACATTCATTCTATTATACACTGCATCTTCCTCCTCTCTTTAGAAAAAATAGTCAAAATGCTCTGGCAATACCTCAAGATCGGCAGGCTCTAATTCGCCGTTAAGGGCTTTTTCTATCCACCAATTTGCCGAATTATAGAGACATGTAACATCGGCGCATTCTTTTCTCGCGTCAAAGCGGTTAAGAATGTTTGCAACAGACTCTTGGGTTAACCGTATCTCGTCGGGTCCGGAATAGGCGTCTTTTCCTGCAATGCGGGCATTCTCAACTCCACGATACCCAGGACAATTAAAGAGGCCGAGAGGTGATAATATTTGGTGGAAAGCCTGCATATGGCACGTTGAAGGTTGATGCGTGAAATCACGCCATGTATTCTGCTTGAGAGCTCTCAAGTTAGTGCTCTCGATAATCCTGAAACCTTCGGTTTCATACGTCTTCGCTTCATCGACTGCTATTCTGATGCGTTCAATCGTGAATTTGAAATCGGTCACCACCGAAGGGTCCATCACTTCGGCACCGCTCGGATAGCGCGTCAACAATGGCTTGAACGAGATATAACTGAAACGATAATTGCGCGCGAGCTTTGTTGCCGTGACAATCTCATCAATATTTGAACTTACACTAATAATGAAAGAAAAACCGATGGGAAGTCGTGAGTTTCGCGAACGAATACGCGGCACCCAAGAGCAAATTTCTTCAAGCGTGATTTCTTTTCGCGGCTTATGCATTCTGACGAAAGTGTCATTAGTCCCCGAGTCAAGCGACAATCGTACCCAATCTTTTTCAGAGAGACAGTCGGCAATATCATAGATAGTTTGATTGCGCGAACCATTGCTTACGATTGCTATTTGAATACCATGTTCTTTGAGATAGCGAACGATATCGCCAAACTTTGGGTAAAGCGTTGGTTCGCCGCCGCCAATAATGATTACAGAGCGCAGGCCCAGTTTAATCATATGTCCAAGGGAAGCCATGAGCCGCTCGTGAACATACTTAACGGGACTGTTTAGTATATCAAGGTCTACGCAGTGGTCACAGTAATAGTTACAAGCCGTGGTGAGATCAAAATTGATCGAAAGAGGCACTAACCATTTTGGTATTTCGGGCGAAATTTTATTTTCGTTACGCGCCTTTCGCACTGCTTTTTGCCACTTGATATAGTTTAAAACACGCGGCAGAATAGAGGGTTGCCGCAATTTTGCCACGAAATCGTGTTTAGAATCAATCTTAATAATACCCATCTTTTAACACCCTTTCTTTTTTGAAAAGAACTGTTTGGTAAATAATTATTTACTATGATATTCTAAATAAGCTAAAAGTCAAAATTTAATATGAAGACTATTTTTATTACGGCCTTTCACCCTTTAATTCCCAAAAACATCTTTAATACAGATGTGTTTAAGATTTTAAAGCAAAAAGAGGATTTGAAAATCGTCATTCTGGTGCCAAATGCCATAAAAGATTTTTTTGAAAATAATTATCGCTCCGATAATGTTATGGTTGAGGGCATTGACTTGGCGCCATTTTCAAATTTCCGCTCAAACAATTTTTTTTCAAAAGCGGCTTTTCTATTTATTTATAGCCAGTGGACAAAAGGGAAAAGGTGGAGTTATGTTATGCAAAATCCCAGCATTTATAACTATCTGAGATGTTATTTTTTAATTGCTGTAACTTTTCTTCTTTCGGGTCACAAAACTATAAATCGAATTTTCAGATTTTTTAATCAGCATTTTTCTCCGGACAACTTTTATAAGTATTATTTTGAAAAGTATAAACCGTATTTGGTTTTTGTTCCCGACGTTTATACCGATTTCGATCAGGCGCTGATTAAGGAGGCAAAAAAAAATAACATTCCCGTAATTGGCATGATTCGGTCTTGGGATAACAACACCAGCAAGGGATTAATGAGATCTTTCCCGGACAAATTAATTGTCAATAATGAAGTAATTAAAAAAGAGGCGGAAGAACTTCATGATTATCCCGAAAAAGACATTTTTATCGGCGGCTTGCCTCAATTTGATGATTATCTTAAGGCGCCTTTTAAAAGCCGGGAAGAGTTTTTTAAGTCAATGGGCGGAGATCCCGAAAAAAGGACGATTTTATTTTCACCCGGATGGCAGGAAATATCCGCAACCAACACTGTTATTTGCCGGGCCTTTAAAATTGCGAAAGAGAGCGGTATTTTACCGAAAGATGTTCAGTTTTTTGTTAGAAACCCTCCTACCAGACCCGATAACACTCTAAAAGAGCGGTTCAAGAATGACCCAGATTTTATTGTTGAGACACCCGGTGTAATAAAAGGCAGCGGAAAATTTCTTGAATTTTCGCTGCAAGATAATCGCCACCTTATAGACACCGTGTATTATTCTGATGTCGTTATTTGGATTGCGACTTCAATAGGTTTAGATTCGTTGGTATTTGATAAACCCCAAATTGCAATTTATTTTGACGGTCATAAACCTAAACCTTACTGGTCAAGTATTAGGCGCTACCACGATGAAGATCATTATCAGCCATTTTTTAGAACAGGAGCCGTAAAATTAGCCAACAGTCCGGACCATCTGATTGCCTGTATTAAGGAATATCTTGAGAATCCCTCTATCAATCGTGAAGGAAGAAAAAAAGCTGTTTCGCAACAGCTTTGGAAAGTAGACGGAAAATCAAGCGAAAGGATTGCTAATTTTATTTTAAAATATTAGTATAATTGCGATGCTTTATAATAATTTAAAAAATAATCTACCCGGGCCATTGCGAATTAAATTATCCATACTAAAACAGAAATTTTTAGCGCTACTTAAGCGTTTTAACCTAAGAGTATTGAAAATCCATATTTTTGGAGTCGATGAGAAAACCAATGAAAAAAGAATTTTAGGAATTTGGGATCTTGAAAGTTCCAGTTTGGCTATCGGCGATTTGATTGATTTTTTGATCCCTCTTTTATGCCAAGCCGATTTTAAAAACGCGAAGAAAATTGACATCGTATTTGTTTATAATCCGGAAAAACCGATGGCAACTCCTAAATTTTCTTCATTTATCAATGCGTCTAATTTACACTATCATCTGGCAGAAATTATCCCAATTTTAAATACCGTTCCTAAATTAGGATCCGTTTTCTTTTTCGATTCGCATGCCCATTTTGAATGTTTTCTGGCAGAAAATAGCGCCAGATATTATATGAAACCCAGCTTCGCAGAATATCTAAATGGTGTAAGCGCGAAAACGCGAGGTTGGGCTTTAATTAGGAATTTTTATTTGAAGAAAAAATTTGTTCCCAAGCTGAAATTTAAACCAACAACAATCAAATGGGCGGGAGCTTTTATTAAAAAGAATGTTGGTACTAAATTGATGGTGACGGTGAACTTGCGTTTTAATTCTCAATACACGCTCGATAGAGATTCAAATTTAGAGGCCTGGTCAGAGCTTTTTGAATATTCAAAAGAAAAAAATCCGGATGTTATGTTTGTCGTCTTAGGAAGAAAGGGTCAGTTCGGCGATAGATTTAATAATTTTTCTAATGTAATCTTTTCAAAAGATTATAATACCAATATAGAACAGGACCTTGCACTGATCCAACAAGCTCTCTTTCACATGGGCACCACTTCGGGGCCCACTTCCCTCGCGTTTCTCTCCGAAGATATTCCCTACGTCATCACAAGTTTTAGAGTTTCGGATAGAATAAACAATTTATGGTTAAAACCGGAAAGCGGTTTTCCTTGGCACAATAAAGAGCTTCAGCGGTTGCTTTGGGATAAGGAGAGCGGCAATCTTTTAATAAAAGAATTCGAAAATTTGCTTGGAAAAGTTGATAAAACAGAATGGCGAAGGCGGTTAAATTTGGAAGAAATTAATTGCAGCATATTGGAGTGGCCGTATATAGAAAAATAAATTATTTAAAAATTCATTGACGTTTTGGCATTTGCGTGTTATTTAAATTTCATTTAGATCGTTAAAATCGCAATAAAAAGGAGGAGATAATGCCAACCAATAATGCGGCCGTAAAGACCTTTCAGGAATTGGAAAAGTTGAATATCCGCACGGCGGGCGATTATTTTGAAGAATTTTTCAAATTTTCAGCTGCTGCAACGGCGGATTTAATGTCTATCGATCGGGCGGTTGAATCGGTTGTGGCCCATCTTTTGGAAAATAATAAGGCCGGCAAGAAAGTGATGGCCATCGGCAATGGCGGCTCGGCAGCAATCGCCATTCATGCACTGGTTGATTATGCCCATGCCGGCGGGCTGAAAACCGCGGACTTCAACAGCCCGGCAATGCTTACTTGCATGGCCAATGATTATGGTTATGAGAATGTTTTTGCCAAGCCGATTAAGCTTTTTGCCGAGAAAGAGGATACGCTCCTTGCCATTTCCAGTTCCGGTAAATCGCCTAATATCATTAAGGCCTGCGAGGCAGCTTTGGGTAATGGTTGCTACATTGTGACGTTTTCCGGTTTCGGCGCCGATAATCCGCTGCGCAGGGCAGGGCACATCAATTTTTATGTTCCCTCAATGCACTACGGATTTGTAGAGCTCGCGCACCAAATGCTGGTGCATTGCATTCTGGATCTTTTCATAAAGGCAAAAATTACCGTCCGTCAAGGACGGTTTTAATTTAATGTAAAATGGGCCGAGATTGACACTTAATACAATTTTATTGTAGACTTTTTCCATAAAAATTTCGGACCTTTAACAAAATGGAGAGAGCAAAAATGTCCTTAAACCCCAAGGTTAAAAGCTTGGATGAGCTTGCCATGATACTCCAAAAACTGAAAATAGAAGGCAAAAAGATTATTCATTGCCAAGGAGTTTTTGACTTGATACATCTTGGCCACATACGTCATCTTGAGGCCGCTAAGGCTTTGGGAGACATATTAGTGGTTACAGTTACAACTGATAAATATGTTGATAAGGGCCCGGGCCGGCCGGTGTTTACCCAGGAACTGCGTGCTGAGTCAATTGCAGCCTTAGAATGCGTTAATTATGTTGCTATTAATGCTTGGCCAACAGCGGTTGAGACTATCAGGCGCTTAAGGCCGGATATTTTTGTTTATGGCAATGAATATATGCAAAAAGCTGAAGATGAGACACGAGTAAGTGAGTACGAAGCCGTTGAATCAGTCGGCGGCATGATTCATTTCACGGACGAGATTACTTTCAGTTCCAGCGCTCTTTTAAACGAGTACTTCGGCATATATCCCGAACCGGTGAATAATTTCCTTAAGACCTTTAAACAAAAGTATCCGGCTGACCAAGTGATAGAACGGTTAAAAGGTCTCAAAAATATCAAGGCGCTTCTGATAGGCGAAACCATATTGGATGAGTATCATTTTGTGGACCCAATTGGAAAACCGCCAAAAGGCACGCATATCGCGGCAAAACTTTTAAGCGAAGAAGTGCATGCCGGCGGTATTCTGGCCTGCGCCAACAATCTGGCAGGCCTTTGCGATCATGTTGAGCTGATTACCGCAATCGGAAAACGCGATAACAAAGAAAAATTAATACGGGGAAAGTTGAGACCAAATATTTTGCCCCGCTTCTTTTATTATGGGCGGGCGCCGACGATTATTAAACGGCGCTTTCTTGATCCCGCCTTTTTTAACAAGTTATTTGAAATTTATGTTTGCGATGATAGTTTGGCAATTGAGCTTGAAGACAAAATCGGCAGTTATATTGCGGATGTTTTGCAAAAACGGAATTACGACCTGGTATTGGTTTTGGATTACGGTCATGGTTTATTAACTCCGAAATTAATAAACCTGTTTTGCTCCAGTCATGTTTTTTTGGCTGTTAATGCTCAAACGAATACCGCAAATATGGGTTTCAATCCGATAACAAAATATTTTCGAGCTAATTATTTTTGTCTGGACGACAAGGAATTGCGGCTGGCTTTCCAGGATAAGCATTCGGATCTGGAGAAATTGATTGAAAAATTGGGGCAAAAAGTGTCACTTCCTGGCGCGGTTTGCGTTACTTTGGGGTCGCGCGGCGCTATTGCGCATAATCCGGAAGATAAAACCATATTTAGCATTCCCGTTCTGTCGCAGAAGATAATCGATACCACCGGTGCCGGCGATGCTTTTTTGGCCATTACCGCGCCTTGTGTTGCCAGGGGATTTCCGTCAGAATTAGTAGGATTTATAGGCAATGCGGCCGGAGCTCTGGCCGTTACAATAGTGGGAAACCGCGAGCCGGTAACCACCGAAGCGTTCCTAAATTTTGTTAAAACACTTCTCAAATAAACCACAAAGAAAAGGAGGAGAAAGTGGCCGAGATCAATCTGCTTAATACTTATCCCAATATCAATCGCGATGTTGAAGGACGGTTTAAGCTGGTTACCGAAGAGCATCATAAGATCGCCAGGCAATTCGGAAAGGAATTTTTTGACGGCGACAGGCTGGTGGGGTACGGCGGTTATGTTTATGACGGCCGGTGGGTAAGTGTGGTAGAAAGATTCAGGGATTATTATGATCTCACTCCTGAAAGCAGTGTTTTGGATGTTGGCTGCGCCAAGGGATTCATGTTGCATGATTTTATGCAGGTAATCCCCGGCATTAAAGTGGCCGGTATTGATATCTCACAATATGCGATTGATAGTGCGATGGAAAGCGTTAAACCATTTGTAAGGGCGGCTAATGCGAAAAAACTGGATTTTCCTGACAAATCTTTTGACTTGGTAATTTCTATTAACACGGTTCACAATCTGCCGCTTGAAGAATGCAAACAAGCCATCAGGGAAGTTCAGAGAGTGGCAAAAAAGCACGCATTTATTACTGTTGACGCCTATCGTAATGCCGAAGAGCAGCGAAGAATGGAAATGTGGAATTTAACAGCTCTGACTTTTATGTCTGTTGATAATTGGAAGCGGTTGTTTGCTGAATGCGGTTACACCGGTGATTATTACTGGTTTATCCCCTAAGGAGGACGCGTGAAAACCAAAGCGGCGGTTTTAAGAAATGTCGGCGGTCCTTTAATAATTGAAGAACTTGAGATTCCTAAATTAACTGGAGGCCAGGTTTTGGTCCAAATTCTTTGCAGCGGCCTATGCCGCAGTCAATTAAATGAGATTAATGGCCGAAAGGGCAAGGAATTTATCCCTCACCTTTTGGGACATGAGGCCTCGGGTTTTGTTGTTGAGATTGGAGATGGCGTTAAAAAAGTTAGGCCCCAAGATTATGTTGTTTGCAGCTGGATAAAAGGTTCGGGCTTGAAATCATCGTCGGCAATTTATTATCAGGGCAAAACGGGCAAAGTAAATGCCGGACCTGTTGCCACTTTTGCAAGTTACGCGGTTGTAGCCGAGAATGGATTGGTCAAGGTTCCCGATGAATTACCTCCGCCCGTGGCCGCAATTCTTGGTTGCGCCGTGCCCACGGGCGCCGGTATAATTGATAATTTTAAAATTGCCGGAAGAGATAAAAAACTGGCGATTTTCGGCATTGGCGGCGTTGGCGCCGGCGCTTTGTTGCGTGCTGTCGCCGTGGGTTTAGAATGTTATGCATTTGATTTAAAGCCCTGGAAATTAGATTGGGCGCGGGAGAAACTAGGCGTCAAGACTGTCAATGTTTTATTTGATGATGTTATATTTAGTATCTCAGAGTTTATCAGATTTTTTGATTTTTCAATCGAATGTAGCGGCAGTAGAATTGCAATGGAGATGGCGTTTGAATGTTTAAAAGATGACGGCACGGCGATAATTGCCGGCAATCTGAAACCGGGAGAAAAAATTTCAATTGATCCGTATGAACTTATTAAAGGGAAAGAATTGAAAGGCACTTGGGGCGGCGAATGTGTTATAGATAAAGAAATTCCTTTTTACGCCGCCGAATATTTGGAAGGTAAAATGGCGATTGATAAGATGATTTCTAAAATATATCCTTTTGACAAAATCAATGAAGGCCTGAAAGATTTGGAAGAAGGCAAGTTAATCAGGGGGGTTGTCAGGATGTAGACAAAAATTTGAAACGACGAGCGCTTGACGCTCGTTTTATTTTGTTATATGGTAAGACAAAACGAATTTTTTGTATCTTAACAAAAGGAGGGTAAGATGCCTTTCAAAAAACTTGATGTCAGCGAAATAAGAACCTTGCCGTTGCTCCTAAGAAAAAACAAAATGACCGTTGAAGACATTAAATCTCTTAAGGCCGCGGCAAGTATTGATTTTGAAAATCAGGAGCTCGATAAACTTATTCGGAAAATAATTGACGCCTACGTTCTCAAAAAAAAAATTATTCTAGTAGTGGGCGCCCATGTTTTGAGGTGCGGCAATTCCCGGTTCATTATTGATCTTATGGAGCGGGGGCTTGTTTCCCACATTGCCACCAACGGAGCAGTGGCAATCCATGATTTTGAACTGGCTTTTTTGGGAGAAACACTCGAAGACGTGGAATTTTACATTAAAGACGGAAAATTCGGCAATTGGCAGGAAACTGGTGAATATATTAATAGAGCAATTATTTGTGGCCGCCTTAATCACTGGGGCTTTGGCGAATCAATAGGGCGGATGATTGAATATGAAGGATTCGGGCCAATGCCTTATAAAAACATAAGTATTTTTGCTGCAGCGGTAAGATTGAACATACCGATTACTGTTCATAAGGGAATTGGCTACGACATAACCGATCAGCATTCTT
>Ga0315288_10002596_pt1 | contig 23287 bp, 18 predicted proteins | sample YL17G11_20_MG_FD_203454 | JGI IMG/M metagenome (GOLD analysis project Ga0315288, IMG submission 203454) | Sediment microbial communities from Yellowstone Lake, YNP, Wyoming, USA - YL17G11_20 | ecosystem: Environmental > Aquatic > Freshwater > Lake > Sediment | place: USA: Wyoming | collected... | reverse complement strand
CCCAGGTGCAAGACGACTGCCATAGACAGGCGCGGCAGCACTCGGAACATGCACGAGGCATCGCCATAGGCCAACTTCTCACCGCCCAGGGCCTGCGCGGCCCGCAAGAAACCCGCTGCGTCTGCGGCAAAGGCCCCCGCCACGCGCTGATTGGCGCGCCTCTGGAAGGCCAGGTCGTAGACGCGCCCGTCGGGCAGCTCACGAAAGGCGATCCAGTGATCGGCTGGAGGCGTTCCGTCCGCATGGATCAGGTAGTGCAGCAGCACCAGCCGCGTGGTGATGTCCGGCTCCTGACCGCGGGCATCCTTGACCGCGATGCGCGGGAACTCGATGCGGTACTCCTCCCCGAAGTAGTACAGGGCAAAGTGGCCCCCACGCTCTTCAGAGTCAAAGCTGCAGGCTGCCAGGAAGGCGACCTTGAACGGGTCGAGCCTCTGCATGTCCTCGTAGGCCTTGAACAGAGCGGGCAGGTAGGTGTCGTCCCTCGTGCGTGCCATGCTGCCTCCTGTGGGTAGACAAATCATGTGAAATGAAGAGAAAGCCATAGGTCCGGCGTAAAGTTTCCGTGAAATCTGACGCAGCTATTCAATCTGCGCAGGCTGCGCAATCTGCGGATCTTCCCGGATACGATGCCACGCCAGGAGCAGGGCCGAGGTGCTGCTGAGGTCCGCAAAGACCTGGTTGTGTGCGGCAGCTTGCACAGCCTCAGAGAAGCTTATCTTCTCCACTTCGATCTTCTCGTTGGCATCCAGGCGCTGTTCGCCCACGTAGCGCAGTCCGGTGGCCAGGTAGAGGTGGGCGCTGTTGGTCGCGGCGCTGGGCGAGGCAAACAGCACGGCCAGCGGCTGCATGTGCTCGGCCTCGTAGCCGGTCTCCTCGAGTAGCTCGCGCTGGGCACACAAAAGCGGGTCCTCGCCGTCTTCGATGTACCCGGCGGGCAGCTCGCGCACCACCCGGCCCACGCCGTGCTTGTACTGGCGCACCACCAGCACCTCAGATTGGGACGTAATGGCCACCACCAGCACGTAGCTGAAGCGCTCCACCACATAGTAGTCGGCCACATTGCCGCGGTTGGTGCGGCAGACGTCTTTGCGGACGCGCAGCCATTTGCTGGAGAAGGCGGTCGTGGATTCGAGAACGTCCCAGGGCTTGAGTTCAGTGTGGTCCAATGCACCCTTCGGCTTTCCGGGGCTGGCAGGCGTATCCGCTCTGTGTCCCATTCGTCTTCTAGTACGGTGAGATTATACGTGCTTTGCCGGGCCTTGGCAACTGCGGTCCGCATACAGCAAGACGTGCAATTCGCCTCCTCTGGCATGCTGTGTGTGCCCGGCAGGAAAACGATATGTGAACACGTAGTTACTGATAAGCAACCAAGGGTATGCTTACGTTGACAACTTTGCACTTTCGTGGTAAGATAATGTCAACTAGGAGACAGTCGTAGGTCCTTTCCCACACGCTCGACAAGTGGTACGGCGTTGTTGTGGCGCAACACGTTTCATCACAGCGCGGTTTTGGCCAGTCACCTGGCAGTTCGCTCACACAGCAGTACACCGGGTACGCAGTGTCCAATCGATCGGTCTTTGTACGAGGGAGGAGAGGAAATGCCCAAGGCATTCAGGTTTGTGGTTGCGTTGAGCGTTGCCGCGCTGCTGTTGGCCGCGGTGATCTCTTTGGCGGGCGGCGTGCAGGCGCCGGCTGTGGTGCAGGCCCAGGGCGGCGCCACCTACAACACCCTGCGCGTGTATGGACGCGCGAACGAAGGGGCGGGTGTGCTGGGGGTCGCGGACCCGTACGGGGTGGTGACCTCTACCGTCGCAGACCCTGTCATCACGTCTTTGCGCCCCGAAGATGCGCCCTACACCAATCCGGAGGCCATCTTCAACCCTCAGCTTGCACAGGCCCCCCTGAAGGACTCGGTCACCTGGAACCCGCTTTTCATGTCCGAGTTCGAGACGCGTGACGAGAACCAGTCACTCTACACGCAGGTCTTTGCCGGTTCGCACAATGCCACCGAAAAGGTCTGGTTCCGCATGTGGTACGAGCCGTGGCACTGGGACAAGGACCTCAACCACAGCAACGCGCTGGATGTCCAGACCACGGCGCAGTTGCCCTACACCGATAGCCTGCACGACGAATGGTACCCGGCGGTGATGCAGGAGTTTACCTACATGCTGATGGAGCCCAAGCGCCTGGTTGACGAACCAGCGCCGGTCGCCGGCGAGGTCGGGCAGACCAGTTTTGTCTTCCCCGTGGGCATGCGCAAGGCGGATCTCTTCGTCAACGGCGTCGTGCCGCAGGTCGACGCCACGTCGGCCCGCGCGCGCTACGGCTACGGCCTGACCAGCCTGGACGCCGACTTTGACGGGCAATCCGACATCGTGCGCGTCGAGAGCGAGTTGACGCTGTTCGACAAGACGCACATCGCGGCGGACTTTAACGGGAACGGCTACATCGACCCGCTGGACCTTGACGGCACGGAACTAAACGGAAACGAGCTGGCCATCCTGCGTCTGGATGGAAAGAGCGTGGCCGTGAACCAGGCGGTGCAATTCCTGGACCACATGATCGTGGTCAAGCAGGTCTCCGACCGCAGCGTGCAGGTGGAAGTGTGGTACACCGGTGACAAGACCCCCTACCGTCTTGACCAGCAGACGCTCTACCTGGGAGACATGTTGCTCTCCGGGCGCATGGCCCCTAGCGACCACATTCGCGCGGTGGCCAACGGCGGCACGGGCACCAACGTCTGCGACTATCCCACCGGCCCCTTCTTCGCCTACCTGGAGAGCATCGACCAGGCCGAGGGCAAGGCCCGCCTGTGGGTGGGGCGCGCGCTGGGCGCAGCCCATAGCTCCATGGAAGACACGAACGGATTGCCAGACACCCGCCAGGGCGACCCCTGGTTCCTGAAGCGCTTTTACGTGGATGGCCACGAGTACAACGTGGTCGCGCTGAAAACGATTGGTGGCGCGTACACGCGCCTGGGCGACGGCGGCAATACCTGCACCATCACCGGCCAGCCTGCGGATGGCACTCTGTTCAAGTTCATCACGATCCGCACGCCGGTGCCCAAGGTGGGTCGCTATGCGGACCCCGTCAACGGCTATCTGATCGAGCAGCACTCGGTCTGGCTGCAGGCCTATGGCGTCGAGGACTATCTCTCGGTCATGCCGCCCTACAACTATGAGCACTATATCATCATGGACGTGCAGGCCATCAACGGGTTCAGTTGCGATGAGACGACGGTGCCCTACCTGGGCACGCTGGTCGGCCCGGTGCCACCCATTCTGCAGAACAGTGGCCCCTTCCCCTACACGGGCGTGGGATCACGCAGCCCCTACAGCAACCGGCGGGAAATGGCCTTGTTCTACGTCGCCGAGTCCAAGAACCAACAGTTCCTGGGCGAATTGAGGGAAGAGTACGGCGAAAGCCTGGACACCGCGCCAACTCCAGATGTGATGAGCGAATTCTGGTACGTGGAGCAGTTCCAGACGTTGCCGTGGGAGTTCACCGAGTTCGTATTCCCAGACCTGGGCAGCAGCTACACCGGCAGCCAGGCTGACCTCTACCTGCTCACCAGCCACTTCCTGGCTCCGCAAAGCCAGGCCCTGCTGTGGGAACAGGGGGTGGTGGCCACCAATACGCTCAGCTATGGCCTGCGCTGGGGTGACGTGGACCGCTGCTGGATCACGGATACCACAGACTTGAGCCTGATTGCCGGCTGGGACCCGCGCGTCAAGTTCTGGTTCGACCCGGCCACGGGCGGCAAAAAGTACAAGAACGAGCAGGGGCTGCGCATCTACGGCCTGGACCACGAAGGACCTGGCGATCCCGAGGTAACTGACCCCCGGAACTCCAGCTACCCGGTGGAGGTCCTGCCCTACACGGACCCGTGGGCGCCTTTCAACCCGCAGTTGCCGCAGGCGCCGCCCAAGGATTCGCTGACCTTCAACCCGGCCTACATGGACAAGTACTCTAGCAGCGCGGGCGACGCTCTGGTGGGCCTCTACGCGCAGATCTCGATCCGCGAGCAGGACGCACGCGAAAAGGTGTTCTGGCGCATGTGGTACGAGCCGCAGTATTGGGACAAGATCCTCACTGTGCGGCAGAACGACGACATGGAGCCAACTGCGGTATACAGCTTCCCTGCCATGCTGCAGGAGTTCACGTTCATGTACCTGGACACGCGGGACCAGCCTGCCCATGCGCAGCCCGGATCGAGCCGCTTCGCCTTCCCCATGGCTACGAGCCGCGACGAACTGCCCGCGCCGGACACGATCACGCGCGAGCTGCCCGCCGCCAAGTTGCCGAGCTTTGGCTATGGTCTGACCACCTTTGATCCGGACTTTGACGGGCAGCCCGACGCTGTGGAAGTTCACAGCGAGGGCACCCTGGGCAAGCTGACCAACGTGTGGGCCGACTTTGACGGCGACGGCGTGACCAACACGCTGGCAGCGAACTCCGGAGGCTTGGCTGCCCCAGGCAGCGAGATGGTGGTCTTCTCTACGCCAGAGAAGACCCTGCACAAGGGGCAGAGCCTGCAGTTCCTGGACTATATGATCACCCTGGACAACGTCTCGTCGGACGTGACGGGCAGGGGGCAGGCCGAGCTCAAGTTCTGGTACACGGGCGGTGGCGTACACCCGTCTGGCAGTCAGTACTCGCTGCACCCGGATTTCATCGGCACGCGCTCCGTCGTGCAGGGTGGCATGGCCATCCTGGGGGCCAACCGCTCGTCCATCCGCGTTCTCGGCCCGTGGGGCAACAACAGTGGCCTGGTGGATGGCCCATGGTTCGCGTTTGTGCGTGACGTGAACACTGGCTCTAGCGACGAGACCGTCACATTGATGGTGGGCCGCGCGCTGGGTCACACCCACAGCGCCATCGACAACGGTGCGGGCGGGCATGACCTTTTGCAGGGCGACCCGTGGTACCTGAAACGCTTCTTCGTAGACGGCCACGAGTACAACGTCGTGGCGCTGTGCATCGAACCGGCCGGCCGCGTGACCAACCCGGGCGAGGAGCCGTTTGAATTCAAGTACATCACCATCCGCACTCCGGTGCCCAAGCAGAACTTTGTCAACACCGAGGACTCGCAAAAACTGGAGGGCTACTACCGGGGCACGGTGCTGGGAGTGGACACCTCGGTCATCTCGGTGCTGCCGCCCTTCAACTCCCACCACACCATGGTCGAGGACATCCTGGCGCTGTCCGAGAAGGCCGTGCCGGCGGATGGAAACGTGGAGCAGTTTGCGTTGGGCAACCCGAACTTGCGCGACTCGGACTGCCGCGGTGACCTCAAGAGCCACGCGCCGTACGCGATCCGCATCGTGGACGAGGCGCGCGAGCCGCAGTTCTTTGGCGAGCTCAAGGAGCTCTACACCGAAGTGGGGCAGAGGGAGCTGTGGCGCACCGAGCAATGGAACACGCTGCCTGACCGCTACACCGAGCTGCGTTTGCCCACCGGCCAAAAATATCTGCTGACGAACGATTGGTACTCCGAGGAGAGCCGCGTGACGTACTATGTGTGCAGCGCAGGCGGGTATGGCAGCCAGAACTGGCTGAATGGCATCAACGACAACATCCCGAGCGTCAACACTACGCTCGTGGCCGGCACCTCGGTGACGACAACGTTCTATCAGGAGTTCTACCGGGCCACGTCGGGTGAGCCTCTCAGAGTCAAGTTCCTGTACGATCCGGCCGACACCAAGGACGTCTACATCAACACCTGGGTGCAGCCGGGTGGCGTGGGCACCATCGCCGGCACGGTCAAGCTGCAGGGTCGCACCAACTACAGCGGCGCTCTGGTCAGCGTGGGGGCCGGCTGGCCTGGCGTGTTGACGAATGGCGCAGGGGCCTTCAGCATCCCGAACATCCCGGTAGGCTCCTACACGGTGACCGTGGCGATGCCGGGCTACCTGCGCGCGCAAAAGAGCGACGTGCAGGTCACGGCCGGTGGAACGGCCACGCTGCCCGAGGTGCGCTTGCTGGGCGGCGACGCCGACAATGACTGCAGTATCGACCTGTTCGATCTGATCGCGGTCAGTTCGCTCTACGGCGGCCCCCCGCCGGCCGGATCGGGCGTCGACATCAACGGCAACGGCGTCATCGACATCTTTGACCTGGTGATGGTGGGCCTCAACCTGGACAAGACCTGCCCAGGCCCGTGGACGTCGGGCGGTGGGGCCAGCGCCCTGGCGGGCAATCCCGCCTACCTGCGCGTTGCGCCGGTACACCGCCGCGTGGACGTGGGCGACTTGGTGACCATCACGCTGCAACTGGACGGCGCGGCCAACCTGTACGGAGTGGATACGACCCTGTCCTTCGACCCGCGCATCCTCGAGGTCGTGGACGCCAATCCGCGCGTGCCGGGCTTGCAGATACAGAAGGGCGCGTTCCCGAATCCGGCCGACGGCGAGGTCCCGAAGGGTACCAAGGACATGGCCGACAACCAGGCTGGTTTGGCATACTATGCCATCTCGCTGAAGAACCCAGCCCCTGCGGCCAATGGCGGCGGCGTGCTGTGCAGCATCACCTTCCGCGCCAAGGCCAAGGGTGTCAGCCCGCTCAAGATCGCGTCGGGCACGCTGGTGGACACGCGCGTGGAGAGCATGGCGCTGGTCAAGGTGGACGGCTCCGTCAACGTCGGTGAGGAGGTCCTACTCTACCTGCCCTTTATACACAAATCCGACGGGTCGCGCTAGTAACAATCCGCTCTGGGGCGTGGAGAGCCTTCGCCCGCCCCAGGCGGCTCAGAGCACATGATCGAGGAACATAGTTGAGGCCCATTTCTGAAGAGGAGGAATCTAGATGAAGAGAGGATTTGCTCGAGTCGTCTTGCTGGCACTGGTTCTGATCCTGGCACTCACGCCGTTCGCGGCTCTGGCACAGGGCACGATCGTGCTGGTCAACCCACCGTCGCAATCGGTGGACGTGAACCAGACCGTCACGGTGGAGATCAAGGTCGACACGGTGACCAATCTGTACGGTGTTGACATCCGGCTGACGTTCGATGCGGCCAAGCTCGAGGCCCAGGACGCGGATGGAAACTCGTCCAACGGCATCCAGATCCAGCCCGGCACGTTCCTGAACGCGGCGCAGGGCTTTCTGGCACAGAACAGCGTAAACAACACGACCGGTCAGGTGCAGTACGTGTTTGCCCTGATGGCTCCTGCCACGGCGGTGAGTGGTACCGGCGTCCTGGCGCGCATCACGTTCAGGGCCAAGGCAGCGGGGGCCGCGGCTATCACGCTCAACAGCGTGACGCTGTCCAATGACCAGGCGCAGCCCATCGCGGCCACGCTGATGAACGGCTCGGTCACCGTGGTGCCGTCGGGCAGCCCGACGCCTACGCCCGTGCCGGGCGTCACGCCCACCGTGCCTGGTCCGATCCCTACGGCCGTGCCCGGCGGACAGGGATTCCCCTACGTGGTGCAGTGGGGTGATACGGTGTATGCGATCGCGCGCAGGTTCGGCGTGACGGCACAGGCGCTCATCGCGGCCAATAACCTGACCAACCCGAACCTGATCCGCGCCGGTCAGGTGCTGATCATCCCCACGCTGCCGCCGCCCGGGCCGGGCCCCGTGACCTACGTGGTGCTGCCCGGCGACAACCTCTACCGCATCTCGCTCAAGTTCGGCGTATCGGTGGAGGCCATCGTCGCGGTCAACCGCATTATCAACCCATGGTTGATCCGCGCCGGCCAGGTCCTGATCATCCCCTCGGGATCGCCGCCCGTTCCGACGCCGGGCACGCACACACACGTCGTGGCGCCCGGTGACACGGTATGGGCCATCGCGGCGCGCTACCGCGTGACCCCGTGGGCGATCATCATGCTCAACAACCTGGTCAACCCGAACCTGATCTACGTCGGCCAGGTGCTGCAGATCCCGTGAACTGAGACCACACGGCGAAGCCAGGCTTGTCACTGGAAAGCCAAGCCTGGCTTTGGTTCATCTCGTGGATGACCATCTGGAAGCCTGGTCGTCGCCAAACGCAATGGGCAGGCGCTGGTTGGGGCTTGCGTCGCGCGCGGCGGGCCTGGCTTCCGATGCTGTCCAGCCTTCCTCCGATTCAGCTCCACACCAGCCGAGGTGACGGGCCATGCGTAAACTGAGTGTATGGATCACCTTGATCGTCGTCGCGCTCGGGTTGCTGTGGGCCGCACCGCCCCGCGCAGACGGGGCCGCACCGCCCCGCGCAGACGGGGCCGCACCGCCCCGCGCAGACGGGGCCGCACCGCCCCGCGCAGACGGGGCCGCGAGCGGCACCGCGCAAGGCGCCGAGGTACGCATCGAACCTGCCTCGAGCACTGTCCCGTCCGCTGGAACCGTCACGCTCGAGATTCGGGTACGCGACGTGGTGGAGCTGTACGGAGTCGACCTGTCTATCGCCTTTGACCCCACTCTGCTTGCCGTTGAGGATGCCAAACCCGACCAGTTCGGAGTACAGATCGATCCCGGCGAGATGCTGGACCCCGACTATCTCTTTTCGGCGCGCAACCAGGCCTCCAACGAAACGGGGACCATCACCTACACCGCCGTGCTCAAAAACCCGGCGCCGCCAGTGAGCGGCAGCGGAGTAGTGGCGCGCATCATCTTCCGCGCGCGCTGTGGGGGTGAGAGCGCCGTAGTCTTCACACGGGCCGTGCTGGGCAACGCGCTGGCCGAGCGCATCAATGCCGCGGTCACTGGCGGCATTGTCGCGGTCGGCGGCGCCACGGCCACGCCCGCGCCGACGCTGACGTCCACGCCCACGCGCGTGCCCACACGGACGCCCACGGGCGTCCCATCACCCACTCCCACACCCGCCATCGAGGAGATGGCCCTGGGCGATGCAGCGCGTTTGCTGGGCTGGCCGCTCATCCTGACCCGCCAACCGCCCCTGTTCAAGATCAACTACGTAGCCTCTGAGGGCCACACTGCCGAGGCGTGGATGCAGCGTTACCCGAGCGCCGGCGCAGCACAGGCGGCCCTGCTGCAGCAACGCAATGCACTGGCCGGCGGTGGCTGGCTGGTGCAGGACCTGACTTTCCACGGCCACAGCGCCTACCAGGCCAGCCAGGACCTGAACGCGGCCTCCGAGACGCTGCCGCTTAGCGAGCGCATGTTCGTCTTCCAGGGCTCGACCTGCCTGGTGGGCGTTTCCTCGTTCGACCAGACCTCCAACGCGGTCGCGCCCGACCCGCAGCTCGTGGCCGAGGCAGCCTACGAAGCAGGGCGGCATCGCTACCTGTTCGGAGAGAGCATTCCAAGCGTCTATCTGCCCGCTGTGCTGTTGGATTTCCCGCCCACGCCGACGCCCACGGTGACTTGTACGCCCACGGAGACGCCGACCGTGACGCCCACGCCGACGGAGACGCTTACTCCCTCTCCGACGCCAACGGGCCCCTGGACACCCGAGCCCACTCTCTCGCCCACGCCGACGAAGACGGCCACGCCTTCGCCTACCGCCACGGCGAGCGCGACGCCGACGCCGACCGCCACGGCCACCGTGGGGCCAACCCCCACGCGTAGCCCCACGCCAGGCACGCAGGTGCTGCAACTGTTGCTCAATACCGGCTTTGAGACGAACGAAGCCTGGGATATCTTGCAGACGGACTGGCCGGCCATCTACTCGGTCTCGCGCGCGCACAGCGGACGCCGCTCCATGCGCCTGGGCATCGACACGGGCGCTAACCTGTTCAGCTACTCTTCGGTGCAGCAGACGGTCGAGATCCCCAACGGCGTCACGGCGGCGACGCTCTCCTGCTACTATTGGCCCGTGAGCACGCGGGCCGATGGCGACCGCATCTACATGATCGTGCTGCGCGCAAGCGACAAGGCCGTGCTGCAGAGCACTTTCTGGACCGACCAGCACCAGGCCTGGACTTACCGCACGTTCGACATGCGCCCCTTCATCGGCCAGCGCGTGATCGTGCGCTTTGGCGTCAAGAACGACGGGCTGGGGGGCGTGACGGCGGTGTATGTGGATGATGTGGAGTTGCAGGTTTGGGGTCGTGGGTTGTGGGTCATGGGTCGTGGAATGTGGATGGCTGGGCGACGGTGGTGAACGGTGGCTGATTGGTTGTGGGTTCGGCTGGAAACGGCCGTCGACGCAGCAGGGCGTGCGCTGCACCGACTAATCACCCACTGGAAGGAGTCTCAAGAAGGGATTGACGAGAGTCGCTCCTGACGCCCTAACGCACGCCCACAACCCACAACCCAAGACCCACTACCCACCACCCGCTACTTTCCTCATGCTCAACCCCACCCTTCCTCGCTCCCTATCCACCGAGATCACGCGCACCTGCACGACGTCGCCGACGGAGAGCACCGCGTAGGGATCGCGCACGTACCTGTCGCCCATTTCGGAGACGTGCACCAGGCCGTCCTGCTTGACGCCTATGTCGACAAAGGCGCCAAAGTCGACCACGTTGCGCACCGTGCCGGTGAGGGTCGTGCCCTCGCGCAGGTCGTCGATGCTGAGCACGTCGCGGCGCAGGATGGGGCCAGGAAGGCTGTCGCGCGGGTCGCGTCCGGGGCGCATTAGATTCTCCAGGATGTCCTGCAGCGTTGGCACGCCCACCTCCAGCACCGCGGCCAGGTCCTCCGGGCGCTGGGTGTCCCGTAAGTCGCGCACGCGCTGCGCCAGGTCCGGCTCGTCGCCGCGCACGCCCAGCAGCGCAAACAGGCGCTCGACCGCCGGGTAGGATTCGGGGTGGATCGCTGTGCGGTCCAGCGGGTTGCTGGCAGTGGGGACGCGCAGGAATCCGGCCGCCTGTTGGAACGTCTTGGGGCCCAATCCAGGCACTTGGCGCACCTCGTCGCGGGAAGCAAACGCACCCAGCTCCTCGCGGCGCTTGACCAGCGCCTGCGCCGCGCGTGCGTTGAGCCCGGCCACGTGTTGCAGGAGCGCCATTGAGGCCGTGTTCACGTCGACGCCAACGTAGTTGACCACCGATTCGACCAACGCGCCCAGCGCCTGCCGCAGCGCCTTTTCCTCCACGTCGTGCTGGTAGAGCCCCACGCCGATGGACTGCGGATCAATCTTAACCAGCTCGGCTAGCGGGTCCTGCAGGCGACGGGCGATGGAGACTGCGCCACGCATCGACACGTCCAGGTCCGGGAACTCTTCGCGCGCCAGCCTGGAGGCGGAGTAGACGCTGGCGCCGGCCTCGCTCACCATGACGTAGGCCACGTCCACGCCGCCGTCGATCAACTCGGCCACCAGCCTTTCCGTCTCGCGCGAGGCGGTGCCGTTGCCGATGGCCACCACCTGCACGCGCGCTTCCTTTACCAGCTTGCGCAGCGTGGCCAGGGCCTGGCCCCACTGCTTTTGCGGCGCGTGGGGGTAGATCGTCGCACCACCGAGGAACTTGCCCGTATCGTCGACCAGGGCCAGCTTGCAGCCTGTGCGAAAGCCCGGATCGATGCCCATCACGCGCACGCCGCGCATCGGCGGCTGCAGGAACACGTGCCGCAGGTTGGTAGTAAAGACACGGATGGAGTGCAGGCCGGCCTCCTCGGTACGCAGTCGGCGCAGCTCGCGCTCGATGGAGGGCGCCAGCAGGCGCTGGTAGCCGTCTTCGAGGGCTTGCTCCACCTGGGGTGCAAAGATGGAGCTGGGATTGCGCACGTAGCGTGGCCGGATGCGCAGCAGGGCCTCTTCCTCGGGCACGTCGAAGCGTACGCGCAGCGCGCCCTCCTTTTCGCCGCGGTTGAGGGCCAGCAAACGGTGCGGTGGGATGTCGCGCAAGGGCTCGTGGAACTCATAGTAGAGGCGGTACTTGCCCTCCGGATCGGCGCCTTCCTCCGTCAGGCCGACCAGGAGCAGGCCACGCTCCAGCGCAAGGCGGCGCACCTCGCCGCGCACCTCGGCGTCCTCCGCGACAGCCTCGGCCACGATGTCGCGCGCCCCGGCGTAGGCCTCGGTGGCGCTGGGCACCTGCTCGCTCAGGAAAGGCTGTGCGTAGCGCTCGAGCGTGCCTGCCGTGACCTCCTGTGCCAGAAGCAGGTCGGCCAGGGGCTGCAGGCCTTTTTCGCGGGCGAGCATGGCGCGCGTGCGACGCTTCGGCTTATAGGGTAGGTAGAGGTCCTCGACCTCCTGCAGCGTGGCTGCGGCGCGGATGGCGACCTCGAGTTCCGGCGTGAGCTTGCCCTGCTCGGCGATGCTCTTGAGCACCACTTCCTTGCGTTCAGATAGGGTGCGCAGGTAGGCCAGGCGGGCCTGCACGCTGCGGATTTGCTCTTCGTCGAGGTCGCCGGTGGCCTCCTTGCGGTAGCGCGCGATAAAGGGCACCGTGTTGCCCTCGTCGAGCAACTGGGCGGTGCGCGCCACCTGGTCAAGACGCAGGCGCAGCTCGGTGGCGATGGCAACCAGGATGGGGTCAGCGGGCATGTTCCCTCCTCGAGGTCAGTGGACGCGCAAGTATACCCGATTCAGCATGGGCCACAAAATGCTCACAGCACGTTCAGATTGACAACGCGCCAAGGATGGTATATATTAGGTCATCGCAAGCGGCGGAGGTGGTTTTGACGGTACCCGTGGTATCGGTAGTGGGCAAATCCAATGTGGGCAAGACGACCTTTCTGGAGAAGCTGATTCGCGAGCTCAAGCGCCGCGGATACCGCGTGGGGACCATCAAGCATGATCGAGGTGGCTTCGAGATCGACCAGCCGGGCAAGGACACCTGGAGGCTGGCCCAGGCTGGCAGCGACGCCGTGGCGATCTCCTCGCCGGAGAAGATGGCGCTGATCCGGCGCGTCGGCGCGGAGCTGGCGTTGGACGACATCATCGCGGCCATGCCGCCGCTGGACCTGATCATCACCGAGGGCTACAAGGCCGGAAACAAACCCAAGATTGAGGTCGTCAGAAGTGCGGTGGCGCAGCGGCTGCTTTCGGCAGAGAGCGAGCTACTGGCCATCGTGACCGATCAACCCTTTGCTGCGCAGGTGCCGCAGTTTGGCCTCGACGACGCCGTTGGTGTGGCTGACCTGCTAGAGAGCAAGTATCTGAGTCCTGACCATTGAAGGAGAGAAAGGCAATGCCCAAGATCATCTGCTGGCAGACGGATTGCCTCTACAACGTCGATGGACACTGCCGCGCCCACGAGATCGAGTACGATCCGGTAGACGGCTGCCTCACCACCGAATTGCGCGAGGAGGGTGACGAAGTCGAGGGCGAGGAAAAGTGGGAAAAGGGTGGCATGCATCTGTTGGGAGATGAGGAATAGCGCGTCGATTTGCGTTTTGGCTCCAAGTTGTGTATACTAGAAACGACGAAAACGTGGTGGGCGTAGCTCAACGGTTAGAGCACCAGTCTGTGGAACTGGTTGTTGTGGGTTCGAAACCCATCGCCCACCCCATCGCAACGCCGAGGAGCGTGGAGCCACAGTGCTCCCGCTCCTCTTTGTTTTGAGGGAGGAACATGAAAACGATCCAACCCCGCCTACCCAAGGGCATGCGCGACATCCTTCCCAGGCAGATGGTCTTGCGCCAGCACGTCACTGCCATCGTGGAGCAGGCCTTTACCGAATTCGGCTTTGAGCCGTTGATCACGCCCGCGGTCGAGCTGTCCGAGATTCTGCTCGGAAAGTACGGCAGCGAAAGCGAGAAACTGATCTACATGGTAGAGCACCCAGGCGGCAAGGAAGAACTGGCGCTGCGCTACGACCTGTCTGTACCGCTCAGTCGCGTGGTGGCCCAGTACCCAGAGTTGCCCAAGCCCTTCCGGCGCTACCAGATCGCGCCCGTCTGGCGCGCCGAGCGCCCGCAGAAGGGGCGTTACCGCGAGTTCTACCAGTGCGACGCGGACATCGTCGGTTCTGCCAGCATGTTAGCCGACGCGGAGATCATCGCGCTGATCAACACTATCCTGCGCCGCATCGGCTTCCAGCAGTTCGTGACCCTGCTCAACGACCGCAAGATCCTGACCGGCATTGGCCAGTTCTTGGGCGTGCCGGACGTCAAGCTGCCCGAGCTCTATCGCTGCATCGACAAGCTGGACAAGATCGGGTTGGAGGGCGTGCGCAAGGAGCTGCGCGACACCGGCCTGGACGCGGCGCTTTCCGACCGCGTGCTGGGCCTGCTGCGGCCAGACGGCGACCGGCCCGTGACGTGGGACCGGGCGGCCCTGGACGCCATGCGCCTGCAAATGTCGAACTGTCCGCTGGCGGTGGAAGGCATCTCGGAACTGCAGGAACTGCTGAGCTACCTGCCCGCGCTCGGAGTGGCAGAGGAGTTCTACCGCGTCGATCTAGCCATGGTGCGTGGTCTGGACTACTATACCGGCCCCATCTTTGAGACCCTGGTGGTTGAGCCGCGTATCGGCAGCATCACGGGCGGCGGGCGTTTTGACGGACTGGTGGGCCGCTTCACGGCACAGAGCCAACCCGCGACCGGCACGACCATCGGCCTCGAGCGCATCATTGACGTGCTCGAGGAGCTGCAGATGTTCCCGGCCGACCTGGGCCAGACGGCGGTGCAGGTGCTTGTGACGGTATTCAATCCCGAGCTCGTCAGTGAGTCACTCAAGCTCGCCACCGAGCTGCGCGCTGCGGGCCTGCACTGCGAACTGTACTATGGCAAGGATGCGCTGGGCAACCAAATCCGCTATGCGCTGAAGCGCGGCGTGCCGCTGCTGGTGATTGCCGGGCCGGACGAGCTGTCTGCGGGCCGGGTCACAGTGCGCGACTTGCGAGCCAAGTTCCAGTCACAGGTGGCGCGTGCCAGCCTGCCACAGGCCCTGCGCGAGCGGCTGGCAACGCCCCCGATTCCTGAGGCGCACTGATGTGCGCACTACAAACGAGGGGCTGGTAGTGGGCACGCCAATGCCCCACGGCACGGATGGATGAGATGACAAGCGAAGGCAATGGACTCGTCGCATTCCAGAAGGCAATAGGCATCACCTTTCGCGATCCAGCCCTCCTGCAGCGCGCGCTGACCCATGCTTCGTACGTGAATGAGAACGCCGGTCTTGACTGGGGCGACAATGAACGGCTCGAGTTCCTGGGCGACGCAGTGGGCGACTTCGTCGCCGCCGAGTACCTGTATGGCCGCTTCCCCGACTGGCAGGAGGGGCAGTTGACCGACGTGCGCGCTGACCTGGTGTGCGCCGAGACGCTGGGGCGTCTGGCGGCGCAGGTCGGTCTGGGTCGGGCCCTGTTGCTGGGGAGGGGTGAGGAACAGGGTGGCGGCCGCACCCGGCCGGCCCTGCTGAGCGACGTCTTTGAAGCTTTTGTGGGTGCGCTGTACCTGGACCAGGGACTGCAGGCCGTGCGCAGTTTTCTGGTGCCCTTGCTCGAACCTCAGTTGGAACGCCTGCTGGCCGAAGCCCTCCTCCGCGACGCCAAGAGCCGCCTGCAGGAATGGTCGCAGGGCACGCTGCACGCGACACCTACCTACGTCACCGTGCACGAGGCCGGCCCCGACCACGCCAAGCAGTTCACCGTGCAGGTCCTGATCCAGGGCCTGGTCTACGGCGAGGGATTGGGGCGCAGCAAGCAGGCTGCCGAGCAGGCCGCCGCCACGGCCGCTCTGGAAGCGCGAGAAGTGAGTCCGTCTACCGCAGAGGGCGCAGAGCCGACCGAGGAGTAGGCGGCTAGAATCCGGGTTTCTGCCAGAAACCCGGATTCTGAACGAGGCCCAGCTTTGCTTCGTCTGTGAATCTCAAAGAGGAGGTTTTGCTATGTCCAAGCGAGTGATTCGCGCGCCGCGTGGCACCCAGATCACCTGCAAGGGTTGGGGCCAGGAAGCGGCTATGCGCATGCTGATGAACAATCTCGACCCCGAGGTGGCCGAAAAGCCCGACGAGCTCATTGTCTACGGCGGCCGGGGCAAGGCGGCCCGCAACTGGGAGTGCTATGACGCCATCGTGTGCTGCCTGAGGGATCTCGAGAACGACGAGACGTTGCTGGTGCAGTCGGGCAAGCCGGTGGGCGTCTTTCGCACCTACCCCGACGCCCCGCGCGTCCTGATCGCCAACGCCAACCTGGTGGGCGCCTGGGCCCGGCAGGACTATTTCGACGAGCTCGACCGCAAAGGCCTCATCATGTACGGGCAGATGACCGCCGGGAGCTGGATCTACATCGGCACTCAGGGCATCCTGCAGGGCACCTACGAAACGCTGGCGGCGGCGGCACAGCAGCGCTTCGGTGGCAGCCTGAAGGGCAAGTTCGTGCTCACGGCGGGCCTGGGGGGCATGGGCGGCGCGCAGCCACTGGCCGTGACCATGAACGAGGGCGTGGCGCTGGTGGTGGAGGTGGACCCGGCCCGCGCGCAACGACGGCTCGACACCCACTATGTGGACATGGTCGTCGAGAACCTTGAGGAAGCCATGACGCTGGTGGAGCAGGCCGTTGGGCAAGAGCGCCCGCTCTCGGTGGGCCTGATCGGGAACGCAGCCGAGGTGTACCCTGAACTGGTGCTGCGCGGCGTCACGCCCGACGTGGTGACCGACCAGACGTCCGCGCACGATCCCGCCAGCTACATCCCCGCGGGCATGACCCTGGCGCAGGCTGATGACCTGCGCGCCAAGGACCGCGCCGAGTACACGCGGCGTGCCATGGCGTCGATGGCCAACCACGTGCGGGCCATGCTGGACATGCAGAGCAAGGGTGCTGTTGTCTTCGACTATGGCAACAACCTGCGCCAGCGCGCCTACGACGCGGGCGTCAAGGATGCCTTTTCCTACCCTGGCTTTGTGCCGGCCTACGTGCGACCTCTGTTTTGCCTGGGCAAGGGCCCCTTCCGCTGGGTGGCGCTTTCCGGTGACCCCAAAGACATCTGGGTCACTGACGAAGTGGTGATGAGGGAATTCGCCTACGACCAGCACCTGGTGCGCTGGATCCAGATGGCGCACGATCGAGTGGCTTTTCAGGGCCTGCCTGCGCGCATCTGCTGGCTCGGCTATGGCGAGCGGGCGCGCTTTGGGCTGCTAATCAACGACCTGGTGGCCAGGGGCAAGATCTCAGCACCCATCGTCATCGGGCGCGATCATCTGGACGGCGGCTCGGTGGCCAGCCCACGCCGCGAGACCGAGGGCATGCGTGACGGGTCCGACGCCGTCGCCGACTGGCCGATCCTCAATGCGCTGCTCAACGCGGTGGGCGGGGCGACCTGGGTCAGCTTTCACCACGGCGGCGGGGTGGGCATCGGCTACTCGCTGCATGCCGGGCAGGTCATCGTGGCCGATGGCACGCCCGAGGCCGCGAAGCGTCTCGAACGCGTCCTGACCTACGACCCGGGCATGGCTGTGGTGCGGCACGTCGACGCGGGTTACCCAGAGGCCATCCGGGCTGCCAAGGAGCACGGGATCAAGATTCAGATGATGGAGTGATGCGCATTCTAGTGATGCGCCCGGGCTCTTTGGGGGACGTGATCCTGACGCTCCCAGCTCTGCAGGCGCTGGCAGGCCGGTTCCCTGGTGTTCAGATCGAGGTACTGGGCAAGGTCTCCGTTCTGGAGTGGCTGCCGAGCCGCAGCGTGGTCACGTCAGTCTCATCGTTTGACCGGGTCGACCTGGGCGCGCTGTTTCTGTCGGATGCTGAGCCCCCTGCATCCCTGCAGGACTATCTGGACGCGTTTGACGTCCTCGTGTCGTACGTGACGGGGCCGGAGCAGGTCTTTGCGCGCAATCTATCGCGCCTGGCACGCGGCAGGGTGGTCTCTTGCGACACGCGCGCTGTGGCGAACTTGGAGACGCACATGAGCGACTACCTGCAACAGCCCCTGCGCGAGCTGGGCGTCGCGCCCAGTGCGCAAGGCCCGCTCTTGCGGCTGACGGCGCAGGACGAACGGAAAGCTGCGCAATGGTGGACGTCGCAGCGCCTCGACGGATGCCGTGTGCTGGCCATCCACCCAGGCAGTGGCAGCGCGGGCAAGAACTGGGCTCTGCAGCGCTTTGTGGAGGTGGCCCACGCGCTGTCCCGGCGGCAGCACGTGCGCATCCTGTGGCTCACCGGAGCAGCCGACGAGCAAACGATCCCAGCCCTGCAGGAGACCCTGGGTATGCATGATGCTCTATGGTTGCGTGAGCCGTCCCTACCGCTGCTGGCCGCAGTCCTGGTCCGCTGTCAGTGCTACCTGGGCAACGATTCGGGCGTGAGCCATCTGGCCGCACCGCTGGGGACGCCGAGCACCGCGATCTTCGGTCCGACCGACCCCGTGGTGTGGGCCCCGAGAGGGCGTTCGGTGCAGGTCCTGCGCGGCAGCGCGCCGTGCGCGCCATGCAGCCCCGAGCAGCGCAGCGACTGCCGTGAACGGACGTGTCTGGAATGGGTGTCGGTGGAGTCGGTGCTGGAGGCGTGCGACCGGCTTTGCTCGCCGCCGCAGTTTGCGGTATGATTTGGTATACTGCTTCGGTTATGGTGGTCATCATGACCGCCGACAAATCCGACGACGAGATCGTGGCGCGCTGGGGCGCACAGCGTCAGGTTGATCGCGGATAGCGTGCGCGCGAGCGGGTGCGCCCGCCGCCGAGACTCGTCTTGGAAGACAAACCGGAACGGCCTGCGGATGTCCGTGAGTTTTGAGTGAATTCCAGCGCCAGGCCTTGACATATTCAGGCATTTGCGCTAGAATGAGAGCGGTATTTGCACTCGTCTGTAAGGCGCAGTGGATCGAAAGGCGGCCGCGAGGATGACCCAGAAACCCGTTCACTGTCTGCAATGTGATGCTCCGTTCGCCCTGGCGACCGGCCAGAAACATTGCCGTTGTCCCTACTGTGGTTCCAGGTTCGTCGTGGACTGGTCTGATCCGGAAGCGCTCGAGTTCACGAGGTTCGAATCGGTGCTCGGTGCCGCGGCCGACGGCCGTGTGTTTCAGGCGGCGGGTCAGCGCCTGGCGGAGCTGGAAGTCGCGATCGCCGACGCAGAGGACGAGGTCGAGTCGCGGCAGGAGCAAGTCCGGCGAGCCGAGGCGGCCTACGGGCAGACCGTTCTCGAGGCGCATCACGCCATCACTCTGCCACAAGCGCGTGCTCTGGCCATCGGCCTGGTGGCCGCGTTGGTCTGGTTCCTGGTGGCTTTCGTGCTCGAGAACATCGCCTGGTATGTGGGCCTTGTGGTGGGGGTTGGGATGATACTGCTCACTGCCGACTCGCATCGCGTGTGGCAGCGCATCGAGGAGCAGGGCCGCCGCAGAATGCGTGACGCGCACCAGACCATCGAGCTGGCGCAGGCAGGCCTGGTCGAGTCACGGGCTCATCTGGAGGACCGTGCGCTCGAACGCGAGCTGTGCCAGGGGCAGGTGGCAGGCCCTCAGGCGGCCGGAACCCAGTTCCCGTCCACTGCCGGAGCATCCCCCAGCGAGCCGTAGTGATCGGCCTGATCCGGCCAACGATCCCGCTCTTGAAGTATGGATGGTAGTAACGATTTGTGGCGTTGCCACCGTAGAGCAACTCAAGTCGCTACTACGACCCCGATCCCCTGAAGGTTCTCCAGCCCTCTTCGCTCTGCGCACTTGGAGTGCCCTCCGAGTTGATGTATAATCCCCCTCGTCATTGTCTCTTGGCAGGAGGAGTGATCATGGAACAGGACGCGGCAGCCGCATCTGGAGAGGCTGCCCCTGGCCTGCAGCCGCGCAGGCGGGTGCACCGTGGAAGGGTACGGATATTCACCAACTGGTGCAAGGGCTGTGGGTTGTGCGTTGCTTTCTGTCCGCAAAAAGTGTTCGAGTTCAATGGCGGCGGACGGGCCAGCGTGGCCCATCCCGACAAGTGCATAGCATGCGATTGGTGCCGCCTGCACTGCCCGGACTTGGCGATCACCGTCGCACATGTCGATGAGGAGGAAACGGGAGGGCCAGCGTGAGCGTGCGTTTCATGCAGGGCAACGAGGCCTGCGCCGAAGGAGCTCTGGCGGCCGGGTGCCGCTTCTTTGCCGGGTATCCCATTACGCCCTCTTCCGAGATCGGCGAGATTCTTGCGCGGCGTCTTCCCGCGGTGGACGGCAAGTTCATCCAGATGGAGGATGAGATCGCCAGCGTAGCCGCGGTGATCGGCGCCTCGGTGGGCGGGGTCAAGGCGCTCACCGCCACGTCCGGCCCCGGCTTTTCCCTGATGCAGGAGAACATCGGCTATGCCGCCATGACCGAGATTCCCTGCGTCATCGTCGACGTGCAGCGCACGGGACCGAGCACCGGGTTGCCCACCTCGCCCGCCCAGGGAGACGTGATGCAGGCGCGCTGGGGCACGCACGGAGATCATCCCATCATCGTGTTGTGCCCGTCTTCGGTGCGCGAGGTCTTTGACTTGACTGTGCAGGCTTTCAACTTCTCCGAAAAGTACCGCACGCCCGTCATCGTGTTGATGGACGAGGTGGTTGGGCACATGCGGGAAAAGGTCGAACTGCCCGCGCCAGAGGCGATCGAGATTGTCCACCGCCTGGGCACGGACGTGCCGCCCGAGTGGTATTCTCCCTACGACGACACCCCCACGGACGTGCCGCCGCTGGTGAGCTTTGGCGAGGGCTTTCGCTACCACATCACCGGGTTGATGCACGACCGCGCAGGCTTCCCGACGGAGCGTCGCGACGAGATTGACGACTGGCTCCGGCGCGTCTTTGGCAAGATTAGCCGCCACGTGGATGACATCAGCATGACGGTGCAGGAGGGCGTAGAAGAGGCCAACACACTCGTACTGGCCTATGGCGCGACGGCGCGCTCTGCGCACCAGGCCGTCAAGCTGGCGCGCGCCCGGCGGCGCAAGGTGGGCTTTCTCAAGCTGCTCACGCTGTGGCCCTTCCCGGAGAGCCTGGTGGAGCACCTGGCAGATGGGGTGCGCAGCGTCGTTGTGCCCGAAATGAACCTGGGCCAACTTGCGCTGGAGGTGGAGCGCGTGGTCGGGCGGCGCAAGGTGCGCCGCGTCAACCGCGCCGATGGCGAGATGGTCACGCCGCGCCAGATCCTGGAAGCCATCGAGGAAGGGTGAGCATGAGCGGCCCCAGACCAGAAGAACGCATCTACGAATATCTGCGCCACAAGAAGAAATTCCCCAACGTGTGGTGCCCGGGCTGCGGCATCGGCATTGTGATGCACGCCCTGGTGCGCGCCATCGACCGCATCGGCCTGGCCAAGGACAACGTGGCGCTCATCTCGGGCATTGGGTGCACGGGCCGCATGCCTGTCTACGTGGATTTCAACACCATGCACACCACACATGGCCGCGCGCTGGCCTTTGCCACGGGACTCAAGATGGCCAAGCCGCAGATGAATGTCATCGTGGTCATGGGCGATGGCGACGCGTTGGCGATCGGCGGCAACCACTTTATCCACGCCGCGCGCCGCAACATCCACCTGACCACTATCGTGGTCAACAACCAGAGCTACGGCATGACCGGCGGGCAGCATTCGCCCACCACGCCCACGCACATGCTGGCCAGCACCGCGCCCTATGGCAACGTAGAGCAGCCGTTTTCGATCTGCAACCTGGCCAAGGCTGCCGGGGCGGCGTTTGTGGCGCGCAGCACGGTTTACCACGCGACCGAACTCGACCGCCTGATCGAACTGGCCATCCTCAAGCGTGGCTTCTCGGTCGTCGAGGCCGTCAGCTACTGCCATACGACCTACGGCCGCATGAACAAGCTGGGCACGGCGGTGGACATGATGCGTGCGCTCAAGGAGCGCAGCGTGACCCAGGAGGCCGCATCCAAGCTGGACGAGGCGGAGCGAGAGGACAGAATCGTGCGCGGCGTGCTCGTGGACCGCGATTGCCCCGAGTACACCGACCTGTATGCCGAGGTGATCCGCAAGACCAAGGCTGCGGCCAAACCTTTAGGGTCTCCAAGACCCTAAAGGTTTCATGGAGAGGGATGATGAGCACACGTTACGAACTGCAGTTGGCAGGCGAGGGAGGCCAGGGCCTGATCCTGGCCGGCATCATCCTGGCTGAGGCGGCCGCTATCTACGACGGCAAGAACGCGGCGCAGACGCAGTCCTACGGGCCCGAAGCGCGCGGCGGAGCCAGCAAGTCCGAGGTGGTCATCTCCGATGGCGAGATTGACTATCCGAAGGTGATGGAAGCCGACATGTTGCTGGCGATGAGCCAGGAAGCCTGCGACAAGTACTTTTACGAGCTCAAGAAGGACGGCCTGCTGGTAGTGGACTCGATCAACGTGGGCCGCGTGCCCACATCACGCGCCTACCGCGTGCCCATCACGCAGATTGCGGAGGAAGCCACGGGCAAGCGCATCACGGCCAATGTACTGGCGCTAGGCCTGATCGTGGGCTTGACGGGCGTGGTCTCGCGGAAAGCGATTGAGGCGGCGGTGGCCGCGCGCGCCCCCAAGGGCACGCAGGAACTGAACCTGAAGGCCCTCAGCGCCGGGTTCGACGCTGCGGATGGCCTGAAGGCGCAGAAGCCAAAGTAGGCCGGGGCAGGGGCACAATGATGCGAGTAGAGATCCAGTCCCACGAGCGCGTGTACGACGGTCACTTTTCTCTGGAGCGGGTCACGCTGCGCTACGAGACGTACTGCGGGCGCATGAGCGGAGAGGTGGAGCGCCTGGTCTTTGAGCGCGGCGACTCGGTCGCCGTCTTGCTCTACGACGCGGCCCGCGACGTGGTGACTCTGGTGGAGCAGTTCCGCTACCCGCCCTACCTGCGCGAGCCCGACGACGGACGGTTGCTGGAGATCGTGGCGGGCGTCGTGGACGGGGGGCGCACGCCTGACGAGGTGGCGCGCGCCGAGGTGCGCGAAGAAGCGGGCTACGCGCTGGAGCGGCTCGAGTACGTCAGCGCCTTCTACCTCAGTCCGGGGGCCTGCACCGAACGCATTCACCTCTACGTGGCCTACCTGTCGTGCGCCGACCGGTTGGGCGAGGGTGGCGGCCTGCACGACGAGGGCGAGCACATCCGCGTGGTCGAGTTGCCGCTGGCCGAGGCACTACGCCGGGTGCGCACAGGCGCCATCCGCGACGCCAAGACCATCATCGCGCTGCAGTTCCTGGCGGCGGATCCGGTCGCGCGGGGCCGGGTAACGGGGTAATGGGTCGTGGCTGGCAGGCAGCGCGACGGTAGCTTAGCCCCTTGTGGGCGGCGATCTCGCTCGTAGCGCGCTGGCGAGGATAGACACCATTTGGATTTTCTTCAAAACGATCTCATCCAACGCATCCTGGGACTGCTTCGTGCTGAGCCGGTCCAATGTTACATCGCAGGCGGCTACGTGCGCGAGTGGCTGCTGGGACTCCCTGGCAAGGACCTTGACCTGACAGTCGCGGGCCGCGCCATTCCCCTGGCACGCCGCATCGGAAACGCCACCGGCGGCGCCTTCTACGTCCTGGACGAGGCCACAGACACAGCGCGCGTGGTCTAT
>Ga0315288_10002595_pt1 | contig 23288 bp, 13 predicted proteins | sample YL17G11_20_MG_FD_203454 | JGI IMG/M metagenome (GOLD analysis project Ga0315288, IMG submission 203454) | Sediment microbial communities from Yellowstone Lake, YNP, Wyoming, USA - YL17G11_20 | ecosystem: Environmental > Aquatic > Freshwater > Lake > Sediment | place: USA: Wyoming | collected... | reverse complement strand
CGACACGGATCGCTACAGCGCCTACGACAAACTCAGCCTGGATCAGCTGTTAGAAGCGCTTGGCAGTTGGTCGCCGATTGTGCGCGATCGCGCCGCCACAGCGCTGAGCCGCCGCAAAGGCGAGCAACCGGTCGCCGCCCTCGTGAAGATGCTTTCCGCCCCGCGTCTGGAATCCCGCTACGGCGCCTGCGATGCGCTCGCTCAGTTACATGCTGCCGCTGCCCCCGCCGTGCCGGAATTGACAAAACTCCTCACACACAGCGACCTCTGGATGCGCATCCAAGCCGCCGAGACATTGTCGGAAATAGGTGCCCCCGCCATGTCCACGGTGCCGATCCTGCTGGAACGACTCGCCCGGAAACCCACTGCCGAAGATCCGCGCGGCATGGAGCAACGTTATCTATGCGTCAATGTCTTTGGAAAGATGCTGAAACAGTCACTCGCCGGCGTGGACCAGGCCTTGCTCCGCAAAGCCGTGGTCGCCGGACTGCAAAACCAGGACGGTCGCGCCCGCGGCGAGATCGGCGGCATCCTTCAGCAGTTGAGCTATGAGCAAATCAAGCCACTGCTTCCCGCCATCCTCCAGGCAATTATCGAACCGGCGCCGAGTGGCGAAATGTTTGCCGACGGGATCCGCGTTGAGGGGCTCCGCATCCTGGCCAAACACCACATCGAGGAAGGCATCGGCGCCTGTGTGAAATACGCCCTCACTCAGAATCAATGGGAAAGTCAGCTGCGGACGCCGGAAATCATGAAGATTCTCCTCACCTACGGCACCCACGCCAAGGCGGCCATTCCGGAACTGACCAAGATTGCCGACTTCTTCGAAAAGGATGAAAAAGACTTTCCCAAGGATCTGATGCTGGTGAAGGCCAAGTGCGTCCGCGATACGATCGCTGCGATTGAAGCCTCGACGAACACCCCGGAACTTGTCCGAATCAAATAAGGCAAGAGTCCCCGCGCGAAGTGAACGCAATTGGAAAACCGAAAGGAGCAAGCTCTGACATGAAGAGAATACGCTGCACCGTCTGGCTGGCTGGATTGATCACGTTGCTGGTTTTGTCGCAGGCCGGGGCCGAAGAGAAATTGGAAAGTGGAAAGGATCGCAATGGACCGAGTGGTCTTGACGCGCTTGCCTTTGGGAAGAGAAACACGTTTCTCGTGACGATACCGCAAGATGCCACGCGATCGTGGTCTGAACTCGCTTTTCTCGCGGCAGTGCCCGCAGGGATGAAGGTGAATACCAATACACCCTCGGTCATTGCTCTACCTCCCGGAATTTTTCAAAAGTCTGACCGGAAATATTATGACAACTATCTTGACCGCTATAAACCGGACTTAACATACAATATCGGAGAGGCTTCAGGTCTCGAAAACACGACGCAAATCAATTCTTCTTCTTTGGATGCAGTCACATGTGAGCTCGCGCGATTCTGGAAAAAAAGCTCCCTGGCGGTGATGGTTGATCAGGACGACTACGCCTTGAGCCTCAGCGCCTCGGCCCTTGCCGGACGCCTTGTTGCGCCCTTATTCTATTCCCAAAACACCAATGTCTCCACTGAAATAATGACGTGTCTCGGGAAACTCGGAGTCCGCGAGGTGGTCGCGGTTGGCGTAACCAGATCCGTGACCCTCCAACTCAAAAAAGCTGGTCTCCGCGTCACGTCCATTCCGGACAGCCGCTCCGTGATTCCGTGGCTTGTCCGCAGAGGTTACAAAGTCGACTATTTCGCGGTCTGCAATAGCGGCGATCGTTCCCACGGATATGCCCCCAAGTCGTCTCTTGCAGCTCCCCTGCTGGCGGCCGCGCGAGGCGGAGCAGTGGTCCCGCTCTACTATCCCGACTCGGTGTTCAACGACGGCTACATCATCGAGAGCACCACAACAACGCGGCCTCCTGGTGCAGCCGACAGCGCCGATGGAAGTTGGCGTGTGGGTGTGTGTAAGGTAAACGGGATCCAATACAATGTTGTCTTGAGCCAGGAGTGGAAAGACTTCGGTCCCAATCAGGCAAACATCGACATCAATCGCAATGGGAATTTTGGCGACAAGGGCGATTTTATCAAGCGCGGTCAGGTCCGAACGTTCAGCGGCAAAAAATACTTCATCGATATCAACGACAGGCGTTTGACTTCGCCTGATTTTAGCAAACACTGGGCTGATATTCTCTTCACATATCCGACCCACTATCGGATCAAGGCTGATATCCAGCAATACTACAAGGCCCTGCGACATCACCCGAAGTATATGGTGATGGTGGGGCTTCCCGATGTGCTGCCGGTTGCGCTTATTGTGGACACAAACGGACAGGCAGTCACTCATTTCACTGATCAGTTCTATATCAATGTTGATAACGATTCTCTCTATGACATCGCCGAAGGACGTTTCGTGGGTGAAAACGCCTCGATCTTTACACTCGCCGCATCGCGGGCCATAACCTATGAAGATCTCCTCGACCCCGCCTGGAAGAACCGTATGGTCGCTTTCGGCGGTTTTGAGGGGGAGAGTAAAATACACGAGCGCATGTTTAACAACGTCGGTTTCGACGCCGTACGCATTCCAAAGTGGGGGGATGTCGACAGGACACAATACAGTGTCGCTGTGCACGATGACCACGGCTGGCCTTTTGGTTTCGAACCGTTCACAAGCGGCCCGGTTCCGCCTGTATTTGCTGCAACCGACGGGTGCTCCATGGGCAATATTATCGACACGATCTACGGCAAGGGGAACATCAAAGAGAGCAAGGAGTTCGGCGCCGTCCAGCTCGCTCGCACGGGAGCGATAGGGTTTAATGCCTTTGCCAAGAACGCTTCAGCTGAGTACTCATTGATACGAGATGTATTTCTCAATGCTGTCTTGTATCAGAATGCCACTCTCGGCGAAGCCCAGCTGGACTCCATCAATGCTGCATGCATCAGATACCCGACGAATTCAGAAAATCGCACCGCCCCGATGTTCTATGGCGATCCTGCTCTTCGAATCTATGTTCCAACCGCCGGGATCAAAGATCAGCCTCCTGAGGTCTACGTCAGCGGCGACACAGTTACTGTGCGCGGACCAATGGCGATATGGCGTTTCCAGAATCCCAATAACAAAAACATGCCCTGCGACTACAGCGGCCCCGGGCTTTCACATGATTTTGAGGTCGACCAAAAACAAGGTAAACGGTTCATCGCCGCGTTCACCGTAAACCATCCTGTGAGCACAATTGAGCAAACGTCAGCAGTAAAAAGCCCTCTGGGCTGGTCACAACAATTTGCCTGCGTCAAACTACCCGGTGGAAAGACCAGATGCTACCTCAACATTCTCTTTCAAGAAGTCGATTACACAAATAATTGTAACATCGTGCAGGAAGTGCCGAGCATCAGCTTCCGCGTCAGGTAGCAATGAAGCTATATGCCCGCCGTCCGTCATATCCGTCACCTATCTGGCACCTATTTGTCGGGTTGTCAAGGAAAGACGGGATTGTATATTATGAGCAATTACGAAAGGAAGGAAGATAAATTACATACTTACAATCTTCCCGCCCTGCTGATGGCGGTGGTAGCAACGGCGTGCGCGGCCGACACAGTGAAGCAAACCACTGATGAAAGAACCGTGTTCCCATATTGCTCCCGCCGGCAACGATGCGTGGTCGGGAACACTACGAAACGCAAGAACAAAAAGGAAGAAAACGGATATGAAGAGAATACACTGCACCGTCTGGCTGACTGGATTGATCTCACTACTGGTTCTGTCGCAGGGCGGGGCCGAGGAGAAATTGGTGCCGGGCAAGGACCGCATTGATGTCCCTGCCATCGGAGCCGGGTTGTGTCTGCACAATCTGTTTCAGTCCGGCATGGTGATTCAACGCGACAAGCCCATCCGGATCTGGGGCTGGGCGGCGCCCGGTGAGAAAGTCACCGTGACCTTTGGCAAAAAAACTCAATCAAGCACCGCTGCCGCCGACCGGTCGTGGAAAGCCGAGCTGCCGGCCATGACCGCCAGTTCCGAGCCGCACCGGTTGGTCGTCCAGGGCAAAGCCAGGACGATCAAGCTGGAGAATATCCTCATCGGGGATGTCTGGTTGCTGGGCGGACAGAGCAATATGGAGTTTCCGATCTACAAGGTTGATGGCGGTTCACTCGAAATCGTCTCGGCCAATTTCAAAAACATCCGCCTCTTCACCGTCCCGCAGCTAAATGGCCCTGATTACAAGAAAGCCTTTCCACGTCTGTATCAGTGGAGCGATTGGGAATCGGAGCACTTCCGGCAGGGATATTGGGATGTCTGCTCCCCGGCAACGGTCAGCGAGATGTCCGCCATCGGCTATATCTTTGCCCGACGGATTCACATGGCGACGCAAATCCCCATCGGAGTGATTGATGCGTCACGTGGCGGCACGTGCATCGAGACGTGGCTGCCGCTGGAGTTGCTGAGGACCATCGCCACGCCGGAGGTCAAAGCCGTGCTGTCCGACTGGGACAAGAAAGTTGCGGAATACAATCCGCAGAAAGACCTCGAAGCGAGGATCAAGGGGGACCAGGACTGGGTGGCCCGCATGAAGGCATCTGGCAGGGAGAAGGAGATTCCGGCAAACCGCACCCCGCCCTCCGATCTGCGCCCGGGCCCGGCTATGGACATGAACCGCCCTGGCAACTGTTACGCCAGCATGATTGCGCCGATTGCCGGCTTCCAGATCAAGGGCGCCCTCTGGCATCAGGGCTACAACAACGCGTTGGTGCCGAATGGTCACGTGATGTATTATCAGGTCTTTGCCAAAATGATTGGGGCATGGCGCGCGGCGTTCAATGACCCCCAAATGCCGTTTGGCATCATCTCGCAGGAAACCGAGGGGGATCCGCAGGACCTGAATAACTACCTTGAGTCGTTCACGAACGAAGGGATCTACATTCGTGAGGTCCATTACAAGACCTTCCTCGACTTCCAGAAAGCCGGCGACAAGAACATTGGATACGCCAGCAGTTTCGATCAACGCCGGGCCTGGTTTCATCCGCAGATCAAGATCCCGGTCGGCGAGCGCATCGCCGGTTGGGCGTTGGTGACACAATACGGGAAGTCCGGCGATATCCGCTGGGTGCCACCGACAATCAAGGAGATGCGGGTGGAAGGTGGCAAAATCTTCCTGAAAATGGCTTCCGCCGATGCGGGTCCCTACAACGACGGCCCCATCCTCGGATTCGCCATTGCCGGCAAGGACGGGAAATTCCAACCCGCCAAAGCCGAATGGGGCGACAAAGACGACCACAGCATCATCGCTCTGTCCAGCCCGCTCGTGGAGGAGCCCGTGTATTACCGGCATGCGTGGGGACGAAACCCGCTGGCAAATTTGAAGGCCGACGGCATCCCGCTCGACACCCTGCGCAACGACAACTGGACCGTCGCTGACATGTATGAAATCTACACCGGCAAAAAGAGCGCGACACCCGACATTCTGAATGGAAAAGAGTTTCGCGAGCTGACCGAAGCGTTAAAGGCCGAAGACGTGAAGCGCCGCCGGAAGGAGGCGGAAACGTTCATCAAGGAGCACCAAGGCGCAGCCACGAACAAGGCGGCTCATAACTGAACGCAACAGGCGAGACGCATCATGAAAAAGAAGAAGAGGGATGTTAAACAAACGGAAAGCCAAATCGGCGGCTTTCTCGGTATTCAAGCCGAGCCGGCGCCCGAGAGCTATGACGCCGGTTACTCAATGTACGTTGCCGCCTGGCCCATCGTGGAAAGCTATCCGGACAATCGGTTCCAAACCGGCCTGTTTGGCACCTGGATGTTCGCGCGAGTCGACGGGCCGAAACCTGAAAAAAGGCTATATTCTGACATTGAGGGTGGGCTCGGCTGGTGGCGCGACACGCAGTATGCCACCGAAACACCCAAGTTCATCATGGGGGGCGTCGCCCTGGACTTCGTGGCGTGGGCAAACGGACCCGGCGCCGGGAAAGGACGGGACTGGCAGGATCCCCGCGGCCATTATGGTATAGCCCAGTTGAGTCCCTGGGTGCTGTGGCCGCCGGACGGCTTGAATGTAAAGCAGGGTACGTGTGGCGAGTTGTGGGGCTACGGCTACCTTCCGCTGCCACTCATCAAGCCCAAGGCCACGACGGGCGGCAAACCCGTCCCCACCGGCGGCAACTGCTGGACTCTCTTTCTGAATACCGGCAACTTCAAAGGCCCCGTCGCCTTCTTTACCCCTTACTTTTTCTCCAGCGTGGCCGAAGAAGATCCCCAATTGGCAGGGATGTTTCTGGATTCGCGCCCGTCGGTTTCCCGCCGGCCGCTGGCGATGGAAACGCAGTACATTCCGGCCATGCAAGCTACGGACAGCCGGGGTGAGCGGTTTGCCAGAATTGCCCGCACGTATTTCCCCCGTGGCTCCCAAGGCGAGTCCACCATAATGCATCAGGTCACCGCCTACAGCAAACAAGCGCTCTGGGATGCCGTTGCCGCGTGGCTGGACGGCCACGGCCCTGCCCCCAGCGGAGCCCTCAACGCCGAGGGGTGCTTCGTGCACACCCTGCTGGGCGAAAATCCCCCGAGTTGGGCCATCAATGGGGACGGAGCTCCCCGGGAAGATCGGATGCCGATGGATTGGAAGGCGATTTCCTCCGGCACCTGTTTTGACCGGCATACCTTCGGATATCGCTGGAACGAGGCATGGGTCAAACCTGCCAACTCCCGACACGGCGCGGTCGTCGCCCTGCCGGAGTACTACCGGCTGGCAAAAGACGCAGATCAGAAGTCCTGTTGGGTGCCAGTCCCGGCCGATGCCGTGCCGGCGGAAACCGGGTTGGCTGAAGTTGATTTTACTCCGAAAACCCGTCCACCGATGGAGCCTTATGTCACGCCCGATGACCCGAATAGCTGCTGGAAGAAGCCGGGGCCGGCGGCGGGGCCGTTTACCGCCACACTCGGCGACGGGTCGACCGTCATTTACTACTGGTATCGTTTCGCCGACCAGCCCACGTTGCTGAATGCGGATTTATCGGACGACGAGCGGGAAGCGCTCCAGCTTCGCGTGGAGAAAATGCACCGGCAATGGCATAAAGATCTCGAGTACCTGCCGCCCCCCAAGACTGGCACGCTGGCGGAAATTGATCCTGCCCTCATCGTGACGCCCCCCAAAGGCCTCGAGGTGGGATACGTCCCCATTGTCACGTGGCAAGGCATTGAACCATAGACATCCAGAAAGCGAACCTCGCATTGTTGCCCACATTAACAAAACTGCCCTGGTTATGAGGAACACGGAATGAGAACACGGACGTGCATCGACGTTGACTGGCGGTTTAACCTGGGCGAGTGTCCCGCGGCGCGGACGCGCGCGTTCGACGATGGGTCGTGGCGCCTGCTCGACCTGCCCCATGACTGGAGCATCGAGGCGCCGCCCGACCGCAGCCATGCCGCAGGAGCTGGCGGCGGGTTCTACCGCGGGGGCGTGGGCTGGTACCGCCGCCGCCTGGACATTCCCAAGCCCCTCGGCAACCGCCGTGTGCTCGTCGAGTTCGACGGCGCCTACATGAACAGCGAAGTCTGGTGCAACGGCGGGTTCGCGGGCGCGCGGCCCTACGGCTACACCAGCTTCTGCTGCGACCTTACCCGCTTCATCGACGACACGGACGACCCCGTGCTGGCGATGCGGGTCGATAATTCACGCCAGCCCAACTCGAGGTGGTACTCAGGCTCCGGCATTTACCGCCACGTCTACCTGACGATCGCCGCGCCTGTGCGCGTCGGGCACTGGGGCACGTACGTCACGACGCCGGAGGTCTCGGAGAAGGAGGCAACTGTGCGCGTCGTCACGACGGTGGTCAACGACACGCCGGCGGATGCGCGAGCAACCCTTCTCTCGACCGTGCTCGACAACGCGGGGAACGATATTGGCACGGTTGCCGGCGACATCACCGTGCCCGCGTCGGCAAGCATTGAGATGCCGCAGACCATGATCATCGCCTCGCCGAAATTGTGGTCGCCCGAAGCGCCGTCGCTCTACACGCTGCGCACGCGGATCGTGCGGGACGGCGAGGTCGTCGACGAATCCACGACGCGGTTCGGCGTGCGGTCGCTGCGGTTCGACGCGAACGAGGGATTCTTCCTCAACGGCCGGCCGCTCAAGATGCAGGGCGTGTGCGAGCATCACAACGCGGGGTGTGTCGGTGCGGCGGTGCCCGACGCCGTGCTGCGGCGCAGGCTGACCATACTGAAGGAGATGGGATGCACCGCGATCCGCATGTCACACAACCCGCCGTCGCCCACGTTCCTGGACCTGTGCGACGAGTTTGGCTTCATGGTCATGGACGAAGCGTTCGACGAGTGGCGCGACGGCAAGACGCCCTTCGGCTACCAGTTGCTGTGGGACGAATGGTGGGAACGCGACTTGACGGACATGATCCGGCGCGACCGGAATCACCCCTGCATCGTCATGTGGAGCGTCGGCAACGAGATCAAGGAGGTGCGCACCGGCAACCCGGCGGGCCTGCCCATCATGAAGGCGCTGGTCGAGACCACGCACCGCGTCGACCCGACGCGGCCCGTCACCTGCGGCTGCTGCAATATCCGGGAAACCAACGCCGCCGGCTACGGCCCATTGATGGACGTGGTCGGGTACAACGGCGGCGGCGGCGGCAGCAGCTGCTTCTGCTACGACCAGGACCATGCGACATATCCCGACCGCAAGATGGTGGTGACCGAGGAGCCGCACACGCTGCAGACGCGTGGCGTGTACCGCACCCGGACCTGGTACCGCGATCTCGCCCGGAATCCGAGCCTCGAGCGGCAGGATGTCCCTCATCTCACGGATGCGGAGGTGTTCACCGAGTTCGACGAGCACTACCAGTCCTCCTACGACAACGCCATGGTAAGGATGTCGGCGCGCGACACCTGGCGCCTCACGCGCGACAAGCCGTTCCTGATGGGCGAGTTTCGCTGGACGGGGTTCGACTATATCGGCGAATGCTACGGCTGGCCTGCGCGGAGCTGGAGCTTCGGCATCATCGACCTCTGCGGCTTCCCCAAAGACACCTACTACTTCTACCAGAGCCAGTGGACCACGACACCCATGCTCCACCTCCTGCCGCACTGGACCTGGCCGGGCAAGGAAGGCGTGACCATTCCCGTCTAGTGCTACACCAACTGCGACAGCGTCGAGCTGTCGCGCAACGGCCGGTCTCTGGGCCGTCAGGCCGTGGGCGACCGGATGCACCTGTCGTGGGACGTGGTGTACGAACCGGGCGTGATCGAGGCGACCGGGTACCGCGGCGACGACGTCGTCTGCACCCGGCGTGTCACGACCGCGGGACCGCCGCACGCGCCGGAGCTCGAGGTGGATCGCCTCGCGATTCGCGCCGACGGCTGCGATGTCGCCCACGTGACGGTGCGCGCGGTCGATGCCGCGGGCGTATTCGTGCCAACTGCGGCGTGCGAGGTTCGGTTCGATATCCAGGGCGCGGGCCGGCTGATCGGCGTGGACAACGGCGATCCTCTCGACCTCGGCGATGTGAAGGCAAACACGCGGAAGACCTTCAACGGCATGTGTCTGGCGATCGTGCAGGCAGCGCGCCATTCCGGCATGATCGAGCTCAACGCGACGGCGGACTGTCTGGCACCGGCATCGGTAATGATCACTGTCGAAGAACGGGGCCGCGCATGAATGACACCCAGCCTGAAGCGCCCGGCTACAAACGGATCCGAATCCAGCCCGTGATTGGTGCGGTGTATGTGCCGGCCAAGGATGCCGCCGGAGTGACGGAATCAGGCAAGCCCGTTGCGAAAGCGGAAGGCGTGACGTTCCTGCGCATGGAACACAATGCGGCGGTGTATGAGGTGGGTTCGGGACGCTACCGGTTCGAGACCGCACTCAACAAATGAAGAAGTAACGCAATGAACTCTAACGAACGCATTCTGGCGGTCTTGAATCGTCAGCCGATGGACCGTCTGCCGGTGGATCTCTGGCACACACCGGAGATTGGACAATCGTCCGCATGGGCCGGCGGGTCACAGGCGCGGACACCCGGCCTGCGCCAGAGGCGGCGACGGGATTGGAATGCGACACACATTGAGAAAGACTACCATGAATAGACTCACATCCCTGACCCTCATAGCCCTGCTGCTGACCACATTCCACGTCAGTGCAGATGATCTGGAGGCCGGCTTCCGGAATCCGCCGGACTCCGCCAAGCCGTGGGTCTATTGGGTTTGGTTCGGGGGCGGGGGGCGCTGGTCAAAGGAAGGGGCTACTGCGGATCTGGAAGCGATGAAGCGGGTCGGCATCAACGGCGTACTCATCATGGGTAATCCTGCCACCTTGAGCACGGAATGGCGCGAGAAATTCAAATACTCAGTTGCAGAAGCCGCTCGACTTGGGATGGAAGTGACCGCGTATAACGGTCCCGGATGGGCGGGCAGTGGCGGGTCGTGGATAGGCCCCGAACAGGCGTCGATGAAGTTGGTGTGGACGGAGACGACCATCGAAGGCCCGCACCATTTTGAAGGCGTGCTGAAGCAACCCGAGGGCTTTTCCTGGGGCCCCCTTGAGAAAAACACAAAAACGCAACCAGTCTACTATCACGACCTGGCGGTGCTCGCCTTCCCGACGCCCGAAGGAACCAATTGCATTCTCAACCTCAAGGAAAAATCATTGTTCGCGCGTGGTTATTGCTCGGGATATGGCGGAGGCGAGCTCCCGCTGATCGTCCCGCCGGGCAAGTTTCCGTCGCCGGAACCCGGGACAACGGTTCAATCGGCCCGTCTGGTTGATCTGACGACCCGGATGGACAAGACCGGCCGCCTCGCCTGGGATGTGCCGACAGGCACGTGGACGGTGGTGCGATTCGGTTATTGCCCGACGGGCGCGTTGGTCCAGCCGACCGAGGAAGGACTGGAGTGCGACAAGATGAGCAAAGGGGTGCTGGACGTGCATTTCCAGGCACTCATGGCGCAGCTCATCGCTGATGTGGGGCCGTTGGCCGGTGAGGGCAAGACGCTTGTCGCAACGCACATCGATAGTTGGGAAGCGGGTCCGGCGAATTGGACTCCTCTTTTTCGCGAGGAATTCAAGAAGAGGCGAGGTTACGATCCGCTCCGTTTCCTGCCGATCCTTACCGATCGTGTACTGGACAACGTGGACGTTTCAGAGCGGTTCTTGTGGGATTTTCGGCAAACGATCTCAGACTTGATTGTCGAGAACTATGCGGGACACATGCAGACACTTGCGCGACAACACGGATTGCGCCTTTCGATCGAGGGCTACGACGGGTCGCCTTGCGACGACATGACCTACGCGGCGCGCGCCGATGTGCCGATGGGCGAGTTCTGGTGTGATACGTACCAAACGAAATACAGTTGCACGGAGATGGCCTCCACGGCCCATGTCTATGGGAAGAAGGTGGTGCAGGCAGAGGCGTTCACGTCGCAAGTATTCGAGCCCACCGGCGGTTGGTACTATCACCCCGCCGCCACGAAATCACTGGGCGATTGGGCGCTCTGCGAAGGCGTAAATCGCTTTGTGTTTCACAATTTCACCCATCAACCAGACCTGAATCGCAAGCCTGGCGTCATCTGGTTCGGCGTGTATCACCAGCGCAACCAGACCTGGTGGGAATTGTCCACGGCGTATCATCGGTATCTGGCCCGTTGCCAATTCCTGTTGCAGCAGGGCCTTTTTGTCGCCGACGTCTGCTACCTGGCGCCCGAGGCTTCTCCCCAATACTTTCTCTCGCCTCAGGATCGGTCGAACTACAACTACGATGGATGTACTGCAGAAGCCGTGTTGACCCGCATGTCCGTGAAAGACGGCCGGCTGGTGTTGCCGGACGGCATGAGTTACCGCCTGCTCGTCCTGCCGAAACTGTCCACGATGACGCCTTCCCTGCTGCGCAAGATCAAGCAACTCGTGGAGGACGGTGCGACGGTCGTTGGGCCGAGACCGCTCCGCTCGCCCAGTCTTAAGGACTATCCGCGGTGTGACCAGGAACTGAAGTCCCTGGCGGATGACCTGTGGGGGAATTGCGACGGCAAGACGGTTAAGGAACGGCGTGTCGGCAAGGGCAAGATCCTGTGGGGAGATGGGGACCTGCCGCTGTACGATGCTGTTGTTTCGCGTTGTTCTCCTGCATCTCGTATGCCGCGTCCTTCTGAGCTGAAGATGTACGAGGCGGTTGTTTTGCGTTGTTCTCCTTCCTACCCTTCCTATGCCGAGCTGTATCCGCCGCTATCGTGGCTTCACGCTTGCCTCTCAGCGATGGGAACTCCCCCCGATTTTGCGTCTGGCAGTGGTTTCAAATGCATCCACCGGCGGGTCGGCGACACCGACCTGTATTTCGTCGCCAACCCGGAACCCGTCTGGAGGGAGGCGGATTGCACGTTTCGGGTTGCAGGCAAGCAACCGGAGGTATGGAATCCGGTTGCGGGGACTGCACGGAGGCAGATCCTGTACCAGGAGAAGGACGGCCTGACGACACTACCGTTGCGCCTGGAACCGTCCGGATCGGCGTTTGTGGTCTTCCGGAAACCTGCGTCTAAGACCGTGCCGATGGTTGCTGTGAGCAAGGACGGGGCGAATATTGTATCCAATCACACTGTTCCATCGCCTGAATGGGCGCCGATGGAACTGCAGGCCGGCACTGGCAACAACGTGGACTTCCTGGGGTGGGAGCCGGGACGTTATGAGTTGAAGGCGGCCGACGGCAAAACTGCCGTGGTTGAGGTGAAAGGCATCCCCGCGATGCAAATCACCGGCCCCTGGGAATTATCTTTCCCGACCAACTGGGGTGCGCCTGATCGCCTGACCCTGGACAAACTGATGTCCTGGATTGAACACAACGATTCGGGCGTGAAATACTATTCAGGCACGGCAACATATCGAAAAAACATCCAGGTGCCGTCGGAGCTGTTGGGCAAGAATCGTCGTCTGTGTTTGGATTTGGGCAATGTCCAGGTGATGGCGCACGTGAAACTTAATGGCGAAGATCTTGGCATTCTCTGGAACCCGCCGTTCCGTGTGGACATCACCGCTGCTGTCAGGCCGGGTGAAAACGCACTTGAAATCGTCGTGGCCAATGTGTGGGCGAACCGCTTGATCGGCGACATGCTCTTGCCGGCGGAGAAGCGCATCACGCAGGGCGGGGTTAAACTTAAGGAGAATGCGCCATTGGCGGAATCAGGCTTGCTCGGCCCTGTGCGAATCGCGATAGGCGAGCGCGCCGAGGTGGCGTTCACTCGTACGGAATGACAAACCGAAGAATGAGCACTGGGTACAACGTACAAATGAACAGGAATACAATCATGATAACGGGAGCAATTATGGCCACGGCAACGATAGTGTCTGCTGCAAAGGTGCAGTTGAACGAAACGGAATTCCGCGACCGCGTGTATGCCTGCTGGATGGGGAAGAACATTGGCGGCACGCTGGGCATGCCGTTCGAGGGAAACCGGCAGGTGAACGATATTACCTTCTATACTGATGTCAAGTCAGGGGAACCCACTGCCAATGACGACCTTGATCTTCAATTGCTATGGCTCAAGGCGATGGAGGATCACGGCGGGACGGTGGATGCACGGATACTGGGCGAATACTGGCTCAAGCATGTCCCGGTGGATTGGAATGAGTACGGCGTGGGAAAGCGGAACATGCAGCGCGGCTTGTTGCCCCCCCTGTCCGGCCATTTCCAGAACGAGCATTGGCGGCGCAGCAATGGCGCATGGATCCGCTCAGAGATATGGGCATGCCTGGCGCCGGGCTGTCCCGGCCTTGCCGCGCGCATGGCGCGCGAGGACGCCTGTGTGGATCACGGCGCGGCCGAGGGAACACTGGCGGAAATCTTCACGGCTGCGGTCGAGAGTGCGGCGTTCATCGAGCATGACCGTGACAAGCTGATTGCAATCGGCTTGTCCATGATTCCGCCCGAATGCGGCGTTGCACGCGCGGTGCGCGCGGCGATCGAGGCGAAGCGCGCGGGCAAGGACTGGCGCGCCGCGCGCGAGGCCGTGATCGCGACCACCGAGGACACCGGCTGGTTCCAGGCGCCGCGGAATGTCGCCTTCACCATGATTGGCTGGCTGTATGGTGGCGACGACTTCGGCACAAGCCTGTGCATCGCGGTGAACTGCGGCGACGACACTGATTGCACGGGCGCGACGCTTGGTTCCATCCTTGGCATCATCCATGGCACCAACGGCATACCAAAGAAATGGATCGAGCCGATCGGCACGCAGATCAAGACCGTTGCCATCGCCGGAATCGAGCATCCGCGAGATATCGCCGTGTTGACGGACAGCACGATCGCGATGACGAGGAAGGTGCTTGCACAGCACAATGCGCCCGTGGCGCTCACCACGGGACCAACGGACCTGAGCCGGGCCCATCAGCTTGTCCTCGCCGATACCGCGGCGGCCAAGGCATTGTGGGCACTGTCGCCCTACGATATCGTGTGGAACGAAAAGGATGCGCAGGTGGTGCTGGGCTATCTCGCCGATCCGGTAATCACGGCCGGCCAGCCCCGCGCCATGAGCGCAACCATTCGGAACCGCGCCAGCAGCCCGCGCGCGTTTTCCGTGAAGGTGGAAGGAGTGCCGGCCGGCTGGAAGATCACCGGCCTTCCGTCGTCGCCGGTCACAATCAGGAACGAGGGCACGGAAACATTCTCCTTCTCCATCGTTGCGCCACGCGTGGGACTCGACGACACGCGGATGACACTCGAAGTTACGGGAGGATCGGCGCCCATCCGCATCCCGCTTGTCCTTTGCTCAAGCCCGCAACCGCTCGGCGACCCCCTGCCTGAATTGAAGTTCTCGCTGGATATGGACGGAGCTAAGGTGGTGACACAGCCGTACCCGGTAGTAACTGGCGGCGCGTTTGACGGCCCTGTGGTCAAGGAGTCGCCCGACCCGCTGGTGGGGTATCGCTGGACGAAGACCAAGGCCGACGACGGCCTGCAGGTCTACGCGCTCAGGCCGGTCGCGGCAGTTGCGGATACCACTGCGTCGTTCAGTAATCTTGATTCGGCGACCGCCGGGAAGACTGATATTACGGTGAACGGGGTGGGATCAATCCGCTTCGATTTCGGAGTGGAGAGCGCAGCATGGCTGGAGTTCGACAGCCCGGATTGCCCGGGGGCCGTTGAAATGAGTATCAGTGAGTACAATCAACCGGCCATTGTTAATGCAATGCCCTTACACCCGGTAAAAACACTTGCGCCAGTCAAATACGGCAACACCTACCGGCTGGAGTTGAACAAAGTTCTGTATGAGGGCGTGCGCTTCGGCTGGATCCACGTGCGGTCGTTCACCGGTGTCTGGCACATCACGGGAATCCGGCTGGTCTGCCAGGTCAAACCAGTCAACTATAAAGGAAGTTTTTCATGCAGCGATGCCATGCTTGCCAGGATGTGGTACACGGGCGCCTATGGAGTGAAACTGAACCTATTGAAGGATTACATGGGCGCTATTTTGATGGACCGGGGTGACCGGCATTCCTGGACCGGGGACTCTCATCCTTCGCAAGCTGCATCCATGGTGGCGTTTGGCAATTTCGATTTTATCAGGGACAACCTTGAACGCACCTCGGGAAAGGATTGGATCCTCAGTTACATGCTGTATTGGGTATCGAGCTTGCTGGACTATTACAATTACACCGGGGATGCGGAGCTTCTGAAGAAATATACTGAAAATATCAGCGCTAAACTCGATGACGCATACACTGCTTACGGGACAAATCCCCAGCTCGGGTTCTATGGCTGGGATGAACGATTAGCGGGCTTTGAAGTACAGTCCCGCAACTGTCCGGAAGCCCAGAATGCCTACAAAATGCTTTCAATCCGGGCTTGGAACGATTTCGCCAAAGCCATGGGAAGCATTGGTCGTACGGATTTAAGGGACAAATACAATGGGTACGTAACTGAAAAAGTGTCCCAGTTGAGGCAGAACGCAACCTGGTATCAGGACTTTGGCGTCCATGCAATGACCGACGCGGTCAACGCCGGGTTTACCAGCCGGCCAGAGCAGGAAGAGATGTGTGCGCTGGAATTCAATGACAAGGTCAACCGGGTCTCTTTTTCACCTTTCAATCAGTATTTTATTATTCAAGCCATGGCATCCATGAAAAAGCACGATGACGCCCTCGACACCGTCCGCTATTTATGGGGCGGGATGATAGCGTATGGCGGCACGACCTTCTTTGAGACATTTCGCCCCGCATGGGCCACGGCTCTGGGAAAGAACGACCCGATACCTAACAACCAGTGCGGATTTACCAGTCTTTGCCATCCCTGGGGCGGGGGGGTAGTCAAATGGCTGAGTGAAGAAGTCCTGGGGATTAAACCGGTTTCCCCCGGGTTTAAGGAGTATGACATTATCCCACACCTTGGACGGAGTCTCACCTGGGTAAAAGGAACTGTTCCAACTCCACACGGCGACATCGGGATGAGCATCAATGTCGACTCAGGGAAAATGTCCATGTCTGCGCCGGCGGGAACCACTGGGCGGCTTGGCATTCCGAAAATGGAAAAGACCATACACTCAGTTGCTTTTGACAACGCTGTGGTCTGGGACGGCGTCTTTCATTCTGCGAACGGCGTGGGTGGCGCCGAGGAAGACGCGGATTTTGTCTATCTCACCAAGATCCAGCCTGGAACACATGCAGTATCCGTAAAATACTCCGGCATCACGCCCGGTTACGTCGAGACCCTTGAACATTATGATGTGGATTTTATCAAGCAGGACTCTGTCACCGGCGGCAGCTGGGGTGGTAAATACGGGGCAGAGGGTTATGTATTATGCAGCTATAACGGCGCAGATGTCAGGGCGCTTCCCTCGTATGTCACTTCAATTGATTATTCCAGACATAACAGCGTCCAGTGGACCAACCAGACGAGCGACCTGCGGGCTTTGTCGCCGGATAAAAGCAATGGCGTTCCACGGAAAGCAGCGTGCATCTATACCGGAAATGGGGGTCCCACCGATATCGTGCGCGGTTGGAACGGTCAACCTTTGACGGTTGCAATCGAAGTAAACGGGACCCGCTCCTATCAGGTGGCCCTTTACTTTGTTGACTGGGACAAGCTGGGCCGAAGTATCGCTGTTGAAATGTTTGATGCAAAAACCCTGAAAATGGTGGCCCCGGTTCAAGTGATCAAGGATCATGTCGCGGGCTGCTATCTCATCTATCAATATGACAAGTCGGTGAAGTTCAGGATTCAACAAATCCGCGGGGCCAATGCGGCCCTTGGCGGCATCTTTTTCGATCCGGCTGCTGTCGATGCGCCGATGGGCGTTGAACGGGTTGCCCGTCCGACTGCTCGAAACTACATTTCGCCCGCGGTAACAAACAACGATACCGTGTGCTGGGTACAGGTTGACCTGGGGCGCTCGTTGCCGATCGATAAAGTCAAATTGTTCCCGATTATCGAATGGGGCTGGCTGTACGCGGCAGGGGACAAAAGAGAGTTCTTTCCAATTCGATTTAAAATCGAAGCATCGGACGATTCCGAGCTCAAGAGCGCCAGCATCGTTACCGATCAGACCGGCGCCGATTATACCAACATACCAGATGCAGTCATCATATTCCCCGGCAACAGCACAACGGGACGTTATGTGCGACTGACCGCAACCCGCCTGAGCGACCAGAAGCTGGCGCTGATGAAAGTCGAAGTCTGGTCCGGCGGCACAAATGTCGCCGAGGGCTGTCCGGTAGCCGATTCGTTCAAGGGGAACCTGGGCGTGACGAATCTCACGCTCAAGCGGCGTCCGCAAGATGATGTGGTGACCGATAATCCCGGCAACGTCATTCCGGCCGACCAATGGAAGCCGGTTGCTTACAAGGCGCAGGCTCCGCTCGGCGGCGTGCATCTGGCTGATGGACTCTTCAAGACGGCGATGCAAAACAACATCGCCTATCTGATGAACACATTTACTGTTGACGAAATGGTCCGCGAATTCCGCACGCGCGCCGGCAAGCCCAATCCTGAGGGCATGCGCGAGCCTGAGGAGTTCTGGGATACAGGACTAGCCGGCCAGAACGCAGGACGGTTCCTGATGGGGGCCGGGAATACGCTTCGCTGGATGGAAGATCCCGCCCTGCGCACGCGCATGAACGACATCGTGGATGTGATTGAAGAGTGCCGTGAGCCCGACGGCTACATCATGGCCTTCCCTACCAGCGTCATTTTTCAATGTGAACGCGCCGGCTACACCCGTGCCTGGGTCACGCATGGCCTGATTGACGCAGGCTATGCCGGCAACCCCAAGGCATTTCCTCTGTTGCGAGGCTTTTACGACTGGTTCAATCACAGCCCCTATTTGCCCGAACTCCTGCGCCGTCCCAACCAGAGCCAGCAGGGAACCGTCGCCAACACCCGGTTTTACTTCACACCCATTGGCAAAGCAGAGGACCTGCAGGTGGTTCAGCGTTATTTTCAGGAGAACTATTGGCTCGACCAGTTGGCCAAGCGCGATACCGACGCAATCTGGAAATATCCGTATGACCGGCCTCACTGCTACCTGCTTACGGCGATCGAACCTTATCTTGACCTGTATCGTGCGACAGGGAAACGCGATTACTTTGAAGCCGCGATGGGTGGTTGGGAGCTCTATCACGATAACTGGGAACATATCGGCGGAAGCATCGCCATCTGCGAAGGCGGTGGTCCGTATCCGCCGAAGTCGTATATCTTCCGCTGCACGGGCGAACTGTGCGGGAGTGTCTTCATGGCGCGCTTGAGCCAGCGGTTCCATCTGCTGGATCCGGAGCAGGAAAAATATGTCGGCGAGATCGAAAAAGCCATCTACAACATCACCCTTCCCAATCAGATGGGTGACAAGGTTATTGTCTATCATGCAAGAATGGTCGGCCGCAAGGACGAGCAATCGATCAAAATAGGCACCTGCTGCGAAGGCCAGGGCACCCGGATGATCGGCTCCATTCCTGAATATATCTACTCCATTGCCTCCGACGGCCTATACGTGGATTTATTCGCGCCCTCTGAGATCACCTGGCAGCAAGACAAACAAACCCTCAAAGTGCAGATGATCACCGGGTTTCCCTTCGACAACAACGTGGCGCTGCGCTTCTCACTGGCCACCCCCGTTGCAGCGAAGATTCGTGTGCGCGTTCCGGCGTGGTCGGCCAAGCCCATGGCGATTCTGGTCAACAACACGCGTGAAGTGACTGGCGTTCCCGGCACCTATGCCACCCTGGAGCGCACCTGGAACGATGGCGATAGCATCACGTTTACGCTGCCTGCTGAACTCCGTATGACTAAATATGCAGGCAAGGAAGCCAGCGAAACACAACCACGCTACGCCTTGGAATACGGCCCCATATTATTGGCGGCAGTAGGTGCCGGCGCAGATCGTGCTGAGGCGAGTTTTGCCTGCGACAGCGCCAGTCTGCTCAGCCGCATCAAGCCAGTGGCGGGGCAGCCGTTGCATTTTTCCATTGAAGGCGAGTCCAACTATAGCTACATCCCATACTGGGAGGTGGCGTCTAAGCAGACATTCACCTGCTTTCCGATTGTTACTGGAAAACAGAGTCCCCAACCCGTGGAGAAAAAATGACTGTCCGAGAACGCTTCCCATGTGGAAATCTGATGGTTTAGGGGCGATAGCTGGTTTCTTTGGCGCTGTTAGGGATCGAAAAAAAGGATATTCGCATAGCTATGTCGTATAGGGAAGGTAAACCAGCTGAGGAATCAGCATAAAATAGGGATTCCCAAATTTGATATGGGTAATCCCGGATTGAACCATAGCCAAATGGAAAGGAATATGATCATGACAAAGGATGCAACTACGACCACCGCCCGAATCGCCGATATTACTATTGATGCCGTGTTTTTTGCACAAACGCATGTCCTGCAACCAGGCGCTCCTTTTTTCAAACTGGTCGGCAACAAAGAGACCCTGATAAAAGTGCATGTGCTCTCACCTTCAAGCGCGGCTGCGCCTCCCGTAGAAGCTGAATTGTGCCTGGAGGGTGAAACCGAGCGTCTGCCTCTGGATGGCCCTGCAGTCCTGCCGAAAGAGATTTGCCTTGAACCCGGAAAGGTGGTTCATCGTTATGATGACAGTTTTACGGCAATGATCCCCGCGCGTTGGATCAAGCATGGTCTGGAAGTGACCATTCACGCCGGGAGTCTCCATTATTCTGTCGAAAAATTGGAAATTGGCCCTCCACTCGTACTGAACATGACCATGTTCGACATCCACTACTTCGGTTATGAAGACGCCGACTATCCCAACGGCTGGCAAGAAGAGATTGCCGTCAGGCGGCCGATATCGGCGTTAAATGTCCAGCGGTTGAAGAAGATCCTTTTCCCAGAGCTAATCATACCTCCCCGCAACGGGCATCCAGCCGTTCATTGCACCTGTACCGATGATTACCACACCAAGACCGGCGAATCCTTCAACGGCAAACAGGCTGCCGCTCTGCAGTGGCAGCAAGCGTTGCAGGATGCGGGAGGGCAGACCCGGCTATCGGCCTACTACATCAGTATTGCCAATGTTCCCTCAGGCGGCGAGGCCTGGGATTTTGGTGGCGTCGGTAGTTTGCGCCGGTTCTCGGTGTTGCACCATGAACTCGGGCATGTGCTGTATGTAGATGACCTGCCGGGCGAAGGCGGCTATCCGTACCGCGGCCCTATGTTCGGCATCAATAAGGGCAATGGCGACTACCATGCAGGCCCTACCTGGAGATTCGACCCGCGTACCGGATTCATTTCCCCCCTCCTCTCAGAGAACGCTGAACGCGGCAATCCAGGCGAATGGAAGAAGGATCCCATGGGCGGAGGCGGTATGGCTGAAGAACCGGGCGAGGCGATTGCCGGTTTTTCCGATTACTCTGTTCGCAAAATGCAGGAATATATGGAGAGACATGTTGCGATCTGGTGCGAAGAAAAGCAGGCTTACGTCTGCTGGAATCATTATGCGGGCGCGTTTTCCGCGGTGCTCAAGAATGACGGAATCTCCTTCCCCATTGAACGGGATGTCGAGGTATACAGTGTCATGGCCGCGGTAAGTGCGGTTACGGAAGAAGCAAACTTCATCTACGAGGTGATCGGTCCGTATCGCAGTGGATTGATTGATACCTTCGACCCACACGTGGAGGAGGACCGTGCGCGTGCCCGGAAACTGAAAGTGGGCAGTTGGGATATCTCCTTGCGTATCCAGCAGGGCGGAGTGACAAGAACCTTCATGTTACCCGTGGCCTGGCGACCGGCTGATGATCCCCTGGACCCTGACTCCCTGCAAACCCGTGCAGTGAATGTTCCTGTCCGGGACGGCGAGGTCACCCGGGCGGAGTTGCTGCTTACCCCGGAAGCAGATATCCATGGCCTGCCTTCCACCCCGAGGGTGCTCTACTCACGAGTGTGTAAGTGAACATTGACGGCTCTTGAGGAATTTCGATCCGGCGACCGGCCGAAAGTTCGACCAAGGCGTGATTAAAGCTCATTCGGCAGGCTCAGGGCAGGCCACGGCGAAAACCGGCGACAAGGATGCCACACCTGTAAGCTTCAAGAAAAACGTTCCCTCCCCGCAGGACTGGGTGCTGTGCTGGAGCGGGCGGCAAAATAGAGATAGCTTCGGAAAATAACAAGAGGAACGACTATAAGTTGCTGGTGTTTGAATAGATGCAAGAACCAATCAAACTGCATCCTGACAACCCGCATTACTTGCTCTGGCGCGGCAGGCCGACGGTGCTGGTCACCTCCGGCGAGCACTACGGGGCGGTGATGAACTCACGATTCAACTATGCAACGTATCTTGACGAACTTCAGTCTGCGGGACTAAACCTTACGCGTATCTTCAGCGGTGTGTACTGCGAAAAAGATGGTGACTTCGATATCATGAACAACCCCCTTGCTCCGGGGCCGGGAAATCTCCTTTGTCCTTTTGCCCGCAGCACCACGCCCGGCTACGCCAACGGCGGAAACAAGTTCGACCTGAGCAAGTGGGATGAGGCCTACTTCACACGCCTGAAAGACTTTGTTGCCCAAGCGGGCACGCGTGGCATAGTTGTCGAGTTCACCTTCTTCTGCCCCTACTACCATGCCTCACAATGGGACCTGTCGCCGTTCAATCCCCGGAACAACGTCAACAACATGGATATCGGGGCTGGGATCGTGCATCACCTTGCATTGCTCGACGTGCAACTGGCCCTCGTGCGCAAAGTCGTGGTGGAACTCAAGGATGCGGACAACCTCTACTACGAAGTGTGCAATGAAGCCTATGGTGAACAAGGCCCGGGCCCGTGGCAGGAAAAGATCGCGGCGGCCATCGTTGAAGCGGAGAAGGATTTGCCGCACGCGCACCTGATCGCACAGAATACGTCGCCCGTGTATGATTCCGTTCATCCGGCGGTGTCGATCTTCAACTTTCACCCTTGCGCGGTCAATGTCGACGTGCGGGCGAATCATGGGCTCAACAAGCTGACGGGTTTGGACGAGACATCTCCACAGGGAAAACCGCTTGGCGCGGCAACGACGGCATTCGACTATCGGCGATGGGGGTGGACACACCTGCTGGACGGCGGGGCGATCTATAACAATCTGGACTACTCCTTTTCCGTCGATCAGCCCAGGGGCGCATCCCACCCCTGGAACCAGCGGCCCGGCGGAGAAATGGCGGCGATGCGGAAGCAACTCCGAATACTCAAGAACTTCATCGAAGGTTTCAACTTCGTCGGCATGAAGCCGGACACCACGCTGGTTAAAGGCGGCGTGCCAAACGGCGGGGCTGTACATGTGCTGGCTAAGGTTGGGGAAGAATACGCTCTCTACCTCCATGGCGGGACAAAGGCGGTCCTAAGCCTAGATCTGCCCGTCGGCCGGTACCGAATCGAATGGGTCAACACGCTCCTCGGAATGATTGACAAGGCTGAAGATGTGACCCACGGCGGCGGCGTGCTCGCGCTGAGCAGCCCCGATTACACGGATGACGTGGCTCTGCGAGTGAAAGGGCTCAACCCATGAACCGGGGTCAATAATACCGTCTGGAAAAGGAGCGCGGAACATGTGGATTGGCGTGCATTACGAGTATCCCTTTGGCGGGATGATGAAGGACCGGCCCGAGCGGAAGCCCAAGGGCCCGAAGGACTGGCGGCGCGACCTCGCGGCGATCCGCGAAGCGGCAACTGCCGTCCGGCAATCCCGGCCGGCCGACGGGATGTCTTGATGGTGAAATCGTAACAATTCACACTAGATGAGAATGCTGTCATTCTGAGCCAATGATTCAGCGCAGTCTGAATCATGCCGCGAAGAATCTCTACCTAATTACAATCAGATTCTTCGCGGCCTCCGCCAAAATTATTT
>Ga0315288_10002591_pt1 | contig 23293 bp, 13 predicted proteins | sample YL17G11_20_MG_FD_203454 | JGI IMG/M metagenome (GOLD analysis project Ga0315288, IMG submission 203454) | Sediment microbial communities from Yellowstone Lake, YNP, Wyoming, USA - YL17G11_20 | ecosystem: Environmental > Aquatic > Freshwater > Lake > Sediment | place: USA: Wyoming | collected... | reverse complement strand
GAAGATATTGGCTCTCGCCCCCAAAAAAAAATAAGTCCTTCCCTAAAGGAGGCCGTATTTTTTGAGATAGGCGATCTGTTCCCGGACATAGGTTTCCGAGAAGGGATAATTGTATCCGCCCAGGATATAGATCTCGCCCGACCGCCCCTTCTCGACGGCCGCGACGAGCCCCCTGGCCACGTCTTCGACATCGGCGACATAAGTCCCCTCCCGGCATATTAGCGAAAATCTTGCGGGCCGCAAAATTCATGGCAGCTCCAAGTCTTTCAAGGGGCTCAGAGCTTCAGCCTGGCGATCAGCGCACCCAAGTAGCGGGATTTCATCTGTCGGCTGGCCATGGCCTGGTTGAGCGGCGGAAGCTTGAGGATGACGCCCAGTATGGCGGCCATGGCCCTGTGGCTTGTCAGGGCTTGGTTGTCAAAAATGAGGTTCTGGAGCTTTCCCCTTTCGATGGCCATTAGGACGGCTTTATGGGTCGAGTTGAGCGGTGTGATGACCCGCTCGGGTCTCGACCTCAACCGGAGGCTTTTCGGTTTGCAGACGCGAACACAGACGGCGCAGCCTAGGCAGACGGCCTCGTTGAGCTTGGCCTTTTTCTTTTTCGGATAGCGGGGATCGTTGGCGGAAACCAGGCTCATGGCTTCGACGGGGCAGACCGCAGCGCATTCGCCGCAGCCGTTGCAGGTCAGATCATCGATCTCCGGAATGAAATTGGTCGTGTGGACAGGGCGGAGGATGCCGAACTTGCGCGCGGCGATCAGGGCTTCGCAACAGCAGCCGCAGCAGTTGCAGATGAAGCTGACCCGTTTTTGAATATTTTCGCCGAACTGGACGAGGTTGTGCTCATAGGCCTGCTGGAGAAAATCCAATCCTTCGGAGTCGTCGACGGAACGGGCAAAGCCGTGTTTGATGAGCGAGGCTGCCGTGGTATTAAAGGTCATGCAGATGTCAAGCGGCGCCTGGCAGGCTCGGCCGACGTGCTGCATCTTATGCCGGCAGTAGCAGATGCCGATGCCGCGGTGTGAAGCGGTTTTGATGACTTCGCCGGCCCGCTCATAATTCAGAACATGAAGGGCGTTCTCGTTCGAAAGGACGGGCTCGTGGACGAAGACCCTGCCCAGCTGGGTCTCGCCCTGGACGAACAGGGCCTTGATGAAGTCTTCCTCGACGGTGATATATTGATAGAAGAGCTCGGCCAGGAGTTTCTGGTCGACGTCCCCTCGCAGGCGCATCATGGAAAATTCAAAGAACCCGGCCATGGGCGGCGGCAGAGCGTAATACTGGCGTTTCCTGCCCGCGATATCGATAAGAATCGCGCGGCCGGCCAGGGTATCCAGGATTTTATGGGCCTCGGCTTCTTTCATCTTCCAGGCGCGGGCGGCCGTCCGCAGGCTGAACGGTTTGATCGGCAGAAGGGCCACGAGCGAAGCTTCTTTTTCGCTGAAGAGCAGCCCGAGGATTTTATAGAGGATTTCGGAGGGCGGCGCCCCCTGGGGATGTTTATTGAGTCTCTTGATCAGCTGATCGTAGCCTGATCTCGCCGTTGCATGGGCCATCTGGACCTCATTCTAGAAAACAAAGATTGATTTGTCCAATGATAATTTCTATAATCGGGGCTTCTGCCGAGAGCGATTGATGGCCGATCAGAACGGAAGAAAGCCGCTGGAGTTGAGCCGGGAGCTCGGGCTCATCGCCGCCATCGCCTGCGGCGTCGGGTCGATCATCGGCTCCGGCATCTTCAAGAAACCGGGGCTCATGGCCTCGCAGCTGGGGTCGCCGCAACTCCTGATCCTGGTCTGGGTCGTGGCCGGGATCATGACCCTCTTCGGCGCCCTGAGCATCGCCGAAATTTCGGGCATGTTCCAGGACCCGGGCGGCCAGTACATCTATTTTAACAAGGGTTTCAACAATTTCGTCGGGTATCTTTACGGCTGGGCCGTCTTCATCGTCATCCAAACCGGATCGATCGCCGCGATCGCCTACGTCTTCTCGGATTCGATGGGGTATTTCGTTAAATTTCCCAGGTTGCCTGCGGCCTGGGAAGATTTTTCCATCCCCATTCCTTTTATCGGAAGCATGACGCCTTTTAGATATATCGGGCTTAAGCTTTGCACCATTGCCCTTATCGTTTTTCTCACATCCATCAATTACCTCGGCGTCAAGTTCGGAAGCGCCATCCAGGTCATATTCTCAACCCTCAAAGTGCTGGTCATCGCAGCCATCGTCGTCTTGGCCTTCACTCTGGGCCATGGGAGCTTCGGCAACTTTGTCCAATCCGCTGCCGTCGGCGGCGCCGCTTCGGGTTCAGTCTTTCTGATGTTCATCATGGCCATGGCCGGCGCCTTCTGGGCCTATGATGCCTGGATCAACGTCACCTATATGTCGGGCGAAATAAAAAACGTCCAGAAAAACCTGCCCAGGGCTATGGCCATAACCGTCCTGATCGTCATCGTCGTCTATGTCCTGGTGAATCTGGCCTACATCTACATCATTCCCGTCGGAGATATGGCCCAAAAATACAGGCAGGCGGAAGCCAGCGGGGGGAACTATCTTGTGGCCATCGATGTGGCCAACAACTTTTTGGGGAATTGGGGCGGCGCGCTGATTGCCGTGGCCATCATGATCTCCACCTTCGGGGCCGTGAACGGGACGACCATGATGTCGGCCAGAGTCTATTTTGCCATGGCCAGGGAAAGACTTTTTTTCAGGAAGCTCGGCAATGTCCACCCTCGGTACAGGACGCCCGGGAATTCACTCGTTGTCCAGGGCTTATGGGCATCGGTGCTGGTGCTCAGCGGAACGTTTGACCAGCTCACGGACATGCTGATCTTCGTCAGTTGGATATTTTATGCGCTGGCCGCCGCCAGCGTCTTCACCTTGCGAAGAAGAATGGCTGACGTGCCCCGGCCTTATAAAGTCTGGGGCTATCCGTACACCCCCATCATTTTTATATTTTTTGCCTCGGTCTATATCGTCTTCACGCTTTACACCGACATCATCAACTTCACGACCCATAAAGTCCCCTTGATCAATTCATTGATGGGATTGCTCTGGGTGGCCATCGGGATCCCCGGATATATTTACTGGAGCCTGAAAAAGAGGAAAGCTGATCGTTAGAAGATTTTGTTGATACTGATGCCCTGATAGTACTTCTTCAATATCTCTTCGCAGGTGGCGCCCTTCTGGGCCATGCGGAAGGCGCCGACCTGGCACAGGCCCACGCCGTGCCCCCAGCCTTTTCCGGTGAAGATAAAATGGGTGGTCTTCCCTTCTTGGTCTTGCTGCCGGTCGATGACAAACAGGTTGTCTCTCAAACCCAGCGCCTGACGGATCTTCAGGCCGGTCACGCCCACCTGGCCCTCCCGTCCGATGACAGACATGTCGATGACGCGCTTGGATACGCCCCTTTTCTGCGGAATAAGGTCGATGAGCTTTCCGATGGGATAATACAGGTTGATTCTGGCCTCTAAGTCCTCCCGGGAAATCCTGACCTGCCACCGGTGAAATTGGGACGGCTGGTCCAGGATATTGGTGAGCGGCGAAGGGAAGAGCTCGATCAGCCGGACCTTGCCGTCGCTTTCCACCCATCTCATGGCTTCTCCGCCCGAAAAGTCAATCGATGAGGCGAAGATCGTCGTTTCGTCGAAATCTTCGAGGAGGAAAATGTCCGGGGAAAGCTCCGCCTGCTTTTTCTCGCCGTCTTCCATGACCTCGATCCTGTTTTTGTCTGATGACTTGAAATTCCCCTTGTGATAAAACTCCTTGTAGGTGGAGATGATTTTATAGAGATAATAGGCCGCCTCGGCGTTGGAAAGGGCGCGCTCCCAGCTCCCGAAATCCGGCGTTGACGGAAAAATTCCCGACTTGACAAGGTAGGCCAGGTCGTTCTTTTCTTCGGCGTTCAAGGCAGAAGAATCCTTAAGGATATGTTCGGCCTCGCTTTTCAAGAGGAGATTCTGGACTCTGTCCTGCCATTGAAAGGCGTCGGTCAAAAGACCCGCATAGTTGACGGAATTCAACGGGACGCTTATCGGCGCGAATTTCCCGTTTTTCTTGCCGAGCAATTCGAGCGCGGTTCGGATCCAGTTCATGACGTCCTCAAACTCAGCAGGCTTCTTCAGGAACGCAGCGTCCGTCTCTGGGGGCAGGATATTGAGGGCCATAAGATAGGCTAATTTCGGGCTGATATCGATTCCGCCCAGATGAATGGAAGTGAGGGCGCCCGAGCTCTGGAGCGACCAAGTCCGTTCCTTCTCCATAGTGCATTCCGTGCCCCTCAGGTAGGGCACAGAGCTGCCGTCAAACATATTTTCGATATTCTCCGTGGCGCCTCCGCATGTGCTCATGTACAGGGCATTGATTAGCTTCCCGTTATAGACGGCGACTTGGCCGCTTGTCTCTTCAACGGCCTGGGTGCTCAGAGGATGTTCAATGCTGATCCCGTCATACACCTGGGAGACGGGTGTCGCAAAAAGGTCGAACCCCAGCTCCTCAAATTGACCGATATTTTTAAGCGCGTAGGTCCTGGCGGCCACGGCCTGGGCCTTGAGAGCCTCAAGCTCCCCGAAATTGTAAGGGGAAAGCTCGCCCGGCACGACGCCTTTGAGATAATCTTCCAGGTTCAGGATATTGATCAAAAGAATCCCTTTTCGGCTCCCTTTCAAGATCATGATCCCGCGATAGCTGTGTCCCCCATAGGAGAGAAAGCTCTCCGGGCTGACCGGGATAAAATAAAGGGCCGTTTCTTCATTCAAATTGATGAGCTCGTCATTGACCATGACCCACTGCGGCTTGGATTCCGCCACGGTCACTTCTTCCCTGAAGATCCAGGCATCCTTGATGCCGATCAGGCTTAGCTTTTTGATAAAATTCAGCGCATCGTTGCGTGTCAGGAAATCGCCGACCCGGACCTGGAAGACGCCATCGAGAGGATTTTCTTTATCTTCAATCACATAGACCCTGTTTTCGACTTTCGACCTGAATTCCTTGGCAGCGTCCTCGGCTTTGTATCTTCCCTTGACCTGGGCTATCTGGACGATGAACTTTTCCGCTAACTTCTCTTTGTGCCCCTTGACCCGGACCTCTGAGGCATTCTCTGCCAAAAGCTTATAGCTCCCACTGACCTGATAGATTTTCATGCCAGAAGAAGACCGGATAAGGACATTGTCCAGGTTTACGCCGAGGGCGATGCGAATAACCGGCTTTTGGATCAAAAAACCCTGGAAAAAGACGTTTTCCTGGCCGAATTCAGAGGGTTGGCCGCCGATAAAGAACAAGCCCAGGAAGCTGAGCATAAAATATTTTCGGTGTCGGCGGATGATTTTTGGCATAATTGCTGAAACGACGTCTAATTTTGATGGCTAGATTATAAGCGTGTCTTTTCGCTCTTGTCAATCAAATATTCTATATATGCTATCTCTCTTCATAATTTCTACTATATATTGTATTTACCTTGGCGTTAGGTGTGCCCTACAATACCCAAAACGAGACCGTAAGTCAATAGAATTTTTAACTTCCTCTATTTGAGGGCCCAGGTCCCGGCTTCTTTTTTCAGGGAAAAAATAGGCCTTTCGCCTGATTTTATGGTCACTTTTGTCTCCAGAGGCAGCGGCGCCAGCATGATCCGGAGCGTATAGGCGCCTTCGGGGATTTTGACGGCTTCCCCACCCACAAAGCCTCTGGCCTTGACCTCCCCTTTCTCGTCGAGAACCATATACTCGATTTTCAATGCCTGCTCGAGGGCGGACAGCAGCCCCTTGGCATCCTTGGCATCCAGGTACATCCCTTCCGTAGACTTGGCGATCGCTTCCAGCTGTTCCCGAGATTCCTTCTCCTTGATGTCAAAGCCTACGATATGAACTTTCATATCCAGGCCCGACTTCTTGATCGCCGGAGCGATCGACTTGATGTCTCCGTTGCAGCTTTCGATCCCGTCCGTCACCAGGATAACGCTTCCGTTCGGCATCTTTTCAAAGTCTTTGATAGCCTGGAGCACGGAGAGAACAAGCGGCGTCCGGCCTTTCGTTTGGATTTTGTTAACCATCTCCACGAGCTTGGCTTTCTGGACAGGCCCGATGGGCAACAGAAGCTCTGTATCCTGGCAAGCTTGTTGATAGGCGTCCGTCGGATAGCGGTGGCCGTAGACCCGGAAGCCCACGTTCATAGTCTCCGGCAATCCGTTGACAATCTGGGACAGAACCCGCCGGGCCACGGTCATCTTCGTCTCCTTCCCGATCAGCCCGGTCATAGAGTTCGAGGCGTCCATGATGATTTCGACGTTCTTGGCGATCTCTTTCTCAGCGCCCTTTTCGAAATTCACCCTTAGGGATGCCGGGCCGAGCCGCTTCACCGGCGACATATAAATCGGCACATTTCCGCAGCAGAATTCGAGCATCAAAGCGCCCAGAGCAACCCTGTAGACGTCAAGGTCTCTTTCGGAGTACCCGCCCTCCCAGCTTCCATCTGGGCTCTGATGATCAACCAGGAACCGGCACATCCAGTCTTTCCAGATGCGCCAGTCGTCTCCGCCCGCAAGGTACATCGCCCGCGTGCCATAGTACCAATAATAGAATGGATACCCGTCTCCCTTCGCTTCGACATTCCACCGCGGCGCATAATCCTGCATGAATCGCAAGGCGGGAGGTATCGCAGGATCCTGAGGAAAACCGCAGAGCTGGAGCGAGAGAGCTCCCATCCCCGCTCGGCCGCAGGAATTGCCATAATCGCCTGGGCCACTATAGTTGAAAGAACCGTCTTTCTTGCCCTGAAGAGACCGGACAAACTTGGCCGCCGACGGGAAGACATAGTCAGGAACTGAGAAGCCCGCGTTCACCGCCGCCCTGAGGGCGAGAATCTGCCAGCCGCTGACCGAGAGATCGCTGTTTGTGGAATCCGGACGATATCTCCAACCGCCATAGGATTCGCTATCGGTTTTGAACGGTCCGCCGAGCGCCTCCAGCTTGTGCTCGGTGTTTTGAGAGCGAATGATGAGGTTGATAGCCTCCTGGGCGATGGGCTCGAGGCTCGCGTCATTCAAGTCGACAAGCGCCTCGATGAGGCCCAGCGTTGTCATGGCATGCTCGTACATGTTTTCTGTCCCCAACTGGCCGCCATAAAAAGCCTGGTCTTTCGAGCCTTCGGCATACTTGGCGCTCGGCTTCCAGACCGACTTGAGATACTGAACAGCAGACTTGGTGTTCGCCGAATAATCTTTTTGGACACACTTGGCTCCGATAAACGCCTGGATGGAAAGGCCGGTGTAAGCATAGCGCCCGGACCAGGAGCCGTCTTTTTGTTGTTTGGAGGCGAGCCAATCGAGCGCTCTCCTCAAGGCTTGCTGGACTTCCTCGGCTGTTGCCGGCGGCTTTTGCGGTTTCCCTGCCCAGAGTGTATATTCTGCGCCGATGTTCATTCCGGTTCTAACTTGGACTTGTAGGTAATATGTCCCCGGCCTTAATTTCATCCGAACAATTTCCTCGCCCTTGCCGGCTTCTGCCGCTCGCGATTGATCCAGATAGTTCTCTTTAGGATCGAGGAGATAAAGATTCCATTGCACCCCGGGAACGCCGGACACCTGGATAACTAGTATATCAGGCCCGGGCTCAGGGACGTTGATGAAATAGTAGTCGCTATCATAACGCGAATTGATTCGGCCGGTGAACGGCATATTGAATTTGATCTCGCCAGCCTGCTTGAACTCGTTATTGGGCTCAGCTTCTTGGCCCTCCTGCCAGGGCCCAAGAAAGCGCGCGCTAAAGGTATACTTGTCAGTGATATTTTTCTGATAGCCTTTCACCCAGATATAATACGTGCCCTCAGTGACTACAAAATGGGCAACGGTTTCCGGTTCGCCTTTTGAGGCGGCGTTGGCGTCCCAAAGCGCATTCCCGACTTTATCAGTAATTCCAAACCTCGTATCCACGCCCGGAACGGCGCTGAGGTCAACCTGGATTTCGCTCTTGCCGGGTTTGTCGATAATCAGCTTGTAATAGTCTTCATCGCCATCAAATTGAAAAAAGCCTTCCACACTCTGGCCGAGTTTAAGACCGGTGGCATCTTTCTCTCGATTATTGGGTTCTGCCTCCAGGCCTTCCTGCCAAGGGCCGAGGATACGCGTATGAAGCACATAATGGTTGTTGATGTTGGCTTGCCTCGCCCAGACTTGGATGTAATAGACGCCTTGAGCCAAGGCAAGATTGAAGATGGATTCTGGCCCATTTTCACGCGTTTCATTGACTCCCCACAGGGATGAGCCGTTCGCATCGTACAGCTCTAGGTGACTGTCGACTCCGGGGACAGCTGTGATATCAATCAGGACAAGGCTTTTGCCCGGCTTGTCAACGATCAGCTTAAACCAGTCCTCGTCGGACCGTTTTGCAAAAAATCCCCCGACGGCTTGCCCCAGCTTAAGCTCATTGGCCGATTCGCGGCGGTCATTCGGCTCGGATTCCTGGCCCTCCTGCCAGGGGTCCATGATCCGTGAGCTCAAAACATATTTTTCCTTTGTGGCCTTCCCTCTTCCATAGATCCGGATGTAATAAATTCCTGGGCTAATAGGGAAATGGACAATCTGTTCGGCGCCGCCGGCTTCGGCGTCATTGACATCCCAGAGAGCATTTCCTTTCTCATCGCAAAGCTGGAGTTCCGAGTCTATGCCGGGGACCCCTGAGAGATCGATCCTTACATAATTTTTACCCGGCTTATTCACAACGAGCTTATACCAATCGTAGTCACGATCTTGTTGGAAAAAGCCTTCGGCGCTTTCGCCGATCCGGATTTCGTTGGCCTGCTCCTTCGTATCATTCGGCTCGGTCTCGGATTTGACCTGGGCCCATCCGGAGAAAACGCAATAAAAAATAAAAAAGAGTCCGATCATTGCAGGATAAACACACCGACCTCTCAGAGTTCTAATCATAGATGACACCTCCGATTAAATTTTTTCTATTTCAGGGCCCACTTCCCGGCTTCCTTTTTTAGGGTGAAAATGGGCCTTTCGCCTGATTTTAAGGTCACTTTTGTCTCCAAAGGCTGCGGCGCCAGCATGATTCGGAGCGTATAGGAGCCTTCGGGGACTTTGACGGCTTCCCCGCCCACAAAACCCCTGGCCTTGACCTCCCCTTTCTCGTCGAGAACCATATACTCAATTTTCAATGCCTGTTCGAGGGCGGACAGCAGCCCCTTCGCATCCTTGGCGTCCAGGTACATCCCATCTGTGGACTTGGCGATCGATTCCAGCTGTTCCCGGGATTCCTTCTCCTTGATGTCAAAGCCGACAATGTGGACTTTCATCTCCAGTCCCGATTTTTTGATCGCCGGTGAGATCGACTTGATGTCCCCGTTGCAGCTTTCGATCCCGTCCGTCACCAGGACGACGCTCCCGTTCGGCATCTTTTCAAAGTCTTTGATCGCCTGGAGCACGGAAAGGACAAGCGGCGTCCTCCCTTTCGTTTGGATCTTGTTTACCATCTCCACGAGCTTAGCTTTCTGGACCGGCCCGATGGGGACCAGAAGCTCTGTGTCCTGGCAGGCCTGCTGGTAGGCGTCCGTCGGATACCGGTGGCCGTAAACCCGGAAGCCCACGTTCATCGTCTCCGGCAGGCCGTTGATGATCTGGGTCAGGACCCGCCGGGCCACGGTGATCTTGGTTTCCTTCCCGATCAGCCCGGTCATGGAGTTCGAGGCGTCCATGATGATCTCGACGTTCTTGGCGATCTCTTTCTCAGCGCCTTTCTCAAAATCCACTTTGATATAGGCCGGGCCCAGCCTCTTGGCCGTTGACATATAGATCGGCACATGCCCACAGCAGAATTCGAGCATCAAAGCGCCAAGAGCGACTCGATAGATATCCAGTCTTTCTTCGTTGCTCGTCCCGTCCCAGCTTCCATCCCCGTTCTGATGGTCAACCAAGAACCGGCACATCCAATCTTTCCAGATACGCCAGTCGTCACCGCCCGCAAGATACATCGCCCGCGTGCCGTAATACCAATAGTAAAATGCATAGCCATCTCCTCGCGCTTCGAGATTCCATCGCGGCGCGTAATCCTGCATGAATCGCAGAGCGGGAGGAACGGCGGGATCTTGCGGAAAACCGCAGAGTTGCAAGGAGAGAGCTCCCATTCCGGCCCGGGCGCAGGAATTGCCTTCGTCTCCGGGAGAGTCGTACCTGAACGAGCCGTCCTTTTTGCCCTGAAGAGACCGGACGAACTTGGCGGCCGCGGGGAAAGCCCATTCAGGAACTGAGAACCCGGCGTTGACAGCGGCCTTGAGGGCAAGGATCTGCCAGCCTGTTACCGAAATATCGCTGGTTGTCGAGTCCGGATAATATCTCCAGCCTCCGTAGGCAGGAGAGTCGGGCTTGATCGGCCCGCTAAGCGTCTCCGGCTTGTGTTCCGTGTTCTGAGAGCGGATGATCAGATTGAGGGCGTCCTGGGCAATGGGCTCGAGCCCGGCATTATTCAAGTCTACGAGGGCTTCGATGAGGGCCAGGGTCGCGATGGCATGTTGATACATTTCGTCCGTTCCCAGTTGGCCCCCGTAATAAGCAGCGTCTTTGGAATCGGCGGGGTATTTCAAGCTTGGCTTGTACTTAGATTTCAAATGGCCGATGGCTCCCATGATGTTGGCGGTATAATCCTTTTGGACGCATTTGCCGCCTATAAAAGCCATGAGAGAAAGACCGGTATACGCTTCTTCATATCCCGACCAGGAACCGTCCTTTTGTTGTTTGGACGCCAGGAAATCGAGGGCCTTGACCAGGGCTTGCCGGACTTCCTCCGGCGTCGCCGGCGGTTTTTGAGGTTTTCCGGCAAAGATGGTGTATTCGGCACCCGTATTTTTTACGACCCTGATTCCGACCTTTAAATAATAGGTCCCCGGCTTGAACTTCATCCTGACGATTTCCTCGCCTTTTCCGGGTTCACGCCACCACGATTCATCCAACCTGTTTTCTTTTTGGTCGAGGAGCTCAAAATTCCATCTCACTTCTGGAACGCCGGACAGCTGCATGACGATCGTCTCAATCCCAGACTCAGGGACGTTAAGAATATAATAGTCCGTGTCGTCATTTCGATTGATCCGGCCGGTCAGCGGCGCATTCAGTTTGATCTCACTGGCCCGTTCTTTGGAATCGTTCGGCTCGGATTCCTCGTTCTCCTGCCAGAGTCCGATAAGACGCGTACTCAAGATATATTTATTCGTGATATTTTTTTGGTAACCTCTCACGCAGATAAAATAGACGCCTTCTGCAACGGTAAAATATTTAACGGATTCGGGCTCACCTTTTGAGGCATCGTCTGCCCGCCAAAGGTCTTTCCCATTTTTATCAAGAATTTCAAACCTTGTATCCACGCCCGGAACGGCGCTGAGGTCAATCTGGATATTGCTTTTGCCCGGCTTGTCCACGACCAGCTGATACCAATCCTCATCACCATCTTTTTGAAAATAGCCTTCTACACTCTGGCCGAGCCTGAGCTCCGCAGCATTCTCCTTTCTATCATTCGGCTCTGCTTCCTGACCCTCCTGCCACGGGCCGAGGATGCGCGTATGAAGGACATAATGGTTGCTAATATTAGCTTGTTTGGCCCAGGTATCGATGTAATAAACTCCTTGCGCCAAGGCAAGATTGAAGATAGATTCTGGCGCATTTTCTCCCGTTTCATTGACTCCCCACAGGGATGAGCCGTTCGCGTCGTATAGCTCTAAGCGGCTGTCGACTCCGGGGACAGCCGTGATATCAATCTGGACAAGGCTTTTGCCCGGCCTGTCAACGATCAGCTTAAACCAGTCCTCATCGTTTCGTTTCGCAAAAAATCCCCCGACGGCTTGCCCCAGCTTAAGCTCATTGGCCGATTCGCGGCGGTCATTCGGCTCGGATTCCTGGCCCTCCTGCCAGGGGTCCATGATCCGTGAGCTCAAAACATATTTTTCCTTTGTGGCCTTCCCTCTTCCATAGATCCGGATGTAATAAATTCCTGGGCTAATAGGGAAATGGACAATCTGTTCGGCGCCGCCGGCTTCGGCGTCATTGACATCCCAGAGAGCATTTCCTTTCTCATCGCAAAGCTGGAGTTCCGAGTCTATGCCGGGGACCCCTGAGAGATCGATCCTTACATAATTTTTACCCGGCTTATTCACAACGAGCTTATACCAATCGTAGTCACGATCTTGTTGGAAAAAGCCTTCGGCGCTTTCGCCGATCCGGATTTCGTTGGCCTGCTCCTTCGTATCATTCGGCTCGGTTTCTTGTTTGACTTGGGCCAAGGCTATCGAGCCCAATGACACGGCTAAGAAAACAGCGCCAAATACGATAAAACGCATTTTTGTTCTGCGAATTCTCTTCATATTGTTCACTCCATTTTGCAGATCATGAAAATGATTGGTCCTCGTCTTGAAAAAAATCACCGGGAAGTGCTATCCTCCCATGCTCAACCCGATGACGATCCCCACCAAGATGAAAATTACGGCCCCGCAGCCCAATAGGGCCATGACCGCTCCAGGAGACATGACTCCATGTTGAATCATATAAATTATCAATTTTTCAATCTTCTCGAGGCCGACCATGCCCGGATGCCCTGGGAAGAAATAAGGTTTTATGGCTTGGATCATCTCAACAATTTTTTCCAGTGTTATTAAATATTCTGACTTCCCTTGGTTAAAACCCGAACCCATGACCCCAATCGTCTCTCCGGATTTTGGATCGACACGCCACCAGCCGGAATGCCCTGGAGCCTGGGCCGAGCCAGGATCTTCGGGGATAACCGCAATGTAACCCTGGTCTAAAGTCTCAGAGAGCCTCGCGGCGGCGTCCCGCGGCAGGCCTAATCGCGGGATATCGTCTTGTTGTTGAGTCCTCAGGGCAAGGATCTTTACACCCGTCCTTAAAGCTTTTTCAAAAAGAATTCCCGTATTCTCGATGGATTCGAGGCTGTCGTAGAGGACCGCCTCTGAGACTGTATCGACAATCCCCTGGCAAATTCGCCCAGAAAAGAAATCCTTGTCGGGGCCGGAAATTGCGACAGGATTCAGAACAATATCAAAAAATTCAAAAGGCCGGACCTTGCCTTTGGCATCCTGGCTGTATCCGGCACGAAAATTAAAGATATTGAGACAATCCAGGTAAAAAACGCGGGAAAACGGATTCAAAGTTTGTCTTGCCAGAGCCAGAGCGGACAATGGGGAAGAGATATATTTGAGCAGAGCCATGAATTCCCCGGCTTTCATTCTTTGGGATTCTTTGTCTAATTTCAGGAATGACCATAGAGCGTCTTTTAATTCAACCACACGCTTCGTCACGAGGTACGTGATAAACTCCGGCGCCAGATGCCCCGTTAGGGGCAAAACATCAACGCTGCCCAGCAAGGCCAAGCCCCGATCGGCCTTTTTCGCATCGCCCAAATTAAATGCCTCAAAATTATTCCTGACCCGCGCTGCCGGGCCTAACAAGTCGAAAATTTCCCGGCGAACGACTCGGCTGGGCTTCCCAGGAATATAAATTTCATATTCAATCCATTCCGCGGATAAAAAGGACTCTTGCTTTATCTTCGCTTCTTCTTCCCCTCCAAATGCGTTTAACAGACCTTTCGTTATCCCTCCTACATTGCCGCCTTCTTTTCCGCCAGGATTGGCATGAATATCGCCAGAATCGGTAAAACTCGATTGAAATATTTTCTTTGATCCCACGGCTAAGTACGGCAGCCATTCTTTCTCTTCCATCGAGATTTCTTTGATTTTCTCGAGAGGATCTTTCTCATTTAAAAAATTAAGGTCTTTCGGCCAGTTCATAGGGTTATGGCCTAGCATGATCGGCTCTCCATAAAGCTCCGCAGGCTTCAGGCTATGCTGAAAAACAATGCTCTCTTTGACTGTTCCCTTGCTCCATTTCTCGATGACGATCCTGATGTCAAAATTGTGAATTTGATCGTCTTTGATTTCATCCGGTTGACATGTGGTTTCCACGGGGAAAAGAGTTTTTCCTGGCTTTGTGTCCGGATGGAGAAGATCAAAATCAAGCCATTGATTATCTCTGGAAAGCTGAACCCACCAATGGTCCCCGAGACATTGAAGTCCATAAACTTTCTCCTCGTCGGCGAGATTTTTGGCCTGTTGAGGCATCCCGATGAGCTCTTCCAGCAATTTAGATTGCGTTTTTATCAATTCGTTTGACTTTTCGATCATGGCCTTGGATTCGAGATCCGCTGCCCTGAGAGACTTCTGAAAATCCTCCTGATTCAACCCGTACTTTTGTGTAAATTGATCGACAAGTTCCTCCAACGATCCTCGACTCGAGCCTTGGACAAAATAACGGTTCTGCGGAATTGGCTTTAGATTCTTTTTGAGTTCCTTGGCCTGTCCCTCCGGGATCTTGGCATGGGCCAGCCGCACATTATATCCAGCCTCTTGAAAAAGCTTGGCCAAGAGGAGCGAACGGTCAAGACTGTTTCCAAGTCTGTCCATCAAAACACCTTGTGGACCACGCAGCGTGCCTTTGTATGGAATCCAATAGGTATTATCCTGAACCCATCTAAAAAGTTTTTCAGGATCATTTCCTATTTTTTGCGCAACTACCTGCGGATCAAAAAAATCTCGGGGCATATCCTTCAGGATTTCTTCGATCGCGGGAAAGAGCTTCTCCAATTTTTCTGTCAACGCATTCATCTCTTCCTGGGTCAGAGGAGCCGTTTTTTGCTCCGAGAGAATCGAAGAAACGAGCTGATCAGCTTCTTTGTTATTCTCTTGAGATTCCCCGGTTTCGCTTTTTTTAACTCGAGAGACTGTGGTTTTGGTCACTCCTTCGCCGGGCTTTTTCCCCGCGACGGCCCGGGAAATCAAAACAGCGCTCAGGATGATTCCGGCGATGACGAGGACAGACAGGAAAATCAGGCCGGCCATTTTCCAGACCGCCCCGCGCGCACCCGGCGCTTTTTGGCTTTCCAAGGATTGAATGTCTGCTCGAATAGAAGCAATGTCTTTCTCGGCGGCTTTGACAGCATTTAGTTCTGCGGCAATGGCCGGATCCGTGACATTTGCTTCAGACAGCTTCTTCCCCAGCGCCTGAAAATTCTGGACCTGCTGCCCACTCACGGCCTTCTGCTGTTTATTGAATTCATCGATCTCCCCTTTGACCTTGGACAAGGTTTTGTCAATGTCCTCAATTTCTTTCTTATGCTGGTCCTTGGCCTTATTCATTTCGGCCTCCAACCGGCCGGACTGTTGGTCAAGGGGGGTGATTTTCTCTCTGGCCGATTGAATGAACCTTGTCAAATCGGGAAGCTTTGGGTTCAGCTGTTCCTGTTCTTCCTTCAGGGCCGCCAGTTTTTTTTCAAGCTCAGCCTGGGACTGGGCATTGCCCGGGCTTTCCGTTATTTTTTTCCCGATTTTTTCCTCTTCATCAGGGATATTTTTCAAGCGTTTTTGGATGGAGTCCGCCTCTTTTTGGGCTTTTTCCAGTTTGTCTTTTTCAGATTTCAACTCTGACTCAACCGGCTTTTTCTTCGTCTCCAGATCCTTCCAGAGCGCATTAAACCTGGCGTTTTCGGCTTTCTTTTTCCCTTCCAACTCCGCGGTTTGTTTGATCAACTCATTGAGTTTGGCGCCGATTTCTTTTCCTTTTCCCTCGATTTGAGACAGCGTTCCGCTCAAATCCCCAAATTGGCTGATATCCAGCTTGGCATCCCGGGCTTTTTTGCCCAAAGCCGTCAATTTCACATCATAGGTTTTTTCCTTCTCGACAAGATTTTTTTTCGAACCGCGCAGTCTCGACTTCCTTTTGAGCTCGGCCCTCCCATCTTTGAAAATCCTTTTAATGCTCATGTTGGTCCTCCCTTTTTTGGCGATTCTTCAACGAAGCGCCGGAAGCTTGAAATAATTCTCGCTTTCATAGCCGCGGCAGTAGAGAGATGACGGCGTCGCCTCCGTTTGATACGCTAGCTCAAAGCGGACAAATGTCTGCGGTGGAATTATGAACGGCTCAGGCGGGCGGTGGAAAAGCGTCTTTGTGGCCGCTTCATTAAAATTGACTTTCTGATCCCCGACAACAAGCAGGAATTGCTGTGAGGTCTGGATTTCAAGGCCGCTCTTGGCCAACGAACGGATGCCCAAGTCTACGATCGTCTTCCCCCCTTCCTTCCTGATTCCAAAGACCATGACGTCCATCGTGCTTCCATCCCGGTGAGTCGCCAAGGCTTTGAATGCTTCCGGAAAAGATTTCCCGCTGAGCTTGAGGGAATAGACTTTATTTTTAACGCGGATTCCGAGGCTAAAATCTTTTATCGAAGCTGGGACCAAAAAGGCCAATTCTTGGCTTTGAAAGACCTCCGGAGTGAAACGGATCAAGCCTCCTTCGGTCGTCGTGCCTCCGCAACTATAGTAAAAATATCCTTCTGGCGTCGTCAACCAGGTATATTCCTGGGGCTTGATTTGGACGATATCCTTTGCGCCGCCCCCCGACAAGCTCTTCCCTCCGATTTCGACCAAGGCATACTGCCAACCCTCCGCTGCTTTCTCCCCTTTATAGTCAACCTCGAAATTCAATTTATGGGCAGCAATTTCCACGAACTCGTCCCTAATCTGATCGAGGACCTTTCCCGCCGGGCCCCCTGAACCCGCGGCCAGCTTCAAATCCCCTTTAATCCGGACAAGGATATGGCCGTTGGAATAGTCAAAAAGCTGGAAGGCGATATTCTTTGCCTCTTTTGGAATCACGAAGACTAGGTCGGCCTTTTTTCTTTCCCCGAATTTGGCAATCTCGAACGCTTTTTGGATTCCGACTCCGTTCAGCATTTTCTCCGTCAGAGGGTCCAGGGCAAAGCTTTTCCCGTCGGCAAGAATATAAGCATGATCGAAAAGCTTAGGAATTTTATAGGCAACATCCGCATCCACAAACTCCTCTTTTCCTTTTTGCCCTCCCCCGGTCAGCCCTCCCACGCCCATCGTCCGGTCCTGCTTGCCCTCCAGCTTGCTCTTTTCGATTTTTTGCTTGGGATGGATATTTTCCCACTCCATTTTAAGGATTAAAAATATCTTTTCATCTGGAGCCTTCTGGCCGACAAGCTCCATCTCAAACCTCGCCTCTTCTATCTTGACCTTGGCCGCTTTGTTGGCCGGTATCTCCTGAGAGATCAAGCTTGAGCTCTCGAAACAAAAGATACCGAGAAAAATGGATAGTAAGAGGCACACAAATAGTCTTTTGGACATGTCCCCTCCCTTCCAGTTCATGATACCTTTTATTTATTGGATTTATTGGAGATTGTCAATTATTAATAATCATGATATTTTTTTCCGGTGAGGAGAGAACTCATGCCGCTCAAAAAAATCTTTTATCTTATTTTGGCCAGCCTCTTCTTTCTAGGATGTCCTGCCAAACATCAAAAAGAAGAGATCGCATTTACATATTTAGGGAAGCCGATCGACCCGTCGGCCATCGACGCGCTCTATAATGCCGAAAGCAAATTCCTAGACCTGCGATCGTTCAAATCAGAGATCCCCTTCGAGGAGCGGAAAGACCATCCCACTCGGATCGACTTCCCTAAAGATGCCAATACGGGACGAACGCCTTTTTTCGACTACGGTTGCGTGGCCAACGTTCAGGATAGATTTTTGTTGTTAATTCAGTACAACGGCGGCGGAACTGGATATTTTGACAACATTCTCGTTATCAAAAAAACAGGGACTCAATTATTTTTATTAAAGACGCTGGGAGAAGGGGACCGATGCAATGGCGGAATATCCGGAGAAGGAATGGACGGCAACGATTTTCATTATTCCCGGAATCTCACTCCGATCGACATCATTCGATTGGCGACCGAGGTCAAAATCGATGTAACCGCCTACGAAGACCTGGAAGCCAGCGCCATAAGCTGCTTTGGCTTGGCTCATTATCAATACAACCTCGCCGACGATAAAAATGAGCTTATGTCTGTAAGTTTGGATGAGGGAAAGGAGGATGAAAAGGAATGGACGGACAGATATCCAGCCCAGTCGTGTTTTAATAAAATCTATAATTCTTATGTGAAAGCAAAAAAAACCGAACTGAGCCTGAAGGATCTCAACGAGTTTGCCAAAAAGTTTAGCGATGAATGCCTGAAAAAAGCTTCGAGCGTGCTCCGTTAAAAAAAGGAGCGGACCGGGACTCGTCGGGCCTTTCTACTAATACAAACGCAATAAATAAAGTTACATAGTCTGGGCGGCCTAAGCGCCGCCCGAACGGGGATGTCATTTTAATTATTTGGTTGACATTAGCATCCTTGGAGCCGGGCTCGGCCGCTTTGATTTTCTGAAAGAATACGATATAATCTTGTCCTTTTAAATCCAATCCTAAAGGATACTCCATGTCTAATATCGGATCCTACGAAGAACGGCTCAAAAACTTCAGCTGGTCCATCTCCGAGAAGGAACTGGACTACAAACCGGGCCGGGTCATCAACATCGGCTGGTACTGCTCAGACCGGATCTGCCAACAGGGAAAAGGCGAAAAGCCGGCCCTCCTTTGGGAAGGCCTGGGCGGGACCGAGAAGAAATTCACCTATAACGATGTCCGAAGGGCAAGCAATACAATCGGCGCCTTCCTGCGTGGACTGGGCATCAAGAATGAAGAGCGTGTCTGCCTTTTCATGGACAGGGTTCCCGAGCTCTATATCGGTCTGCTGGGGATCCTGAAAACGGGGGCCATCGCCCAGCCTCTCTTTTCCGCATTCGGCGATGAGTCGCTCTTTGTCAGGCTGGATAACGCCAAAACGTCCGCCATCTTCACTCAGAAAAAGCACGCCCCTAAGGTCCGCAAGATCCTGGGCAAGCTTCCCAGCCTGAAGCATATCATCATCGTCGACTACGACGGGAAGACTCCTCTCAAGGAAAGAGAAATCGCTTTCTCGTTGGAAAAGGCCGTTCCGGTCGATTCCTTTGATATTTTCCCGACCACGGCCGAATCCCCATCCCTTCTCCACTACACATCTGGAACGACCGGCCAGCCCAAAGGGGTCAAGCACGTCCATTACTCGCTGATATCTCAGTATTTAACGACGAAATGGGTCCTCGACCTTCAGGACGAAGATATCTACTGGTGTACAGCCGACCCCGGCTGGGTTACCGGCACCTCCTACGGGATCATCGGCCCCTGGAGCATGGGCGTCACCCAGGCAGTCCTGGACAGCGGATTTTCAACCGAGGCCTGGTACCGATTCATCGAAAAATACAAAGTCACCATGTGGTATTCGGCTCCGACGGCGATCCGCTCCCTGATGAAGGCCGGCGATGAGATCGTGAAAAAATACAACCATTCTTCGCTGCGCTATTTAGCCAGCGTCGGCGAGCCGCTGAATCCAGAAGCGGTCATCTGGTCAGAAAAAGTCTTCGGCAAGCCCTTTCATGACTCCTTCTGGCAGACCGAAACCGGCTCGATCATGATCAGCAACTATCCCGGGATGAAGATCAAGCCGGGCTCCATGGGAAAGCCGTTCCCCGGGATCACGGCCACGGTCGTCGACCCGAAAACCTACGAGCCCTACGGCGAGCCGGGAAAGATCGGCCTGATCGCCATCAAGCCCGGCTGGCCGTCGATGATGCGGACCTATTGGAACAACGAAGAAGCCTATAAGAACAAGTTCAAGAACGGCTGGTACCTCACGGGAGATAGGGCCAGCATCGACAAAGAAGGCTACTTCTGGTTCGTCGGCCGCGACGACGACGTCATCAACACGGCCGGACATCTGGTCAGCCCGTTCGAGGTCGAATCCGCCCTGCTCGAGCACCCCGCGGTTGCGGAATCCGCCGTCGTCAGCAAGCCCGATCCGCTCAACATGGAAGTCGTCAAGGCCTTTGTCACTTTAAAGCCCGGCTTTGCGGCCAGCTCGGATTTGGAACTTGAAATCATGAACTTCATCCGCAAAAAGCTCTCGCCGCTGGCCATGCCCCAGGAAATCGAATATATCGATTCGCTCCCCAAGACCCGGAGCGGAAAGATCATGCGCCGCATCCTCAAGGCCAAAGAATGGGGCGAAGAGATCGGCGATACATCGACGCTGGAGAACGATTGATCTGTAAGAAAAAATGGGAAGAAAAAATGGGGAAACGTTCCGAATTTAGAAATTCGGTCCATGTCCCCGGATTTTTCATGTTCCCCGATTTTTGCTGAAAGGAGTCATATCATGGAAGACCTGAAGGACGCCGTCCTTAAATACGTATCCGAAGAGTATCTGGAAGAGGGCAGCGACCCCATCACCTACGATACGCCCCTGATTTCGGGCGGAATCGTGGATTCGTTTTCGATGGTCTCGCTCAAGAGATTCCTGGAGAACAGGTATAAAATCTCCATCCCCGATGGCGATGCCACGCCCGAAGCGTTCGATTCCGTGAACAAGATCGTGGTCCTCGTCAAAAGATTCGTATCGTAAAAAGGATCATGGCTTCACCGAGTCATCGCCAGCGAACCGCGGCGGTCCCCTCAGGAGGGTCATTCCGAGAAAAGCGAGGAATCTCCCTTCTCGGTGCGATGGGCATGAGATGGCCACGGCGCGAAGCGCCTCGCCATGACAGAATAGGCAAGGAGAAAACTAATGGCTTATAGCGATAAAGTACGGGCCCTCTACCAGGATCAGCTGAAGGCGATCCAGGATGCCGGCATCTTTAAAACGGAACGGTACATCCATTCTCCGCAGGCCGCCGAAATCGACGTCGAATTTCCGGCCGGCTCTTCGCTCAAAAAAGTCATCAACATGTGCGCCAACAACTACCTCGGGCTGTCCAGCCACCCCGACGTGGTCAAGGCGGCCCACGAAGGGCTGGACTCGCGCGGCTACGGCATGTCCTCGGTCCGCTTCATCTGCGGCACCCAGGATATCCATCACGAGCTGGAAGATCGGTTGACCAAGTTCTTGGGCACGGAGGCCACGATCCTGTTCCCTTCCTGCATGGACGCCAATGCCGGCGTCTTCGAGGCCGTCCTGACCAAGGACGATGTCATGATCTCCGACCGGCTGGTCCATGCCTCGTTGATCGACGGCATCCGCCTCTGCAGCGCAATGCATGATACATTCAAGCACTCCGACATGGCCCATCTCGAATCTAAGCTCCAGCTCCATGCTGACAAACGCTTGAAGTTGGTCATCACCGACGGCGTTTTTTCAATGGACGGCGACACGGCCAAGCTGGATGAGATGGTCGCCCTGTGCGAAAAATACGAAGCCCTGCTGCTCGTCGACGATTCGCATTCGTCCGGTTTTATCGGAAAGACGGGGCGCGGCACCCATGAAAAGTGCGGAGTCATGGGCAAGATCGATCTCATCACGACCACGTTCGGCAAGGCCCTCGGCGGGGCGTCCGGCGGATGCGTGTCCGGCCGCAAGGAGCTTGTCGAGATGTGCCGCCAGAGAGCTCGGCCCTATCTTTTCTCCAACACCATCGCGCCGGTCGTCGTAGCCGGGGTTCTCAAAGTCCTCGATATCCTGTCCCTGACGACGGAGCGGAGAGACAAGCTGGAAAAGAACGCGGCCTACTGGAGAAAAGGATTGACCGAGGCCGGCTTTGTCTTGAGAGAAGGCGACACGCCGATCGTGCCCGTCATGCTGTTCAACGCCAAGCTATCCCAGGATTTCTCGCGGGCGCTCTATGATGAGGGCGTCTATGCCATCGGCTTTTTCTTCCCCGTCGTGCCCCAAGGGCAGGCGAGAATCCGAACCCAGATCTCGGCCGCCCACGAAATCCATCATTTGGACAAAGCGCTCGAGGCCTTCACCAAGGTCGGCAAGAAATTCAACATCCTGGGCAAGACGAAACAAGAAATCATCGACATGTACGGGATGTAGGGCCCGGCGCCGGTCCTCCGATTATTTTTGAATCCTCTGCCGGAGCCGGTTTGCCCGGGATCTATTAATACCGCCCGTCGGAGAAAGGGCGGTCCTTTGGAAACGTGTTTTTTGGTCCGCGAATTGTCTTAGAAGAAATAATAGACGGCGCCCAGGAGGCGGCAATTAAGGATATGTTTCACATCCATGACAACGCCTTTGTTGTCCGGCGCGCCGTAGGCGGCAACGGTCCATTCGATCTCGGCGGCCAATCTCAGTTTTCCGGAATTGTATAAAGCGCGGGGCGCAATCCGATAAAGGCTGTCGATCGTGAATCCCCGAGAATAGATCTCACCGTCGATCGTCTCTTTGGAGCCGAGGTTTTTTGAGTATCCGGCAAAAAATCCGGCCTGGAATTTCTCTCCGTTCGTATGGACCTCTCCCCACAGGGAATAATTTTTGAGCGGCGTGTAATCGACATCATCCCGGTTCGCATCCATCACTTCATGGACGGCATATCCGCCGAGCATCGTTAAGTGATAAAGATTCTGTCCGTAAATCCCCTCGCATTTAAAGGTCCAACCCGGCATCGTATATTTGGCATAGGCCATGCCCGCGCCGTTGGAGATCGACTCGTCCGCCTTGTACCCCGTATTCGTCGAGAGTCGGGGCACGAGCTTTAGATAATCCACGCCGATTCCGCACAAAAGCTCGTGTCCGTTCCGTCTGTTTTTCCAGACGTATTCACATTTGAGATTGAGCTCGGGGAGCACGGCATTTCTCAGATAGGTGGAGCTGGCCCCTTCCGGCCCCGATGAGACAAAATCCCGCTGGGTCATGGCCGTCGCGACAAGGCTGAATTTCTCGAATCGATGGGTCAGCCGGACCTGGGGATTCCGGGAAAACGGCTGAAACGGGGCGCCGGTGTTGAAGGAGATAACGTCGGGAAAGCAATCCGTGATGAACATGGCATGCCAGAACTGGCCCACCAGCAGCTCGGTCTTTTGCCAATTGAGCTTGACGTAAGCATGGCGCAGCCTGAAGCCGTTGATATCCTCGTCCGAATGGCCGAAGAACTCCGCTTCGACCAGGCCGGACGTTTTCGCGCCCAGCGCTTGCGGTCCTGTGATCCTGCCGACCAGGCGCGTCTGGATGGACAGCATATTGAAATTCGATTTGGCGTTGATGTCCCGTCCGTCCGGGTCGAGGGACTCCCCTTTCGGGAATAGCAAAAAATGTCCCTCGCGGATGTTCACGGTCTGGCGCGAATCGTAGATGAGGTCCGTCTTGACATATCCGGATAAGGACAGGCCGAAGTTCTCCGTTTTGGGATTGGCCTGGGCTCGGCCGAAGCACGGCCCGAACAGGACCGCCAACACAAGAACGAGAAGCGTTTCTTTTTTCATAATGGCTATTTCCTGGAAAAATAGCCTTTATTCTCTAACATTTTCCTTCATATTTCAACTGATCGATGACACCAGAAGCATCTCCGCGGATGATTTCAAGGAGGAGTTGCTTCC
>Ga0315288_10002589_pt1 | contig 23304 bp, 27 predicted proteins | sample YL17G11_20_MG_FD_203454 | JGI IMG/M metagenome (GOLD analysis project Ga0315288, IMG submission 203454) | Sediment microbial communities from Yellowstone Lake, YNP, Wyoming, USA - YL17G11_20 | ecosystem: Environmental > Aquatic > Freshwater > Lake > Sediment | place: USA: Wyoming | collected... | reverse complement strand
CATTGCATCTCTGCAATTTTTTCTCGTTCGACCAAAGATAAGTGTTTGTATTGTTTTTGCATAATCATCATTATAACATATTTGTTTATGCTTTCCAGAAATGTTGCACTTCATTATTGAACCTGCTACACATACTATTATCTCCGCCGGACAATATGATTTCGGTGCAGAATCCCGTTAGAAAAGATTCTAAAATCTCATTTGTTCTGCCCTATGAAAATGAAGTCCTGATTAAGATTTATGATACGAAAGGAAGCTTATTAAAGACTCTGCTAAATCAAAGGCTGAATGCTGGTCAACATCAAATCGGGTTAAACATGAACCTCGTGCCTGGTATCTATTTTCTAAATATAGAGATTGGCAAACAAAGACTCGCCAAGAAATTAATCGTAGTTAAGTAAATCAATCAGAGACCGCACAATAGATTGAGAAGACTACTGCTATCGTTTCTTATTTTCATTGCTTGTCGGTATAATTCGTCTAATCCGATAAAATTTCTAAGCGAAGAAATTAGAATGTTGGTCGATTCCGGTAAAGTCAGTATTTCGGCTGATTATTATTTTAAAAACCCCTCTAATCAAACAAAATCTGCTTTGATTTTCTATCCGTTTCCGATTGATGAATATCATTATTATCCTGACTCGATTTTAGTTTTGGGGCTTGATTATACTAAAAATGATAGCGGAGTTAATTTCATTATGAGATTTAAACCAAATGCGGGGGATACGCTAAAAGTTTTCTACCGACAAAAACTAAAAGATAATCAAGCTCGATATATCCTCACCACAACCAAACAATGGCAAAGACCACTTAAACAAGCAAAATTTATTATCGATGTGCTAGAGAATTTTACTAATTTACAATTATCATATAAACCAGATAGTATAATCAGAAGAAATAACCGGGTCTTGTATTATATCGCAAAAAAGAATTTTATGCCTAACAAAGATTTAATAATAAACTGGTGATAATTTTCAACAATTATCGCGCCCCCGTCATAGGTTTTGGTGACGCACGCCTTTTTCACTACTGTTTTGAGAATGTATAAATAAACGTTTCTTTTTTCTTGCCCATAATATTACATTGAGCGGTTATACCAATCTTATCGTTTTTCTTGGCATCGATAATTTTATAGATTGTGACCTGTTCATTTTTATTAACTTGGCTTGAAAAATTCTGAGTTATTAATTGTTTTCCATTCAGGTCAACAGTAATTTGCAATATGAAGTGGGTATTCGGCGTTTTGACCGAATGCAAAGCTCGAATCGTCATAATTGTTCCAGTTGTATCAAAGCTCACTTTAAGACTGTCTGGCGGATGGGCGAAAATAACGCTACTCATAAATAAAATTGTAACAAGACCAAAAAATATTTTGTTTTTCATAATTAGCTCCAATAATTGAGATATAGCATTATCACCGCATGGAACGTTGCCAAAACGACCGCAACAATACCAAATATGCGGTGTACATTATAATTTACTTTCATTACCCGCAAACCGGATAATAAAGTTAGCAAAAACCAAACATAGCCAAAAATCGCAAACGGGATTAACATTTTAAACGGTATATTAATGCTCCTTTCCTGTGTATAATAATATCCTTATTATTGTTAACCGACAACTCATTTAATTTATAATATTAGACTCGGTCTAAGTAATGTTGGGTTTCAACATCAATGCGGATGGTATCGCCGGATTTAATGAACTGCGGTACTGCTATTTCCATTCCGTTCTCAAGCTCGGCAGGTTTAAACGCTGAACCGTGGTCGCTTCTCACTCCCGAACCGGTGGCAATAACCTTCAAGTCAACTGTCTTGGATAAAACAATATCAATCGGTTTGTCCTCTAAAAACTCGACTTTCAGTTTCATACCAGAGGTCATAAACTTAGTAAAGTTACCGAGCCGTTCTTTCGAGAACGGAATTTGCTCGTATGTTTGCGGGTGCATAAAATAATAATCGTTATCATCGTGGAAAAGATATTCCATTGGTATAGTATCCAGCGTCACCTTTTCGATACGGTCTTCCGGATGTAAACGCGGTTCAGTAAAGGTGTGGGTTTCGATGTTACGGAGCTTCAGATGCACCGTGCTTTGCATCTTAGCGGTGCCGGCTTTAAATACTGCAGTAACTACTTTATATATAATCCCATCCAGTTTGATTGCCATTCCATCACGAATCTCCGAAGCCAAAATCATTATAATAGAATAATAATCACAAACAGTGTTGTCAAGTTTTAATATAGAGAGAACTGAGAAAATATGAACACGGAACGCGAAGCGTAGGCGAAGTGAAACGAGCTCATAGCACGAATAGTTCGAATAAGACGGACGAGAACAAACCACAGATTCACCCCGCACCTATTTCTACTGCTTGCAGAAGATGGGCTAAAACTATTTATGTAATCTACACAAAATTTGAAAATAGGGGCGGGGTGAATCCGTGACTTTGTGTCTCTGTGGTGTGACTTTTTCAGGATTCTCTAAAAGTTGCCCCATTTCTTTAGTAAAAACAAAGTAATTTTTTATCATATTATTAGCAAATAATTATACCTATATGTCACATAAAATCAATGGCTATTTTTCATTTAATCGGTTGATTTATTGGTTCTTATCTCAAAATCGGAAAAACAAGGGGTATAGTCCCCTCCACTGAACACAGGGTAGAGGACTAAGGGGAACAGGAGTTTGAATTGGTGTTTGAATTGGGATTTTATTTAGGATTAAAATTCGATTTCTAATAGAATATCTAAACGATTATCTATATGAGAACATAATTGAAAATCTATCAGGAATTATATCAGGGATTATATCAGGGATTCTATCAGGGAGTAGAGCAGGGGGTTAAGCTCGGCACATACCACGACACATACCAGAGTATATACCAGTCCACTCGGAAAAAGTATTACTATTTTTCATTGCAAGGAGCGTAGCGAAGGAGCAATCATACTTTATTCGGAATTAGGATGTGTCCCGAGTTTTTCCATTTTTTTAATGGTATTATTTAAAATCATATATCCTCCTCTTGTTATTTAACAAAGACTAATTTTTTTGTTATATATATATTTTCTGTTTTCACTACACAAAAATAAATACCTTTACTAACTATTTTACCAAACGTATCTTTGCCATCCCATAGAATAATATTCCTTTCCGAATTAGAATTTTCTTTCAGTGCCTTTATCAACCTACCTTCGCGGTCATAAATATCAACAGAAACTTTTCCTTTTACAAAGGGATTAAAAGTTATCGAAACGGATTTTGAAAAAGGATTTGGTGAAATCCTAAGTGAACTATTAAGACTGGAAAAGCTATTCTCCTCAATGTCGTCATAAAGTCTAAGCGCTTTACAGATAATTGGATTAATAGTTATATTCCCTTCGCCTTTTACATAAATTCCAGCTGAGTTGTCTATCATATATGTTATTGCTATGTGGGGTCGAAGATGTCCGGTAACGTAAACAAGATTGGGACTTCGTTCATTAATACCAATGGAGTTGGTTAAGCTCATAGAATCAGACCACTGTCCGCCAAAATTATCGGAAATAGCGCCATAAATATCGGCTCTTAAATATTTCTCATCGGTTGAGGAATCGACATCACCCCACTGAAACTGCTCCCATACCACAAAAAACCTTTGAGAATAACCATCGTTACACTGAATAATATTCGGACGACAGGCATAAATTGCACCATATCCAAGTTTTCCCAGTAAAGTGTCAGTTGTCAAATATGCAATTCTACTCCAGGAAGGATTATTCGCTGATGAATAATGCCATAATTCAACCGGTTTGACATGATGCCCATCATAAGTTTGGGTAACGATATGTAAGTTATCATAATTGTCATAAATTGCATACCCGCCTAAAAAAGTATTCCTTAGATTACTTGGAATATCATTGGAAATTGGCGTGGGGGCTGACCATGTTTGACCGCTATCTTGTGATGTTCTCAAATAGAGAACTCCCCAGTCAGGTCGAGTTGAATCAACCACTGTCCATAGGACACAGACTTTTCCTGAATTCTTTGATGCGCAAATATTATGAGAGGGATACCCCGCATAGCCAATACTCCTCCAATTTGCCCATACTGAGCCATATCTTGAAAAAGTATAATAGATACTATCATTATTGAATGCGGCAATATGGTAATTATCTCCATAATGTCCACTTCCGATAGAAAGAATCGGATATTGATAATTTGTATCCGGTACAATAGACAACACACAAAAATATCCAGATGCAGGCCACGCGTCTTCTAGCAGATAAACGTTATTTTTGTATGCTGCGTAAGCTGCATTATCATCATACGTAACATCTAAATTTGCTATATTATTACGCCATAAGTTTAAATATCCAGAGATACCAAAATCTCCCCAACGCCAAATGCTGTAATCAAAACAATTATAGTACATTTGTAAATCCGAGAAAGGGATAGTATCTAGGCTGTGAAGCCAGGTTGTGTAAATACCCCAAATTTCATAATCATTTAGTTCAACTGCAACTTTACAAGCAGGTCCTACAAATTGGAGGTCAAAAGTAGTTCTACCGATTGTATCTGTTCGTGTCTGTGAAATCACAATATTATAAAAAGAGAGCAAAAACAAGATGGAAAATATTACTTGCGTCGATAAAAGTGATTTTACTCTTGCTTTCATCATCAAAAAGTAAAAGATATTCCCTTTCACTTTTTTCTTATTTGCCTCAAAAATCATAAACGTCATTACGACCTCGCTACTACCAAAATCTTACAAAAGAAAAAAATCCTGTCAAGTAAAACTCTCAAGTATCCTGAAAAAGTCGTATTTTGTCACCCCGGCTACGAAGCAGAGATGGAGCAAAGCGACATCAACCTTGCCCTGAATCAAGTTCAGGGTCTCTGAATTCAGGGTCTCGTAACTACTGATTATATTAGATGCTGAATCAAGTTCAGCATGACACCCCTCTCACATCTTTACATATTATAAATATTATATATATATATATATTACACAGATTTATTTTCTGCTTTTTATTCTTGTAAGGGGTATTGAATAGCAACTGATAATCAAAAATGAATTAAATTCATTTACTCTTGTAATTCTCGACATACTTCTTCGGGTAGGTTACATACCACGACACATACCAGAGTATATACCACCCCACTCGGGAAAAATCACATGAAAAATTTTCAATTATCAAAGTTCAATTATCAATGAATTACCAATAAATCAATGGTCAATTGGGTATTGGAAAATTGGAATTTGATTGAAAATTGGTCATTGAAAATTGATAATTTATTAATGACTCTGTGGTTTATTTTTCTTTTGTTCACCTCGTAATCCTATTAATCCTGTCATGAAAAGAAGCAAGGCTAAAGCCTCGCCTTACAATCAATACCTTCATCGCTGTAATCTTTTCTTTAATCTCTGTAATCAGAAATTCTCAGAAATCTCTACCTCACTCTTGACAGAATTAATTTTTTCAGTATCCTTTAATACTATGATGATAAGAAAGAAACGCTGTGTTTTCTGCTCGAAAAAAGACCCGGTGATAAATTATAATGACCCGAATCTTAGACATTTTATCAGCGATAAGGGCAAGATTATTCCTGCTCGATATACTGGTGCTTGTGCTCGACATCAACGACAAATCAAACGGGCAATCAAATTAGCCAGAAATGCTGGATTTCTATCGTTTATTAGTCGATGAAAATAATACTAACGCAAGATGTTGACCGAATTGGTCAAAAAGGCGAGGTCGTAAATGTCAAAGACGGCTTTGCTCGTAATTATCTGATACCAAGAAATCTCGCAATTCAAGCGACTAAAGTCCGCTTAGCCCAGATTGATGCAATTAAGGCGGAATTAGCCAAACGTGATGAACGTCATGAAAAGAAACTTAAAAACCTTGCCCAAAAATTAGAAACACTATCATTAAAAGCGGAACTGAAAATGGGAGAAACCGGTGCCTTCGGAGCAATAACAAACGCTGATATTGCTAAGTTATTAAAAGATGCGGGATATGAAATTGACCGTCATAAGATTGAAGTACCAAATCCAATAAAAGAGACCGGTATTTTTGATATTCCCATTAATTTGGGTGCGGTTACTGCAACCGTAAAACTCTGGGTCACACCAATACAATAATAGAGCTTTCGCTCCGTGTGTATTTTAACCACAGATTACACAGATTTTCACAGGATGAAGAATACTAATTTACCACAGAAGGCACTGAATTCACTGAAGGAAAAACTGACGCATGGCGTCATTCTGAGCGTAGCGAAGAATCTCATCAGACCCTTCACTCTGTTCAGGGTGACACTTTGTGTCATTTTTTTCACGTATTCCAAAATGGAATACATTAAACGAAGTTTATGATTGAAGTAAAAGTTGCCGGTGTTATGTTTGATAATCAGTCCAATTCACCGGTTATGCTCTTAAAAGAAATGGATGGCAATAAGGTATTACCGATCTTTATTGGTCCTATCGAAGCAACCGCAATTGCCTATGCTTTAGAAAATGTAAAGTTAGTTCGCCCGATGACGGTTGATTTACTTAAATTAATTGTTGATGGATTAAAAGCAAGAGTCAAACGGGTAATTGTCAGTTCATTAAAAGACGATACATTTTATGCTGAAATAATTATTGAAAATGGAGGTCGAATCCTTTCGGTTGATGCGCGCCCTTCTGATTCGGTTGGTTTAGCCGTACGCACTAAAGCTCCAATTTATGTCGCGGATAATATTATGGCAACCGCTGGAATTATAATGACCGAGGAAGAAGAAGCAAAACTATCTGAACTGCGCGATTCGCTACGCAATATCCCCCCCGAAGAGTTTGGCAATTATAAGATGTGAGTCCAATGGATTTAAAAAATACCCTCGCAACATTGGCTCAAGGCACGGATAAAATCACCAGCGAAAATGAGCTTTTGGCAAAACTAGCACATAGTCAGGAAACCAGAAAACCGTTAAGGGTAAAATTAGGAATTGATGTGTCTGGACCCGATATTCATCTCGGTTTTGCGGTTGTATTAAGAAAATTACGCCAATTTCAGGATTTTGGACATACGGCAGTTCTTATCATAGGTGATTTTACTGGAAGTATCGGCGACCCCACCGGTCGCTCCAAAACCCGACCCCAACTTACCGAACAAGAAATCAAACGAAATATGGCGTACTATAAAGAACAAGTCTTTAAAATTCTTATCCCAGAAAAGACTGAATTCCATTACAATTCGGAATGGTCAAACCCATTAACCAGCCGTGACATTATCAATCTTGCGTCAAAATATACAATGGCAAGAATTTTAGAGCGGGAGGATTTTAGCCAGCGGTTAAAACAAGGAATCCCTTTACATGTCCACGAAATATTATATCCTTTGTTTCAAGGTTACGATTCGGTTGCGGTCAAGTCAGATATCGAGCTTGGTGGTGCTGACCAGTACTGGAATCTATTAGTTGGCAGAGAATTACAGCGGGAATTTGGTCTCAAACCACAAGTAGTTATAACTATGCCACTTTTAGAAGGCACCGACGGTAAGCTAAAAATGAGTAAGTCTTATAACAACTATATCGGCATTGCTGAACCGGTAAAAGAGATTTTTGGGAAGATAATGTCAATTCCCGATGAGATGATTATTAAATACTTTCAACTTTGTACTAATCTTTCTGAAACCGAGATTAAAAAGATTGACGCTGAGATGAAATCCGGAAAAAATCCGAAGATTTATAAAGAAAAATTAGGTAAAGAGATTGTCAGTTTATACTATTCTAATGAAGATGCTGAAATAGTTAGTAAAGAGTTTGATGAGGTTTTTAAACAGAAGAAAATACCACAAGATATTGTGGAGTTTGTTTCTCCATCTAATAAAATTAATATCGTTGAGTTATTAGTCTTAACTAAGCTTTTACCTTCAAAAAGTGAAGCAAGAAGAAAGATTACTGAGGGTGCAGTTGAAATAGACGGGGAAAAAATAAAAGATATAAATTTTGAACTTATTATTGAAAAACCATTAATTATAAAAGTCGGCAAAAGAAAATTCTGCCGAATCCTTCCGCACTAATAATATTTTTATTCGTTAATAAATACAAAAAATGAGGGGATAGAAAGACTATCCCCTCACATTTTAATTCTGTCGTATTTTAGTGGCGATTTAGTAAAATATAAGTAATTATCTTATTTCATTTCGCGGAGTAGTTCGCGCGCGTCTTCGCTTTCCGGAGCAATTGCTTCAAGGTAATTTTTCAGTACTTGCTTGGGTTCGCGGTGTGATATCTTGTTCTCTTTATCATATGGAGTGTCAACCCTAATCATATCATAACGGTCTTGCATCCCTATCCAGAATCCTTTACCATCGCCTTTCATATTACCTTTCGAACCTGCTTCTATCTTAGGTCCGTTGCCAGCTGAAACCCAAACATAAACATAGCCATTCTTTGTTATCCAATTTGCCGGTATAGTGAAGAAAGTATCGGTCACAACTTTTGTGGTGTCTTTATATGTATCCCATCCAGGAATTGATTCACATTCTATTTGCACCATATACCAATTGGCTTCTTTCGATTTTTTCCAGGTAACCTTCAATTCAACATTTTTGCCTATTGAATCTGGTGTCGTTATTCTAAAATCACCGGGTAACTTGCAAGTCGCATTTGCATCTCCAACATCAGTATCCAGGATTAATTTATATGTACTTTCTGGTTTAGGCATTATAGTATCATGAAACCAACCAGTTCCATCCATATATGTTTCGCTCTCGAGAACTTTATCGTTCACTTTGGCGGTCGCAGTATCTAATATTGGGTCGGAAGAGAAATCACCGTATGTTCCTCCGTAGGTGTATAATAATGAATCTCCGTCGTAGTATTTCGACAGATACACCCCACCAAAGACAAACAATTTAGCGCTTTTAAAGAGTGAGCATCCGACTAAGATAATTATAATCGGTACTACTAATAATAGTAATTTCTTCATTGTCTATTTCACCACCTTTCTTATGTAACTTTAAAACATTTAATCCAATTATACCTACCCCCACTGCTTTGTCAAGATATTGTTGTAATATAAGGCATTGAAAACGCGGGGGGTTGTGTTCGTCATGACTGACTCCTAACGACTATGTTCTATTGATAATTTTTAGCGAATTCTCTAAATGGCAATCTTCGGATTAGGTTTGCTATTACAACACAAGTATCGTTTCTTAAAAGGTTTTAATATAGGTTCTTAATTATATCCGAGATAATAAACTAAAGATTTTTTTAATCTAAATCAGAGCACCAAAAATTTAGAAAGTTAGAAAAAGTAAATTTTACTGAATGTTACCACCATAATTGGTGATAATCCGGTATATCGTATAGAGGGGACAGATTGTTCTATCCCCTCAAATTTTTTACCTTATTTTATGGTCGCTTCGGTGAGTTCCAGTAAGTATCCAGTCCAACTTTGTTTAACAATGCCGACTCCATCCGCAAACCAAAAATATTGCGCCATCGTACCATATTTTATTTCGAGTTTCCAACACTTCTTATATGTATCTGCTGGAACTGTTACATCTTCCTGAGCTTTTACAGTGTATACTGTTGTATCTGCACTGATCGTATCTCCATGCACCACGCTCCATGTTTTATCTAATTCAAAAGGAAGTATTGTGAGAATCATTGGCATTGAATCGGTTTTCGTATTATAGATCAGAATTGTATCTTTGGTTTCTTTGATGTATGATGTATCAATAGTCACGGTTGTTTCAGCGGTTGGATAATACTTATATTCTGTTGTTTTATTAACAGTGACGAATACATCTTTGCTATTAATTAGGTCTTCGCCCGTTATTTTTGTTTCTGCTTTTATTGTCGTTGAATCAGCGGCAGTATAACTGTGACCTTCATATTTCCATTCATTGTCAACCTTTAATGGGAAATAGTCCTTGCTACCGAATAAACCGCAACCGATAATTACAATAACTGGGATTAGTAATAGTAGTCTTTTCATTTCTAATTCACCCCCTTTCTTAAAGGTATTTTTAATATTTTCTTATGTTCTATCGTCATTTTTCAATGAGCGTTTTTATTCTGTCCATTATACTCACCCCCTGCGGTTTGTCAAGCAGTTTTTTTCTTGACATTGTTTATTGAACAATTATAATGATTTAGTAAATGATTAAATCAAATTTATGGTCAACCTTAATCCAAAACCAGGACGAAAAACCGACTATCAATTCCCAAATTAGTAAAAATGAACAACCCGAACCTAAACCGCCCCTAATTAGTTTGGTTATTTCTAACCGAACACGTTTTATTTTAGTTCTCACCACCCTTTTCATCATATTCTGCGACCAGATATCAAAAATCTGGGCTTCAGTTAATCTCAGTATGGCAAGACCGGTCAATGTTATCGGAGATTTTATCCGAGTCTATTTAGTACATAATTCTGGAATGATCTGGGGAATACCCGTAAGAAGCAGTATCGTTTATTATGTCTTACCAATCATTGGTATCGTCGTTGTTCTCTATATTGCCTTTAAAACACAAAGTAAATTATATGCTATTTGTTATGGTTTACTATTAGGTGGAGCGATTGGTAACCTAATAGACCGTATCCGACTCGGCTATGTTATTGATTTTATTGATATGGGAATAAAAAATATCCGATGGCCTACCTATAACATTGCTGACTTAGCAACCGTAATTGGTGTATTACTCATTATTGCCAAAGAAATCTTAAATCCCCATAAGCATAACAAGATTCACGGATGAATTAATGCCTCAAATTTATCTCAACAACAATTCAAGCACAAAGGTCGCGCCCGTTGTATTAGAAGCGATGATACCCTATTTCTATGAGCGGTATGGCAATCCATCTAATCTCCATACTTTTGGACGAGATACCCGGGAAGCGGTCGAGCAAGCCCGGGACCAGGTAGCTCTTTTACTTAATGCTAAACCCGAAGAAATCTACTTCACATCCGGCGGTACGGAGAGTAACAACTTAGCGATTAAAGGAGTTTTTCGTTCAATGGCGGACAATAGCAAACATGTAATTACTTCAACTATTGAGCATAGTTCAGTCCTATATTCAGTACAATATCTTGAAAAGGCGCATTATGCAAAAGCAACCTATCTAAAAGTTGACCATCACGGAAAAGTCGACCCAAATGAACTGGAGCATTCGATTACTGACAATACCGTTTTAGTTTCAATTATGCACTCTAACAATGAGGTTGGTACTTTCCAGCCAATCAAGCAATTATGTGCAATTACTCAAAAGAAAGGGGTCTATTTTCATACTGATGCCACTGCCACAGCGGGTAAAGCTTTATTGGATGTTAAAGATTTAGGGGTCGATTTATTGACTATATCTGCTCATAAATTTCACGGACCAAAAGGAGTAGGGGCTCTATATGTAAAAGAAGGAGTTAAGATTGAAAAGATTATATATGGTGGCGAGCAAGAGCGGGGATTACGGGCAGGCACTGAAGATGTCCCGGGGATTATCGGGCTCGGCAAAACAACGATTTTAGCTAAAGACTTTTTACAGCAGCGCGGACAAGAGAAAATTAAAATCCTGCGAGGCTATTTTGAGAACAAGATTAAGACAAAAATCTCTGATGTAAAAATAAATGGACATCCTACTGAACGAGTTGTGAATGTCTCAAATATCTCATTTGCCAATGTCGACCACGAATTATTTGTTGAGTGTCTTGATAAAGAAGGTATAAAAGTTTCCGCCGGTTCAGCTTGTTCTCCTGGTCAGCGCATCGTATCTCATGTATTAAGAGCAATGCAAGTTGAAGAAAAATACCTTGATTCCCAGATTCGATTCGGATTAAGTCGATATACAACAAAAGAAGAGATTGATTATACTGTTAAAGTTGTAAGAAAGTTAGTAGGTCAGTTGCGTAAACATAATTGACATTATGAACAAAAAGAAAAGGAGAATTTATCTTGATAATAACTCCACAACTCAAGTCGACCATCAAGTATTACAGGCGATGCTGCCGTATTATTCGGAATATTATGCCAACCCATCAACCTATGACTCTTGGGGACGCAAAAACCGAGATGCTATTGAACAAGCACGCAGTGAAGTTGCTAATCTAATTAATGCGAAGCCAGAGGAAATTATCTTTACTGCTAGCGGAACCGAGGCAAATAATATCGCAGTGAGAGGCACGGCACGTCAATTTACAAGCAAAGGAAATCACATTATCATTTCAAGCATTGAACACAGTTCCGTTCTTCACTCAATTGATTTAATAAAGAAATGGCAAATGGGTGAAATTACTCAGCTGCATGTCGACCAGTATGGTTTGGTTGACCCCGATGAATTAAAACAATCAATAACCGCAAATACTATTTTGGTTTCGATAATACACAGTAATAATGAAATTGGAACAATACAACCAATTAAACAGTTGTGCCAAATTACCCGCAAGAAAGGCATCCATTTTCATACTGATGCGGTCGCTTCTGCGGGTAAAATTCCATTAGCGATTAAAGAACTGGGGGTTGATTTACTAACGATTTCAGCACATAAGATTCATGGACCAAAAGGGGTTGGGGCTTTATATATAAGAGAAGGAGTTAAAATAGAACCATTAATCCACGGCGGGAACCAAGAACTCGGCTACCGCGCCGGCACTGAAAATCTCCCCGGCATAATCGGATTTGGTAAAGCAGCGGTTTTGGCAAAAAATAAGTTAGAAGAAGATGCATCTAAAAAAATTGAAACTCTGCGTAACTATTTAGAAGTCGGAATTAGGTCGCGAATCCCTGAGGTAAAAGTGAATGGGCATCCAACACAACGCCTCTGTAATACTCTAAATATCTCAATTGCTTATATTGAAGGTGAGGCACTTTTAATAAATTTAGACTTAGAAGGTGTTGCGGTAGCGGCTGGCTCAGCTTGTTCGGTCGGAAAGTCTGAACCATCCCATGTTTTGAAAGCAATGGGCGTTGAAGACAAATACATCAATTCCCCAATTCGATTCAGCTTAGATATAAATACTACTAAAGAAGAAATTGATTACACTATTGAAACTTTAGTAAAAATTGTTGAACGATTAAGGGCAATCTCGCCGCTCTGGAAACCTAAGTAAAGCGATTACACAGATTAAAGAAGAGATTACACCGATAAAAGACCTTGAAAATACTGAATCTGTGTAATCGGTAAAAATCTGTGTAATCAAGAGAGCAAGTTTTTCCGAGCTCTCTTATACATCAAAAATAACAGTTGCTGTATAACCATTATCTGTCTTTTGAATCTTAAACATATGGTAAGTTGGTATTTTAATTTCAATCTTTATTCGGTGTCTTTTGGTATCAAATATCTCTCCAGCTATTTCTGCTGATAATTTATTATTTTGAATTTTAATATCTTTTACTTCTTTTGCTACGAAATATTCGGTAGCAAATATAAAAAGTAATTCCCGAAACCAATCAATCAACAATTCGTCCAAGGTTTGTGCCGAAAGCTGAATTTTCCTTGTCTCTTTAATTTCCACGGTATTTAAATCTAAAATGTTGTCAAATACCGTAAAAAGTCCATTTACAAAAAGCTCTTGTAAATCTTTGCCATAAATTTCTACACCTAAATCTGATGTGTGGTCAATATACTTATAACGCATACGAAAGTTTAGTCTTTTAAAATATAGTTGTCAACCCCGCCCTCTAAGCATTCCGCAGTGAGGAAAACCATCGATACTTTTGAGCATAGAGGGCGGGGTCAACTTTTCTATTGACTTATTTGTAATTTTCGAGTAGTAATATTAAGAGGGCCCGTAGCTCAGTTGGTTAGAGCAGCTGACTCATAATCATAAAAGACCACTTTTTCTAACTTTGTAAAATTCCGTAATTTAGGCTCAACGTAGTGTAAATCAATGCGTTGAGCCTTTTACGTGATTTACAGGACTTACGTCATATCATCGTGTATCGGTCACAAATCGGTCAAAAATTTGTCAAAAATCTTTTTTATATACGGAGGAAATTTATGGACAAATTCTTAAGTGTAAAGGAGCTTTCACGGCTATTGAGTATAAAACAATCGACCATTTATTTTTGGGCACATCAAGGCATAATACCATATTATAAAATCAAGAAACTAATAAGATTTCGAGAAGAAGAAATTAAAGAATGGTTAATTGAAAAGCAACAGCGATAAATGTATTAAGAAACTAGATGTTCAGACGACAATGTCAAATATAACACAAAATTAGAAGGGCAACTAACAACAATTTACGATAAATAACGCGCGTCTATGTAGGATTGAGTAGGCTAAGCTAATTTTGTTAAAAACGACTTGATGCACTGCATATTCCCAAAATTTCGTCAGTCTATTATTACAAATCAGTTGCTAATATTGCTTTGGGATGGTCAAAATATTCCTTGATGATCAAGTAATAATCTTTTAACCTTAGGTTCTTAATAATTTTAGAGAGTTGCTTAATATCACCAATATTACCGACCGTTTTTACCTCAAACGCAATTTTCTCATTTAATATAAAATCAACCTCTGGACCTTTGTATTTTTGATAATAATTTACTTTCCCATATTTCCGAAGATTGGTGAATACCGTATTTTCAAATATAACACCTTCCGGAAATTTTACTAATTGATTCAGTAAACCAGCGTCGCAAAAATAGACTTTATTAGCACCTTTAACTTCGCCGTCAATATTTCTTGAAAAAGGTTTTAATAAATAAATGAAATAGGTATTTTCTAAAAAACTAAGATAAGAATAAACCGTGTCTCGCGAAATACCGATTTCACTCGCAATCTTGGTTATTTCGATTTTAGAACCAACCCGATTAGCTAATAACAAAATCGTATCCCGTAATTTTCGTATATCCTTAAAATCCGCTATTTTTTTTACGTCTTTTTCAAAATAGGATGTGAATATATCCTGTAATATTTTTTGTTTACGCTTCATGTCGGGTTCAACTACCACTCCCGGGAAACCGCCGTATTTTAAATATTCTTCATAATGCTTTTTGTATAACTCATAAGCAACCTTGGTCTTTTTTCGTGCCTTATTAATAAAATTATCCGTTGTTGATTTCACGACCTGTTTAAAAACTAAAAACTCTTCAAAATCCAGTGGATATAATTCGTAGATTGTTTTCCTCCCTGCCAGCGAATCAGGAAATAGGTTTTTTAAGTAAAAACTGCTTGAACCAGTTACAAAGAACTTTATTTTGTAATGGTCATAAAGGTATTTTATAATGCGCGCACTTTCCGGTAGTAATTGGATCTCATCTAAAAATATATAGCATTTTTTGTCAATGTGTATATTAAACTCGCGTAGATTATGGATAATATTATCGTAATTTTCCTCTTCGAAGATTTTTTGGTTTAAGGGATTTTCTAAATCTAAGAATAACTTGTTGCTACTTTCAATCAGATTAAAAATCTGACGCATTAAAGTGGTCTTACCAGTTTGTCTCATCCCGGTTAAGACCGTTGTGCGCGGATTAGTAACTTCTTGCTTTAATTGATTCATTAATCTTCTTGGATATATCATATATTAACTATAATGAATTTTCCAAATATGTCAAGTAGTAGTCGACAAAAATGGAACAATTTTGTCGACCTTCAGTCGACACTTTTACCTGACGATTTTTTCTAGTATTTCTGAAAACGAACGATTTGTTTCTTTGGCTTTATTTTGAAGTCTTGTTCTTATTGATGCTGGTAAGTTCCTTATATCTTTCTTCACAGTATGGTTTCCAGCATTGGTTTTATTATATTATCAACACGACAAATCTTACTATAGTGCATTATTTCTTTTGGTTTTATATTCTTTTCTGAAACCGCTAATTTGAGAGCTTCTCGCACAACATTCATACCGATTTTATTCCGAAACTTACAGCAATCAGCTATTGTTTTGGCGAGATTATAAATTTTCACTGTATGATATTCTATTTTTTGTTCTACAATACCAGCTTTCCAAGACTTAAGACTAAAATGGTAAAATTTCATAGGCGGATATTTAATTCTATAAGCGCGCGTCCCCTTCTGGACAGCTATATCTATATACTTTGGCACTTCAACAGTGGCTTCATGAAAAGAAAGTGCGGACAGGAGACACACGACTCCACGAGGTGCTTGAAGTGATGCACTAATAAGATCAGAATAAGACTTCGGAGCATAATCAATTAGTCTGTAAAGCCCTCTGGCAATCTTTTCAACTTTGTGAGTTTTTTCAAGAATGATAAGTGAATCAGGATGAAAACCAGCATTTCGAATAGCTGAAAGACGAGCAACTCCGCTATTGCTCTTAAAAAATTTAATAAACTCTTGCGTTGTTATTTGCATATTTAATCCGTATAATATGTCAATACTTGTTAATAAGTATATACAATTTATCCGGATATGTCAAATGATTATTTGTGCTAAATGTTCTTGTGTTGTAGTCGTAAATATACTGGTTCTTTTTGATTATAAATATGGAGGAAGCTATGGAAAAATTGCTGAATGTAAAAGATCTATCACAACTTTTGTGCGTAAAACAATCAACTATTTATGATTGGGTTCACCAAGGTATCATACCATATTATAAAGTGAACAAACTTGTAAGATTTCGGGAAAGTGAAATTAATGAATGGCTAAAGAAAAAACAAAGGCGAAAACACAAACAGTACTTATCGCTAGAATAGCACAATTATACAGGGTAATTATAAAAACATCTGAAGGGAGAGACATATATACTGCGACCTATAATGAGTGGACAGGGTAGATTAGGAGAGGTATCATGTATAATAAACCGGAGGCAACATTTATGAAAAGAAGAAATTGGTCAGCTGATGAGAAATTGGCAATTGTCCTTGAAGGCATTAAAGAAAAACGTTTAGTGGCAGAAATCTGCCAAGAGCACCAAATCAGTCAGAGCTTATTCTACCGTTGGCGGGATAAATTCTTCGAAGGTGGAAAAAACGCTCTAACTAATAATTTTAAAGACAATAACGTTCATGAGATAGAGATTGATAAACTTCAGAAGATTATTGGTAAACAGACTATTCAAATTGAGATATTAAAAAAAACGGCCGAGTTATTCGGGACAAAATAATGGCAGTCGAGACATTAAAACAAAGTGGTTATACTATTACCGATGCCTGTCAGACCCTGGGATTTTCACGAAGCGGCTATTATGCTTCACAAACCCTGAAACAAGTGCCGGGCGAAAAGGGCATTAAAGATATGGCGTTATTTGAGAAAATACAAGCAATCAAGACTGAGCATCCCTATTGGGGTTATCGCCGGATTCGGGCATGGCTACTACATCGGGAAAAGGTATTAGTGAATGAAAAGAAGGTGCGGCGGATAATGAAATACCAGGGACTGATGGTGCAACAAACTGTGCATAAGGCGAAAAGGACTCCGCCAAAGAGTAAGCCGAAAGCAGTACGACCCGGTGAGTTTTGGGGTATTGATATGACTAAGTTTATTGTTAATGGTCTGGGTTGGGTTTATTTAGTGATTGCGTTAGACTGGTATAGTAAGAAAGTGGTTGGCTGGGACATTTCATTACGGAGTAAAACCACTGATTGGCAACGGGCATTAGCGATGGCGGTTAACCGCGAGTTTCCTGATGGTGTCAGAGGAAAAGGTTTAAGACTTATCAGTGATAATGGTTCGCAGCCGACCTCGGTGAGTTTTATGGGTGAAACGGCGCATTTAGAGATTGAGCAGATATTTACCTCGTATAATAATCCGAAAGGGAATGCGGACACGGAGCGTATGATACGGACGATAAAGGAAGAAGTGATATGGCTTAATGAGTTTGAGACATTTGAACAAGCTCGAGAAAAGATTAGCGACTGGCTTGAGACTAGTTATAACAAGCTTTATGTACATAGTAGCTTAGGTTATCTGAGTCCGGTAGAGTTTGAGGATTCATATAACCAGGGCAAGATAAGAAAAATAGCATGAAAACACTACTAATCATACCCCTTAAAAATGTCTTGACTTTAGGGTCGCACTACACACCATAACCTTGTTCTAAAATGAGTTTTGCTATTACAGGATATTCTTCACCTGAAGAAAGCATAACAGTCTTGCGTTCTGGTCGATTTGTATACACGAATTCAGTTTCTTTGCGGGAAGGTTTTTGATATACCGGTGCTTGGCTTTCCTGTTTTAGCATAAATCCGCAATAGGGACATTTTGTCCAGCTATATTCAACACCTTTCCCGCATCCACGGCAATGGAAATTGGATGTCTTAGCATAACTTCCGCTAAACCAAGTAGATGCTTCCGAAATTAACAAACAAACAATCACGGTAATACCCAAGGCTAACATTATTATACTGACTGTAAAACTTAATATATAAATAGGTATAAGCATTATCGGGATAGGAGTTATTATATTAATAATAGCGAATATAGACCAAAGTGAAGCAACAACAATACCAGCAATTCTTGCCCATGTTTTTCGTTTTCCAATGTTATTGCCGATTTGAACCAAAAAAACATTCCAACCAATAAAAATGGCAAATATTAAAAATGCAACCCCAATCGATATCCTCTCAATCCAATAGTATTCTTCTTGTATGAAAGGTGATGCTATAAGAATACCGATTAGAAATAATATTGCCAATAATCCATAATATACAATACCAATCCAACCATACATTTGATATATAAGTTTTGTAACTCTGATTTGTCCAGGTATATCATTTGCCATAGTACACCCTTTTCTTTGTTATTAATCTTACTAACTCCATAATTTACTTACACTTTAATATAAAAAAATAATTTGTCAATAGTATACTGCAATATGCTGTTATAACAAGAAAATATAATTTATCTAATGTTTGTTATTAAATAACAATAACTTTTTATATTTCAAGTTTTTAAAATTATTTTACTTGACAAACCCTAAAATTTTTTTATTATCTCAGATATGGGTGCAAATTTCAATGGGTTAGAATTTGTTTGCACAAATAATTAAAATGTGTGATGTTTGCGGGGTGATTATTAAAAATAAATTAATTTTCTCAGTCAGTAAATATCAGGAGGTGATTTGACACCTAATAAATATTTTGGGATAGTTGCATATACACAATGTACAGGGCTGCTGATTATTATTTTAGTCAGTGTCTTTTTATTTCTTAATTTAAGCTGTACACAATACACAAAGGCAGAAAATGAAGAGTATCCTTTTGATTTTGGTTATGGTCCGTACAAGCGTAAAATAAGATATCCAATAAGTAAAGGTAATTTAAAAATTTCGGGAAGTTTTAATTTTAACAAACTTCTTGGTGATCTCTACATTACTAATAATAATGCAATTGGGCAAACAGAAATATCTCCTTCTATATTATTTTTTGCGACTAACGGTCTTGCTATTGGTTTTGATGGTCTATATTATTATCACGATGAAAAAGATGAATCTCATCAGGAATACAGCATTATTCCAAAAGCATATTATTTTAGGACATTGTCCGCAAACATATTTCCATATATTTCAGGTGGATTGGGTTATACAAAAGGCAATGCAAGGTATCGAATGACAGATTGGCAATACGATGTGAAAGTTTCTGGTATCCTAATTAATTCGGGTGTCGGGATGACTTTTTTGATTAGTTCGAACAAATCAATATCAATTGAAGCAGGTTGTATAACAAATTGGTTGACCTATCAATTAACACATGATGAATATGCATTCTTTGATTATACAGCTTCTGGCTATAATTTTTATACAAAAATAGGTTTTGATTTTTTTATACCTTTAACAAAAACCATTATAATTAATTAAAATGATGTCAGATATTTTTAACATATTCAAAGTTACAGATATTAAAATTTTTAAATATAATCATAATGGTAATATAAAAAAACAGGAGGGGAAAATGCGTATATTTATAATTTGTTTATGCATAACAGGATTTTTATTTGGTCAATCGGAAAATACAGATATTGTTGATAATAACTTTGGTTCATTAAAAGTTGAAAAATTAATGACCAACGGTGTACCAATGAAATTCAATATCCAGGGATTTTTAGCCACTTCTTCGGGTACTCCGGTAACTGGAAATAAGAATATTACATTTAAAATTATAAAAGACAATCTCGCAGTTTATTCCGAACCGCAATCGGTCAAATGCACACTCGGGATATTCAGTGCAACGATTGGTAATATTATTTCCATTCCATTGAATATTTTTGAAGGTGGTGATCGATGGCAATTGGAGGTTTGGATTGACGATGCTCAGCTTCAACCAGCAATCGAAATAACAAGTTCGGCATTTGCTTTTAAAAGCATAAAATGCGATACTGCGAATTATGTATTAGGTTCAACAAGTGTTCGACCGATTACCCCGCCTATTTGTACTGCTCCTTATTATAATGAAATTGCAAATAACGCTATTGCGACAAATATGATTCAGAACAATGCGATAGATTCTTTTAAAGTACATGACAATGCAATTACAAACAATAAAATTAGAAACGATGCAATAAGTTCCATTAAAATTCAGAACGATGCAGTTACAACAAGTAAAATTCAGAACAATGCGATAGATTCTTTCAAAGTACATGACAATGCGATCACAAACAATAAAATAAGAAATGACGCAATAAGTTCTATTAAGATTCAAGATGGTGCAATCACAACAGCTAAAATAGAAGATAATGCTATTATAACAAATAAAATTGCCAATGACCAGATAACTTCTTTTAAAATTAAAGACTCGGCTGTAACATTTAACAAAATCAAGCGTCCATTTTACCTAACAGGTATGTGGGAAATCATAGGAGATTATTCATCAAATCCTGCTGTATCTATAAAAAAATCAACACATAGCGCATTAGGAATTGAAAAATTCCAAGATGATAATGATTATGCTTTGCAAGTTACTGTAACAGATGATCACGCTGAAGCTATTTATACGAATGGGTTAATTTTGGCACACAATGTTGCAATAGCTCAACTAACTTCTCGTGGCAACGAAGCATTGTTTACACTTGCATCTCCCGAAGAAGAATTTTATTCGAATGGAAGCGCGCAACTAAAAAATGGTATAGTAAATATATCATTTGACCGACTTTTTTCTGAAGGGATTTCCTCTGAAATACTGGTAAGAGTGATTGTTACACCAGTCGGTTCTTGGAGCGGTATGTATGTTGAAAACACATTAAAAGACGGGTTTACCGTTAAAAGCGACGCAGGTGATTTAAATGCCAAATTCAACTGGATTGCAATCGGCAGAAGAAAAGGTTCAGAATCAAGACCGGTTGTATCTATTCCAAATGATGAAACGGATGAGCATAGTAATGAGAAAAATATAAATAATAATCAAAAGCAATAGGGGTATTTATGAAAAAAATATTGCTATTATTTTTTCTGATTTGCACGACTATTGTTTTTGCAGAAAGTTATGTTCTTAAAAGTCTCTTTTTTGACGAAGGTGGTAAAGAGATAACTTCTACCAATTACAAATGCAAAATAAGTATCGGTAAACAATTTGCTTCTAATGTGATTAAAAGCAGTAATTACAGTGCGGTCATTGGTCTCTGGCCTTTTCCAATGCATAAAGCTTTACCAGGCACCCAGGGAAACGAACTTGAAAATATAACAAACATTCAATTCTCATTATCTGAATGTTATCCAAATCCTGTGGTAGAACAGACTCTAATCAAATATTCACTACCAATAGAAGCTAACGTAAAATTCCAAATTATTAATACAGCGGGCAGGATTATTAAAACACTTATCAATAGTAAACAACAGCCCGGTTACTACAAATTATCCTGGAATGTTAAAGATATTTCTCAGTCAGTACTACCAAATGGTGTTTATTTCTATCAATTTAAAGCCGATAATTTTTCAGCAACCAGAAAAATAATAGTGTTAAGATAAAGGATGGGTAGGTAATGAAATACAGAATAAACATTAAGTTGTTTGTAGTGCTTCATGTGGTTTTATTTCTTTGTATTGCCTCAGCGGAGAGAATAATTCTTAAAGATGGAAGTGCGATTGTCGGTGATGTTCTGGAAGAGAACAATGAAAATCTTATAGTTAAAACTTCATTCGGAACAATAATCATTGACCGTGCAAATATTTCCAAAAGAACTGCGGAAGAACAACCTATAGAAGAAGATATCTACCGTCCACCATTCTTTTATCGAGAACCAAAGGTAAAAATTACAATAGATTATGGGTATGGCGCAATTCATTCCGGATTAGGTGTTTCGCTCGGCTTTGGCACTCCTGCATTTCAATTATTTGGTAGTATCGGGAATTTCAATTCTTACAATGATTTTCTATATAGTGGTGGTATAAAACTATTTATGGGAAAATCGCACAACGCTTTTTTTGCATTAGGATTCGGTGGAAAGGATTATGTAGAAGAAGAATACTGGATATGGTGGCAGCAATATACAAAAAGAGAACCATTATACGGTCCGACCCTTGCTTTGGGCTATGAATTAAAACTCGGCAGAAATAAAAATTATCTAATTATATTTGACGGAGGTATATCATACCGAACAACAAAGATTTTTGGAACAGTGGAACAATCGATTGATTATTCAAAAATATCACCTGCGTTTGATTTAGCGGTCGGAGTAAGATTTTAATTTTATAAATATAACATATGAAAATAATACTTGACAAGGCACTGAAATACAATATAGTAAAATATATTTTAAAAGGGTCGTAAAAATGAAAATTTACTGGTCGTGGAATATAACGAATTATATTCTAACCGAAGATATAAAAACATTAATAGACATTAGGAAAATTCAATTTATTATTAAACATTACAATGCTAAATTTTAATGTAAAATGTCAGTTGTTGACAGTTAGATATAGTTGTCCAACTATCAATTTTATACACATAAATTATATTATAAGGAGATGGTTATATATAATAAAATAATAAATAATGAAAGAAAGGAGAACAACAATGAAGAAAGTTAACTATATTATAGTAATAACAGTGTGTGTTATCTGGCTAGTACCTACTTTTACCTTTTCAATGCCACCGCATAAGGGCATTGAGATTCCTAAGTTTCTTATAGAAGAAGAACTAGAACTCGGAGTTAATGTGATAGATAACCCAATAAGAGATAAAGGCATGGAAGGTATTTTTAATAAAATTGATAAAGTTAAACTTCTTGTATCTAGCACAAAACGCTTTCCAGTAGTATCAATCAAGTATCCTGATTTTAACAATCAATACACAGTGGCAAACTTCCAACAAATGCTGTTTGGTACTTGGACTTCAGGAAGTGCACAAAACTACTATTCCGAAGTATCGTACAATCAATTTACACTTGATGGTACATGTTATGGTTGGTATACTGCAGATAGTAACAAAGCGTGGTA
>Ga0315288_10002588_pt1 | contig 23310 bp, 14 predicted proteins | sample YL17G11_20_MG_FD_203454 | JGI IMG/M metagenome (GOLD analysis project Ga0315288, IMG submission 203454) | Sediment microbial communities from Yellowstone Lake, YNP, Wyoming, USA - YL17G11_20 | ecosystem: Environmental > Aquatic > Freshwater > Lake > Sediment | place: USA: Wyoming | collected... | reverse complement strand
CGAAATCCACACCGCGTTGATGCACATTTCCGCGTAGTGGAACGGCCAGATGGAGCGCTGGTTCGTCGCGTAATACTCGCCCCACGGCTGCACGAGGTCCAGCACCACCTTGGCCGACGGGTCGGTCCGCTTCACCGCCCGGGCGCACACCCGCGTCAGTTCCAGGATCCGATCCAGCGGCAGATTCATGCAGTTCTCGACGTGGAGTCCCGTCACAGCGTCCCAGTGGTCGATGTGGCCGCGATAGCGCTGCACGCAGCGCTCCACCTGGTCGAACACATAGTCGCGGACGGCGCCGAAATCGTTCTCCCAGATCCACACCCAGTCGGGCAGATAGGGCTCCGCGAAACGAATGAGCGACCCCCCCTTGATGGCGATTCCCTTCGCCTCAAACCAGTGGATCCAGCCGTCGTGCCAGCCCCAATGGAACTCCTGCTCGCGCGGCTCGATAAGCCGCCAGGTGAACGGCAGGGTGACGTAGTTGAAGGTTTCGACGAAACGTTCCTGGACGCGCGGCTGGTCGCCGAAGAGTTCCCAGTGGCATCCGAAATCGACGCGCCGCAGGTCGCCGCGCTCGCGCCGAATCCCGATGCCGACGTGCGCATCGCCGAGGGCCAACTTCTCGCCCAGCGCGACGGCCTGGGCGAGCGCCTCCTCCGCCAACGCCGCCGACGTCACGGCCGAGTCCAGCGCCGTCATGGCGCGGGCCAACAGCAACTTCGCTTCGTTCAATTCGGCCTCGAACCCGGGCGTCGGACCGCCGTAAACGTACCCCCACTCGTCTTTCTTGCGCCAGACGTCGGCGACCCGTCCCCGCGCGAGTTCCAGGGGCAGGAGGTACGGTTCCTCGGCATCGGGCACGAGCGCGGTCCGCAGCATCAGCCGACCCGCGCCCTGCACCGGCCAGGGAATGTTCAGCGCCGCCAAGCCCTGGGCCCGGCGGTCGCAAAACAGCATCGCTTCGTCCGGCACGTAGCGAAACCGGGCGCGGATCGGCTGGCCTTCCAGGCTCGTCAGGTAAATCTGGTCCAGATCGAGCCGCTCGGGCGGTTTGCCATCCATCAGCACGCGAAACGAAAGCACGGTACCTTCGGCCTCCTCTTCGTCACAGCCGCTGGAACTTCCCGCCAACTCCGGGACGCATTATAGGGCCGCCGACACGCAACCCTCAATCGAAAAACCGCCCCCATCGGCGACCTAGCGAAGGCGGAAGCGGGCGGTGAGGTTCCCCGGCGCCCGGCGCCTTTCGAGCCGCGACCGGAAGGTCGCGGTCACGTGCCCAATCGCCGAGGTTCAACTTACGGGCGTCGGCGATTGTGGATAACTTTTTGGAGGAAGTTTTGGGGGGGATTTTGGGGCGATTTTTGGGAACCCACAGGCCCTGGCGCTGGCGCCCGGGGGTTTTTTTCGGCGGAAGGGGTGCTTTTGGTAAGATGGGCTAGCGCGGATTTGGTGCTTTTTTCGACTTTTTTCGCGTTTTTGGTGCGGTTTTTACCGGTTTTTGTGCCCTTTTTCGCACTCTTTCCATCCATGTCATGTGCATACCTTTATGTGCATAACTTCCGGCGGACGCGCGTAAGTCGTTTTGGGCGGGAAAATCTCGCATTTGACAAAGAAACAGCCGCGGCAACGCGGCCCCTCGACCCTACTCGGGCCGCCCTGAGCCCCTCGACCATGCTCGGGGTCGAAGGGCGGATTGCGGATTGAAACGACAAAACCGCGGACGGTTAGTGCTACAACGCTACAAAGCCTCGCCACTGGCGCTTGGCGCTTGAGCCCGAAGGGCTCAAACAATCCAGCCCAGGGCAACGCCCTGGGTCTTGAGGGCGCCGTCCTCCGCCCAAGCCCTGAAGGGGCGCAACAAACAGGTCCGTTTGTAACGCCCCTTCAGGGCTTCCGGATTGGGCAAAGGGCTTTCTTCCTTTGCTCTCGTTTACCCAGGGCGATGCCCTGGGCTCTGTTGTGGCAGCCCCTTGGGCTGCTTGACAACCACCAAAATAAACCGCGCTTGCAGCGTAGTAGTATTAGCCGCGACCCGAAGTTTACCCGCCGTGGCGGGGGGAGCGGGTTCGTTGCGGAACGTTTACCCGCCGGTCGCCCGCCACGGCGGGCAAGGTTGGGCGGGCGTAACCCCGGCGCGCCGGGGTCCGGACGTGGGTTAGCCGCACCCGCGAAGCGGCTGGCGAAAATGGCGAAATTTACCCGCCTGTGGCGGGTCCGAATGACGAATGGCGGCGGGGGGAATCCTTCGATCCCGGCCCCAACCCCAAAGGGCAGGCGGGGCGAGCGCGCCGGGATCCCGAGGGGTCGGGACAGGCCCCGTAAGGATTGGGGGCAGGCTTCGGGGGTCGGGACAGGCAGCAGGATGGGGAGGAAATGGTCCAAGGTCCAAAGTTTACCCGCCGAAGCCTTCCAGCCTTCGCAGGCGAAGCGACTGCTTCGGCGGAGTAGACCCGGCGAAGGCGGGCCCAAGGTCCAATGTTGCAGTCTCAAGGCTCGAACCTCAAGCCTCAAGCCTCGAACCTCAAGCCTGCCGTTGAAGCGGGTGGCCGGAAATGCCTGTTGCCGGAATTGCCTCTGAAAAAGTAGCATGTCCCCTTTTTCCTCAGAATAGACGGCAAACGGCAGGCGGCGCGGCTCGGCGAGGGGGAAAAGCAGGATGGGGTGGCCGGAAAGCCTGTCGCTGGAAATGCCTGTTCCCGGAATTTCCTCTGAAAAAGTAGCATGTCCCCTTTTTCCCTTTTTCCCGGCGCTTGATGTTCATTGGAGTAAGAAGGCAAACCCCGAAAGCGAAGTTCGACGGGGGCCGGTCTCCACCTCACCGTCATTGCCGGAATCACTTCGAGGCGTCAAGGTGTGGAAGGTCCGGCCTTATTGCTTTCTTTCGTTTGGCCCTCGAGTTCGGCAGCGCGCTTTTGGGTGATCTCTTCAATCCGCCGGCGGATCTGGTCAACCGTTCGATAGGGAAAGTATTTCGGGTTCCGATACCACTCCCGCCGATAGAGTTGCTTGTCCTGAGCGTCCAGTTCGTTCGAGCGCACCAACTCCCCCGTCTTGGCGTCCCACGCCGTGATGCCGTCTTCGCCCTCCGGCGGGGCCGGGGCCCGGTACTCCCAACACAGGTACCGATGGCCCATGTAATGCAACATAAACAGGTACACCTCCTCGGGCTTGGGGGCGCGTTCGTGTTGATGGACTATCTTTTCGATCTTCCGGGCTTTCTCCTCAACCTCCTCGCGCCGCACAACGGGCGAATCCGAGAGCCCGCGAACGACCTGCCGAAGCGACGCCGCGACGATCCTCCCGGTCGCGACTTCATACTCTATGCGCAAAAAACTATAATCATGGCGGTGTCCCGGCCCGAGAGACGCCGTCCACTGAATGTCGTAGAGGCTCCTGTGCATTTCACGCTTGTGGTCCAAGGTGAAGGCATTTCGGCGTTCCGCGTCCGGGATGAGGCGCCGAAAGGCCGCCTCGGCCTGGCGATGCGCCCACTCCAACGAAGGCGCCTCACCCTCCTTTCTGCTCGGAATCAATAGACGCTTACTGCGATTGAACACGCTCCGTCGCGGCATGGCGTCCGGGAAGGACAACTTGACTTCGACCGGGCCCTTGAACCTTACAAACGGCCCATAAGACGCCAGGGGCTCGACGTCCCAGACCTCGGCTTCAAGGTACTTGGCCAGGGGCCGCTCGATCTCGTCTCTCGGCGCGTCCGGACAGAGCCCGAGACAGAAGTTAGCGGCCTTGGCCACCAGGTCCTTGCGAACAATCTCGGGGACCCGGATGGAGACCGCTTCCGGGAATTCGGCCTCTAACTCGGCCTCCGGCGGCGGCTCCTCGCACCCCGACGCCGGCGTGCCGCCGACCACGCACACCACCGCGAGCGCGCTCGCCGCGGCCGCAAGTCGCAAAGCCGTTCTCATGATTCTCCTCCTTCTAAAGCCATCGCCCTAATTGTCCTTTCGTCCGTATCGCGGCGGAAACAGTTTCTGATTCTGTGGGTTCGCCACTTTCCCGTCCCACTTCAGGTTGTTATACACATAGTTGGCAGTGTCCTGATCAAAATCGCCCACCAACTCGTCCCGCGCGTCGACTGCCGCTTCAAGCATTGTAGGATACTCTCCCCCCTCCCCCTTCACGAACGACATTTCCAGGAAGTATTTCACCCAGAGGTGTCGAGCCGGGTATTGGGATTTGTCCCAGGAGAGAACGGCGTCCACCCCCCGGTTTTTGAGGACCGTGGGGATGCTTTCCTTGCCCTCCTTCTCCGGTTCACCGTATGTGTCGCACCCGCCGGCGATGAACACGAAGACATCGTCGAGGTCTTGATCGGTTATGACGTCGGTCGCGTAGTACGATTGACGGTGATCGGAGTCGTAAAGTTCTTGTTCCTTGCCGTTTACAGCCCCTTCACCGGTGTTATAGGTTCCCACGTACCATCCTATGTGGCCCGTGCTCGCGTGGGTGCTGATCTCCACCAATGCCAACTTGTCCTCCCACTCCTGAATGGCTGCATCCCGGTCCAGGTTGCCATAGTCGGAGTCGCTGCCGGGATCCGTTCTGTCGTAGCCTTTCGCGTCGAACCCATTGGCATTGAGCGCGTCGGCTGAATGATCCACCCCGCCTTTCCTGTTCCGCGAGCCAATCGACTCATCCCAAAACTTCCGGACTCCGTAGCCGCGGAAGAGGCGAAGATCAAACGTATCGCCGTCGGCCACATCAAACCCGTCCAGGTCCACCTCCATCAGATTGTTTACGTTCGCCGAGTCGTTGTAAACGCCGTTTTCCCCATTCACCTTGGGGAAGACGAGGATGGCCACTTCTGCCCCGACTTCCGGGACTTCGCTTTGTGTGATTTTGAGTTGAATGTCCTCATCTTCCGACCCGTCGTAGGAGAACCACTCGGCTGTTCCAGGCGTGAGATTGTTGCCTGTGTCCGTGTAGTCTTCCGGCGAATAGAACGGGGCGTCCCGGTAAACATCATAGTCGGTGCCGTTGTATTTCGCGATAAACGCCAGGCGTGACGCCGGATAGCTCGAATGTTTGATCTGCTCTACCGTCAACTTCACCGCAGACGTCGATTCGATCTCTTTTTCTTTTTTCCCCTTCTCCAACGGCCAGGACTCGGGTGTGTAAACGAGCCAGACATCATCAGATGCCTTGTAGTGGAAGCGCATTTTCAACCACCACCAGAACCCGTCCGCATCCTGGTCGTACACCGTCTGCAAGGTCGGGTATATGGAATCTTGCTCGTCGTAGTCGGGTTCATCCGAAGAGAAAACCAAGGACCCGCCGCCGGGAAGTTCCGAGATGTTATAAACACTTGAGCGGGGAAAGTCGCCGCAGAAGTGTCCGGAATGGGGCTCGGCGATCTCCTGGGCGAACTTGTCCGATACAAGAGTCGTATCGGTTTCCGTCACCTCTACCTGGGCCTTGAGGTTGAACATCCCGGCCAGCAGGAGGCGCTCGTCCGGAGTGTCTGCGCATCCGTCCCACGATACCTTCCACGCATTGCCGGTTCCCACACGCGTTATTTGTGCCCCCGTTGCCGTCAATGTACGGACAAGCGTCTCCTCGCCCGGCGTGCCTTCATCATAAAAGACATCGTGCGCTTCGTCCTCCGGGTCATCGTAAAACCGGATGGTTGCTTCGTCCAGGTCGAGCACGTCGTCGGTGCCGATGATCCGGAAGAAGATCTCGGCCGGTCCCTTAATCTTCGCGTCAAAGACTTCGCCCGTTACATCGTGGTCTTCTTTGTCCTCGACTTTGTAAATCTCCACCTTCAGCAGCCGCACCTTCGCCGACCAGTGCCACTCTTCCTTGCCTCCGCCCCCGCCCCCGCCGGGGGGGTTCAGGTTGCCCTCGCACTTCAGGGGCCAGCCTACCGTGGTCGGGACTGTCAGGTCCGTCACCACCACCTTGATCTCGTCGGGATTTTCCCTGGCCGGCGGCGGTCCCTTCACCTGCACCGTCGGCGCTTCCACCACCGGGGGCAGACACTGCGGGTCGATCTCGATGTCAACGTATTCCCCTGGATTGAACGGCCTCCGGTCATAAGGCTCGGTCGGCGTCAGGTCGCGCGTGAACTTCTTGAACTTCCAACCACCCGTCGGGGGCGTGAAGGTCTTGGTTGTGATCTTGATCTTGCCGCCCGCCAGCGTGTCGTCGACGCTCTCGGGGGAGACCGGCTCCGCGTCTTTCTTGTCGATTTCGAAGTTCTTCTCGACCTCACCGGTCTTGGGTACCACCTCGTGCGTCTTTTCCGCCCAGCCGCGCGAGACAACCAGCGCGCCGACTGTGCCCAGGAGGCCCACCACCAGCCACAGCGTCCAAGCGTGCGGTTTCATGGCGTCAATCCTTTCCCTGATCCTGGTTTTCTTTCGCATACTCCGCCAGATAGTAGTCCGCGAGGGCCTTGTAGTCCCCCGCGTCTTTGGGGAACGTCTTGAGCAGGGCCAGCCCCTCGGCGACGTGCTTTTCGCGTATCAGGTCCTGGGCCAGGACGATCCGGGCCTTGTACGTCTCGCTGGTCTGCTGAGGCGAACGGATCAACTGGATGAGGAGTTCGCGGGCCGACTGACGGGTCTTTTCATCCGCCGAGCCGCGGGCGAGATTCGCCGCGGCATACGCCGCTCGCTGCTGCGTGAACGAGCGGAAATCGCTAGGCCCCCTCGTTGTCCGGATCACCTTCAGGTACTCCGGGACGGCCTTGTCGCGGCCTTCGGTCCGGAAGACCCCGGCCGCGTGGATATACTGAACGTACTCGCGCGACGCCGGACTGACCGGCCCGTACTTGCCGTCCAGGAGGTTCCTGGCCAGGTTCCGCGCCTTGTCCCACCGCTCCGTCACGTAGTAGAAATCGCAGAGGAGGACGCCGAGCCGGTGCCGGGGGTCCTTGAAGAGCGCCAGTTCCTGCGGAAACGCGTAGAGATACCCGTGCTCCGCGCCCCATTTGAGGCGGGAGTAATCGTTCCACTCGCCCGCCGTGTCCAAGCGCCGGGTGGCCGGGTCGCATTCCAGGATCTTCGCGTACCACGCCAGGGCTTCCTCTTTCTTCCCCTCCACGAACGCGAGGAACCCCAAATACATCGCCATCTGTTCCTTCAGGTCGTCGAGGTACCACGGGCAGGTCTTGCGGTTGACGAGTTGGCCCGGCTGGATGGCGTTCTTCTTGACGTTGCCCCAGAAGTCCACGAACTTTTCCTGGGCGGGCGGCGTGGTGACCTTCTCGGCCGCCTCGCGGACCGCCAACTTCTCGATGTTCAGCGGCGTCTTGTCCTGAACCTCCCGGAGCCAGGTCTCCAGCAAGAGGAAACACCCCCTGGCGGCCTGGGGCGCAAGGTCATATTCCAGGGCGATCCGGCCCATCTCGAGCACGGCCTCGCCGCGATACAGGCCGTACGGGTCCGAGGCCCGGAACGCCGCGAGTTCCTGTTTCGCCTCCTCGATCTTCCCGAGGGCGACGAGGCACTGGGCGGCGTAGAGGCGCGACGCCTCGGCATAGACGCTCTCCGGCCACTTCTGGATGATCTCGAGGTAGATCTCGCGTGCGTCGGCGTGCTGCCGACGGCTAAACGTGGACGGCATCCCCCCGCGGTGCGGGGGGACGGCAACAACGGCATCCCCCCGCAGTGCGGGGGGCTCAAGCGCGCGGGGCGGGAACGATTGCGGATTTCGGATTGCGGATTGCGGAATGAACGGCAAAAGGCAACGGCGCGGTCTACACGGCGAGATCCCTCCACTCGCTGCGCTCGGTCGGGATGACACCCCTTGAAAGGCGCGCGGGGGGAGCACGGCCGGGCCCCAAGGGGGTCCAAAGGCAAACAGGGACAAGACCGGCCGCCGGCACACAGGCGCGCGGCAAGGTCACCCTCACCCCAACCCTCTCCCGTCCAGGGAGAGGGAAAGGCAGGCAGGGGGCCCTGTAGCATCACGCTACAGGGCGGGGCCCGCCGTCGCCGAGGCTATGGCGGGTCTGCGCTGCGCTTCGACAGGGTGTGACTAATTTTTCCGGCACGGGTGTTGGGCATCGAAAGGGGCCGTAACAAGTGCCGGAGGCACGACTGTTCTCTAGCCACGGGCGCAAGCCCGTGGAAAGGAAGCGGGCAAAAAACATTCTTCCCTTTCTCTGTTGGAGCCCCGTAGGGGAGATTGAATCTTTTCAAGCGCCCCTACGGGGCTTGGAAACGGCAACAAAAGGAAAGGCGTGGTGCTTGGTTCCTGGTTCCCACGGGCTTGCGCCCGTGGCTAGAGAACAATACGCCCCTACCGGGGCTGACAAGGATGACTGGCCCTGCCAAAATCCGTAGTCACACCCGTCCCCCTTGTTGGGGCCGGAAAGAGTTTGTCAATCTCCGAGGCCGTGATAGAATTACCGGTAGGTCCCGCAGTGGCGTGGGTTCAACTATTTGAGAAATCCCGGGTACAATGAGACCTAACGTCGTGTGCTGCGGAAAGGGCCTGCAATGAGGATCGAACCGTACCTGCTCCAGCGATGTCGGCCGCTGACGGTCATGGCGTTCGCGTCGGCGTGTTTTGCGGTTTGGGGCATCGCGTCCCCGGCGGTTGGGGCCGAGAATCCGAACCCGGCCGGCTCGTTCGAGATTCCCGCCTGGACCTTCGATCGCGGCAACGCCAAGGTCTGCGCGAACCCGTACATTTATGCCGATTATCGAGACAAATTTCCCGAACTGGTGGTCGGTGACGGAGGCCAGTTGCCGTGGGTGGTTGAATATGACGTGGAGTTCCCGGTCGACGCCACTTACGCGCTTCATGTCCGTTACGGGTCGCCCGAGAAGCGTCCGATGGATGTTTGGCTCGACGGCAAGAAAATCGGCACGTGCTGCGGACGCATGACCGGCAATGCGCCACCCTATCCGGACCGGCATCCTCAGCACAATCGGCCCAGAGATGCGGAGGGCTTCCACGGTGTGGAGTGGGAAGAGGCCTGCAAACTGCCGGCCACCAAGGGGAAGCACGCGCTGAAATTCACCCGTCAGGGGCTGCCCCCTCGCCTGAGCGTCTTGCGGCTGGAGTCGCCGGTGGCCTTTCCGAAGGATTGGAAGCCGGCTGAGCGGAAAGTGCCGTTCGACAGCATCGAGCCCGCTCTCCATAGGATTTTCCTGCCGCGGGGCAGCGTGAGCGTCGCGGCCCTGCGCGTGGCCATTGAAGACGTGATTGCCGAATACGGCCCGGGCTATCCGAAGGGGCCGGAGTATCTGAAGCAATTGGCCGGGTTGGACGAGAAGCAGAAGGCGGCCCAGGGCGGCACGCCGGAGCAGAAGCAGCCGATCGAGGATGCGCTCAAATCGCTTCAGCGCGACGCCATGCTGGCCCATCCGGAGATGAAGTTCGACAAGCTCTTGTTCGTCACGCAAATCCATGAAGCCGTGAGCATTTACACCGGGCACCTCCGCAATGGCAAACCGGGCGGCAATCTCTGCGTCCTTTCGCCGGTGTCCCCCGACGGCAAAGTGACCAAGTTGGTGCCGGAACTGGACGGCGGGGTGTTCGGCCGCTTCGACCTGTCGTTTGACGCCACCAAGGTGGTGTTTTGTTATGCCAAGAATGGCGGATCCTACCGCATCTACGAAATCGACATTGATCCGAAGACGGGGCTCCGGGCAGGCGGTAACAGCCTGCGACAGATCACGGTCGACGGAGCCGACGAGGCGGAGACCATCCAGCGTTACAAAGGCACTAACTGTGGGCGCGGCTATGACGATATGGACCCGTGTTATATGCCCAACGGGAAGATCATGTTCTCTTCTACGCGCGCCCAGCGGGCGGTCCTCTGTGCCCCTGTGACGGCAAGCACCTTGTTCGTCATGGACGGCGACGGCAAAAACATGCGTTGTATTTCCGCCGGCCAGGTCAACGAACTGGCCCCATGCCTGCTGGACGACGGCCGGGTGGCCTACACCCGCTGGGAGTATGTGGACAAGGGTTTCGGCAACGCGCAGAGCCTTTGGGCGGTACGTCCCGACGGCAGCGGCTCCGACCACATCTATAAAAACACGGTCGTCCGGCCGGGCGCGATGATCCACGTGCGGAGCATTCCGGGCAGCCGGAAGATTGTTACGGTCGGGGTGGGACACCACGGGGGCTTGGCCGGTCCGGTGTTGCTTATCGATAGTGGCAAAAGCCGGACCACCGGCGAGGGGATGACCAACATCACGCCCGAGATCGACATGCCGGGCCTGTTCCCAATGTCAGCCAATGGATGCTGGTTCAGGGAGCCCCACCCGTTTTCCGAAAAGTTCTTCCTCGTTTCACACAATGCCACTGTGGGCAAAGAGCCGTTTTCAGGGATCTTCGGTATTTACATGCTGGACGCGTGGGGTAACCGGGCCGAACTTTATCAGAACCCGGAGTTCTCCTCGTTCCAGCCCACCCCGCTTCGGCCGCGCCTTAGGCCCGTGAATATTCCCCCCGTTGGCGGCACGGACGAGACAGTTGCCCTGACGGATAAGACGAAAGAAGGCATGCTGGCCACGATGTTCATCCAGGACATATACCGAGGGATGACGGGCATCGAGCGCGGAAGGGTGAAGTATGTGCGGGTGATGGAGGCCATGACCCTGTCCTGGCTTGATGGCTGGCGGTCGGGTAAACAGGAAGATGGCGGCCCGGGCATGCAGGCATCGGCGGTTAGCTACGGCGCCGATCCCGCGATCAAGAAGATTCACGGCATCGCGACGGTCCACGAGGACGGATCGGCCTTCTTCACGGTCCCACCCAACAAAAACCTCTTCTTCCAGGCGCTGGATGAGAACTACATGGAATTGCAGCGGATGCGCACCTTCATCAACCTGATGCCGGGCGAGAACAGGTCCTGCATCGGGTGCCACGAGCCCCGCACCTCGGCTCCACGGCTGCAAGTCGGCCGACCGAAGGCCATGAACAGCCCAACCGAGACGCTCCGCCCTCAGCCCGGCGACACAGGCCCTCGCTCCGTGCACTACGCCCTGGATATTCAGCCGATCTTCGACAAACACTGCATCAACTGCCACGGCGGCCAGCAGCCCAAGGCCGAGTTGGACCTTACCCGTGAGTTGACCGAGAAGTTCAGCCGCTCCTACGAGACCTTCTTCAAGAAGCAGTTGGTCAGCTATCTCGAGGGCGGCTTTGGCAGCGCCAATATTCCGGCCGAGCCGCCGCTGACGTTCGGCTCGCATCAGAGCAAGCTGGTCGAGCGGATTCGCAAGGACCCCTGCAAGGCGAATCTCACGCGCGAGGAGTTCATCAAGATCGTCACCTGGATCGACGCCAACACCCCGTACTACGGCACCCATGAGGGCAAGAAGAACCTGAAGTGGAAGGACGACCCGGACTTCCGGCCGCTGCCGCTGGCCGGGAAGTAGAACAGCCGGTTACACGTGTTGTATGGAGGCTCCTTTACTCCTTCTTTGCTCCCACCTCCGGCGTCAGCACCACGCGAAAACCGAAAGAATTCCGGCGGCAATTCCGGTGACATAGAACTTATCTCCTCTTTCCCGGCTTCGGCCCCGGTTCGCGGGGTCCCTCGCTGCACGGAAACGCCTCAAATCCCCTTAACTTAATGCCATTGATGGGTGTCCCCGGAACTCCCCCGGAACTCCCGGAACTCCCGCAGGCTCTTGCCGCAATTCCCTTACGGGGCCTCCATGAGCACGATGTAGCCGCGCCAGGTCGTCAGCAGGACGTCAGCCTTGCCGTTGCCGTCGAGGTCGGGCCGCTTCGGGCCCGCGCATTCGACGCCCAGCGGAAAATTCTCGCCGATCCCGGCGATGGCGTACAGGCGCTTTCCCGCGCCGGTCCAGACCTCCCAGCCGGCGTCGGCGGTGAGCAGGATCTCCGGAGTCCCGTCGCCGTTCCAGTCGCCCGAGGTCACCCAGCCCGTGGGGATGTCCTTGCACCAAGCGGGCGTGCCCGCGTTGCTCCACATAATCAGCCCGCCCCCGCCCCGTGTTTTGCCGACGGCCGCCAGTTCCATCCCCGGCCGCGAGGGGTCGAAGTCGCCCAGCGTCGCCCTCTGGAGGTGGTCCTTGCCCGGGCGGGCATACGTCCACTCCCGCACGAGTTTGCCCGTCCGCCCGTCGACGCAGACGACGGGCCCGCGCATGGCAGCGCAGCCGTCGCGGTCGTACACGATCTCGCGATCGCCGTCGCCGTCCACGTCGCCGCAGAGGATGAAGTCGCTGTGATTGCGGCAACTCGCGTCGGCCCATCGCAGTTTTCCGTCGCCTCCCAGTGCCAGGAACTTGCCGTTCAGCGAGATGTACACCTCGTCCAGCCCGTCGCCGTCGGCGTCGTAGTGGGCCATCTCATGCCCATACAGGTCCTGGTTGTCGATGGGGTATGTCCAGACCTTCCGGCCGGCCGGGTCGTAGCATGTCACGTCGCGGTCCACCCGGCAGACCACGGCGAAGCGTTTGCGGTCCAGAAAGTGCCCGACCACCGAGACCTGGTAGTTGTTGCGGCACTTCGGCAGGTCGATTTTCCACTTTGTCTTTCCGGCGTCCGCATCCAGGCACCAGAGTTGGCGGTCGACGTTGAAGACGACCTCGAACTTTCCGTCGCCGTCCAGGTCCTCGACGGCCATGCCGCTCTCGTTGCCCACCCCGTCGTTGACCCGCTCGCTGGTCCAGATCCGCCGCCCGTCCTGGTCGTAGCGGACTATGCAGCGGCTGTCCTTTGTCCCGGCCGAGACGATCAGGTCGATCTTCCCGTCGCCATCCACATCGCGGGCGTTGGCCAGCCACTCGTCGGGCTCCTGGCCGTGAAGGTCCCAGGCAATCTTAATTCCCGGCACGGCCGCGAGGTCCGCCGCCGAGTTGACCTTGGCCATGTCCACGCGATAGACCGGCCCTAACTTGTCGGCCTCGACGGTGAAGGCCTTGCCGCCCTCTGCCGCCCTGGCGGGCGCGACGAATGCCGGCAGCAAGGCCACGCAGGCCGCCCACCAGGCCGCCCGCACCATCCGTCCGCCTCGTCTGGTCATGATCCTGACCTGTCTTTGCTTACGAATCGGAGCATACCCGACCTGCCCCCCTTCTCAAGAACAAAACGTTCGCGACGGGAACCCGGGGTGTGGCCGCAAATAGTGGCGGCGCGCAAGCCGCGGCAGCAAAAGGAGTTGTCATCCCGACCGAGTCCCAACGCAGTCGGGACGAGTGGAGGGATCTCGCCGTGCTTTGTTGTTTCCCATCAGGAGAGACGAACGACAATGGATCCACGGCGAGATGCCTCGACTTCGCTCGGCATGACAGCCACAACAACCGCCACAAAAAACGGCCACACCCGGAACCTGCCGGGTTTTTCGGATAAGGCTTGACGGGGTGCGCGGGCGGAGGCATCATGCATGCGGGCGGGGATATTACCGTCGGCGTGTCCCGGCGCGCCGGGACTAAACGTGAACGTCACGAAGCGCGCCCGCCCAGGCGGGCGGCTAAACGTGGCATGGGGAGAGCCCTTCATGAGACCCGTTGTCCGCAAAACCTGCCTCGAAGGCCTGACGGCTCGACGAGGAAAAGTCCGCGACGTGTACGACCTGGGGAAGCGGATCCTCATCGTCGCGACCGACCGGATCAGCGCCTACGACGTCGTCATGCCGACCGGCATCCCCGACAAGGGACGCATCCTCACGCAACTCAGCCTGTGGTGGTTCGAGTTTCTGTCGGACGTGACGGCCAACCACGTCGTCACGTGCGACATGGGCCGGATGCCCCAGGCCGTCCGCGCCCATGCCGACATGCTCGAAGGCCGCTCGATGCTGTGCAGAAAAGCGGACGTCTTTCCCGTCGAGTGCGTCGTGCGAGGGTATCTGGCGGGGTCCGGCTGGCGGGAATACGAGGCCGAGGGCACGATCTGCGGGACGCGGCTTCCGAAGGGCCTCGCGCAGTGCGACCCCCTGCCGGAGCCGATCTTCACCCCGGCCACCAAGGCCGAGAGCGGACACGACGAGAACATTTCGTTCGAACAGGCGGCCGGAATCATCGGCAAGAAGGCGGCGAAGACCCTGCGGGACCGGAGCCTCGCGGTTTACAGGAAGGCGGCCGATTACGCCCGCGAGCGGGGCATCCTCATCGCCGACACGAAGTTCGAATGGGGTGAAGCCGACGGCGAAATCATCCTGGTGGACGAAGTTCTGACGCCGGACTCGTCGCGATTCTGGCCGGCCGACTCCTACGAACCTGGCCACGACCAGCCGAGTTTCGACAAACAGTACTTGCGCAACTGGCTCGACACGCTGGATTGGAACAAGACGCCGCCCGGACCCGAACTGCCGGACGACATCGTCTCGAACACCCGGGCGCGGTACGTCGAGGCGTACGAGCGGCTGACGGGGAAACGGTTCGAGTAGCCTGCGGTTCTGTTGAAAACCTGCTTTTGTTCTCCCTCTCCCCTTGTGGGAGAGGGTGGGGTGAGGGGGGACAAACGACGAATGATGAACAAGGAACGCCGAACCGCAGAAGGATGAAGGAAAGATCCCGGCGCGCCGGGACCGGTCGTTTGGCTTTTCCCTTCAGCGTTCTACGGTTCCTTGTTCGATATTCATTATTCGTTGTTTCTTCCCCCCTCACCCTCCCCTCTCCCACCCGGAGGGGGGAGAGGGATATTTTCAACAGAGCAATAGCCTCCGGCAAGGAGAGTCCTCTTGAGCGAACTGGTGGTGCGAACGGCGGGCGAATCCCATGGGCCGGCGATCGTGGCGCTGGTCGAAGGGTTTCCGGCAGGTGTCGCGGTGGACGTCGCGCGCATCGACGCGGACCTGGCGCGCCGGCAGGGAGGTTACGGGCGGAGCGAGCGACAGAAAATCGAAAAGGACCGCGTCGAGATTCTGGCGGGGGTGCGGCAAGGGCGGACGCTCGGCAGTCCCGTCGTCCTCGTGATCCGCAACCGCGACGCGCGGCTCGAGGAAGCACCGCCACTCTTGCGGCCGCGACCCGGACACGCGGACCTGGCCGGGGCGCTGAAGTATCTCGAACCCGACATGCGAAACATTCTGGAGCGCGCGAGCGCGCGGGAAACCGCCGGCCGCGTCGCCGCCGGGGCCCTCGCGAAGGGCCTGCTGGCGGAGTTCGGCATCGGGGTTCTCGCCTACGTGGTCCGCATCGGGCCGGCCGCGGCCAAGGCACCGGACCGCCTGGACGAGTGCCGTAAGTGCCGCGACAAGAGCGACTTATACTCGCCGGACCCGAAGGCGGACGCCCGGATGAAGGCCGCCATTGACGAGGCCCGCGCCGCGGGCGACACGCTCGGCGGCATTATCGAGTGCGTCGCCACAGGGCTCATGCCCGGCCTCGGCAGTCATGTCCAATGGACGCGGAAACTCGACGGGCGACTGGCGCGGGCCGTGATGAGCATCCAGGCGATCAAAGGGGTCGAGATCGGCCTGGGTTTCGCGGCGGGCGAACGTCCTGGAAGCCAGGTGCACGACCCGATCGCCTTCGACGCTTCGCAGCGCGATGGTCCGGGGCTAGGCTTTGTCCGGCCGACGAACGGCGCCGGCGGGTTGGAGGGCGGCATGACGACGGGCCAGCCGCTTGTTCTCCGCGCCGCGATGAAACCGATCGCGACCCTCAAGACGCCGCTCGCCTCCGTGAACCTGAAGACGAAAGCGCCCGAGCCGGCCGCTTACGAACGCAGCGACGTGTGTGCCGTTCCGGCGGCCAGCGTGATCGTCGAGGCGGTGGTGGCGACGGAACTGGCGGCGGCGCTCGTCGAGAAGTTCGGCGGCGACTCTTTGCGCGAAATGAAGGCTTCCTACGAGGCGTGGCGGCGGGCGGCACAGGAACTCTAGGCGGTCCGACATATATTTTGCGCGGTGGTTCTCCGTAACCACCGCGCAAGAAAGCAATTGACCGCGGCGGGTGCGGAGACCCGCCGCGCACACACTTTACAAAACTTACGTCAGACTGCTTAGAAGCAGTTTGAAAACGAGTGGGACCCCTCACCCTACCCTCTCCCACAAGCGGAACTTCCCGCCGGGGGGAGAGGGGGTTATGAAACAGACTCTAGTTCATCCGCGAGCGAAGATGGCCCTACGAAAGAAGCACGTCCGGCGAATCGTGTTCGTCCTGCTCTTTCTGCTCGTGCTCGGCCCGCTGGCGTTTCTCATGCTCTACAGGGCGTGGCTCGGCAGCGGCGGCATGAATGCGGAGTTGGAACGCGAACTCGCCTCGCGCCTGCGCTGCAAGGCGCACGTCCGCGGGGCTCAGCCGACGGGATTGAAGACGGCCGTCGCCAGCCACGTTGAACTCCTCTGGCGCGCGGGACCGGGGCACCTGGCCATCGCCCTGGAGGACCTCGAGGCCGAGGCGAACGAGTTCGGATGGTACGTCCGGGCGGCGCGGGGCACCGTGAAGATCGCGGGTCCCGATCCGGCGGCCACGCTGGCCGCCATCAACCAGCGCCTGGTCCAAGCGGAGACAGCGTCGCCGCTCGTGTCGCTCGTCGTCGAACGCCTCGACGCGGACCTGGACCTGGGTTTGGCGCGACTTTCGGGCGAGGTTGCCGCCGTCGCCCTGAGCGATACAAAAGTCTTCCGCGTCACGGTCTGCCCGCCGCCCACCTCGGCTGCGGCCAGGTGGACCACGCATTATCTTCTCGCGCCGAAGTGGACCGTGGCCATGTTTCTCGATCCAACGTCGGACCGGGGGGTGTTCGGCGGCCTGAAAGTGGACGCCAAAGATGTGCCGGCCGCTGAGATCCGGCAACTTCTGGGCGAACCGGAGGAAGGGGCAAGCCGAACCGCGGGAACGTTCGACGTGAGCGTCCGCTGGCACTGGCCGGAGGGCGAGGCCGACAAGGCCACCGTTGCCGTGCGCGGCCGCGACCTCGCACTGGCGGATTGGACGCGAGACGTGCCCGGCGGCCCCATCACGGGAAAGGTTCAGGTCAACGCCGATTATGCGCAGGTGGGCGACGGCCTCGCGCGCTTGACGTGTAACCTCAAAGGCGACGGAGGCGGCCTGGTGAGCGCCGAGACGCTGCGTTGGCTCGAGGAGACGTTGCCGTCGGCCCATGGATACGGGGAGTTGCTCACGGACTCCATCGGCTACGAACTGTTGACCGTGAACTTCCGCACGACGGCCGAGGGGCTCGGCTGTCTGGCCGAAGGCGACGATTCACCTCCGCTCCTCGTGACCGAACTGTTCGGCGAAGAGGTGCCGATCCTGTGGGCGACGGCTGAGCCGTTCCAGGGGCGAGGGGTCCTCGAAAAACTGCTTCCGGCGCTTCTTCCGCCGCGATGAAAAGACGTCCCGGGGATTCATCCCGACCTCGTCGGGATTCATCCCCGGGCGTTGAACAGCGTGCCAAGCCGCAAGCGGCGTTTCAGGCGCCCATGGCGAGGAAGATTTCGACGCGGCGGTTCTTGGCCTTGCCATCCGCCGTCCGGTTGTCCGCGAGGGCCTGGGTTTCGCCCATGCCCTGGGTGATGATTCGGACCGCCTCGACGCCGCCCGCCTTGAGGATTTCGGCCACCGACTCGGCCCGGGCGATGCTCAGGCCCATGTTGTTCTGCGTCTTGCCGAGTTCCTTGAGCAGGGCGATCGTCGTCGCTTTCTTGACGGCGTCCGAGTCGGTGTGGCCGATGATGGTCGCGTGGATTTTCTTGGCCACGTCCGAGGAAAGGATCGCCGCCAACTTCGTCAGGGCCGCCCGTGCCTCGGGCTTCACGACGTTCGAGCCCGAATCGAAGGTGATGTCCGATGCGAAGCGCAGCCGGCCCGTGGCCCGATCGAACTGAAACAGGTTCGGGTACTCGGCGGCCAGTTGCTCGATCTCGATGGCGACGGGTCCTGGGATTGGCCCTTCGCCGCCGGGGCGACCCGCCAGTTTCTTGTAGACTTCGAGCAAATCGGCAAACGCTTTGCGGACCTCGTCGCGCTCTTTCTGGACGGCGGACAGCAACTCATCCTTCTGTTCCAACATCCGCTGGGCGTCGCCCGAGCGGGCCTGCATGGCCTCGACGCGCTCCTGGAGGCGCGCGATGTTCGCGTCTTTCTCCTGGAGCAACTTGTCCTGCTCGCGGTTCCTGAGGAGGACGGCGTCGTACTTCTTCTGGTCCACGCAACCGGTGGAGAGCATCACCAGCACACCGACCAGCACCACTCCCACAACCACCGAAACCCGTCGCATCGTAATCTCCTTTCCTATCTTCAACCGTTCCGTCCGGACTTGCGTACGCTCGCGATCAGGTTCCTGGTCACGCGCGCCCAAGCGTGCCCTGTAGTAGAGACGACCTCTCACTACAGGGCGTGCAGCCATGTCCCGTGCCAAATCGCTATTGCCCGCTCATCACTTCGCGGGCCTTCCGCTGTTTCTCCAGAACCAGCCCGATCACCGTCACGACGCCCGTGATGAAGATGCCGGCCGCCAGAATGACTACGCCGGCCGCACTCTCCCCGATTTGCATCACCAGGCCGGGTTTCGCGCCAGCCAGCAGGGCGACCAGCGCAAACACCGTGAACCCCAGCGCCACGGTTGTCATCCCGAGCATCACGGTGAAGGAAGCGTGGTGGGCCGGCCCCTCGACCAGGGTGACGATGCGCGTCCGGCTGGTGGCCACACCCGACCGAGTGGCCGAGGACGGCACCACCGACGCCACGCCGCTCTCGGTATCCACCGCGATGACGGGCTCCTCGGCGAAGACGTCCCCTTCGACTTCCTCGGCCCTTTCCTCCTCGCTCAGGACTTCCTGGAGGCTGGATTCGTCGGTTTCCGGGCTCAGCGCGAGCGGGGCCGGCTCAGCCTCGGGGGCGGCCAGGGCTTCTTCCACACCCAGAGGTTTCTCTTCGCCGGGAGCCGCCTCGCTCGGAAACACGCCTTCCGTGTCGGCGGCGATCCACGTCTCGGCAGCACTGTCGGCGGGGACTTTCTCTTCCTCGGCGAAAAGGATGTCGGCGTCGATGCTCATGAGGGTGTCGCCGGCGTCCTCTTCCTTCTCTTCACCGGCCGCCTGCGGCGCGGGCCCGTCGGCCTCGCCCGGCGAGACCGCCGAGGCGGGCGCCGCCGCGGGCGCCATCGCATCGATGTCCGCCTTGCGGAATTTCCACGCGGCGCCGTCGCGGAACGCGCGGATCTCGCCGCTCTTGATCATTTCCTGCAGTTGCTCGGCCGTCTTGCCGAGGCGCGTTTTGGCTTCTTCGAATGTGACGAATTCCAAAGTCGTCCTCCTCCAACCCGGTGCGGCCGCGCGGCCTTCCCCGTATTCTTATACGGTCACGGCGCCGGAGCCGGCACCGGAGTTTCCTCCGGAGCCGACGGTCCGCTTCCCTTCTCCGTCAACGACTCGATGCGCGCCCGCACGTCCTTCGGGAGCGGCGGATCGTTGTTGTAATCCGTCAAGGCCCAGTCGGCGGAAATGTCGCGGACGGCCAACAGTTTCAGCCGACTGCGCCGCGCATCGGCCACATAGACGGCCAGACGCTCCTTCGCCGTATCCACCACACAAATCACCACGCTCGAATCGCCCATCGGCGTGGCGGAAACAATCACATTCGGGCCCGCCGCCGGCGCGAGCGCGACAGGCCCTGCCGTTTGCGCGCGGGCCACCGACCCTGAATCCGAAGACACGCTCAGGCCCACGCCCAAACACGCGAGGCCGACCCCAAACACGCCCAGCGCGATGCTCCACACCGCACGCGAAGCCGGAATAACCCGTACCTCCCTCGGACGGCGCGGCCGGCACGCGCCTTCTAGCCATCGCCCAGCCGGCGCCAACCGTCTTGGGCCTCCATTGGCACATTGTAGAAACCCCCAGACACAATGCAACCCTATTTTTGCTCGATGCGCCTCAAATAAGTGGGGCGGAAAAACCGTCCCCCTTGGCACCGGGAGACCGGACCGGGGATGGCCTTGCAGCCCGGGTGCGCCAAGAGTTTCTGGCACGGGGGGGTTCGCCGCCCAGTTTACTGGGCGCTGGCCGTTTGCAGCGCCCCGCAAGCGGGGCGGCGAACCCCACTGCCAGAAAATCCTGGCACACCCGCCCCACGGGTGCCCCCCTGCGGCGACGTTTTCGCTAGACAGCATCCCTGCCTCGCTTCTATCATGCCGGCGGGACGTTGGCGCCCTGGGGAATCACCCTGATGCCCATTTCGCTTGCGAGCCTGCTGGTCTCTGCCGCGCCGGCCGCCGGTGCGGCGGGAGGGACGGCGGCAGGCCTTCTACTTTGGTTTCTGGCGAAATCCCAGGTCCACGGTCGGCTGGCGCTTCTGCTGCGGTTCCTGGCCGCCATCGCCGGCGCCTGGACCGCCGTCTGTCTCGCCTACTGGTTCCAGGCAGGCCAACTCACGTTTGGCCGCTATCTGGCGGCAAGCACGCTGGCGACGGCGGTGCTGGCCGGCGCCGGCGTCGTGCTTTACGCCGCAGCCCTCATCACGTTCGAGCCGGGCGAACGCCAGTGGCGCCGTTCGAGCGCCTTGCTGGCCGCCGCCACGCTGATGGGGGCGGCGTTTCTGCGGGCGGCCTACGAGCCGGGGGCGATCCTTCCGATTCAGACGTCGCTGGCGGCGATCGTCATTACCACGGTCTGGCGGTTCCGCGCCGAGTTGCTCGTGTACCTGGCCATTCTGGCCGTGGCCGTCGCCGCCGTTCTCGGCGCCCGGCAGTACTTCGCCTCGCGAACGGAAATCGACATGGTCGTCTGGACCACCTCGGCCGCCTCGGGCGTCTCCCTGGCGATGGTCCTGGCGGCCGCGATTCTCAGTTTCAAACGCCGCCAGGAATTCAACGTGAAATGGTACCGGCAGGGCCTGCTGATCGTTCCGCTGGTCGTGTCGAGCCTGGCGGCGACGTCGGCGGGCTTCGTCGCGGTGTGGTCGGGCGCGACCTGGCACACGGTGTGGGCGCTCGGCGCGTGGTGGGCGGTTCTGCTGGTTTCCTCCGTGGGCCTGAATCAGCCGGACCTGTTCGGTTTTTCGTCGGTCGGAGCGGGCCTGGCGGCGATCGGCACATTTGCGGTTCTCGGCGGCGACCGGACCTCCGGATACTGGGGCCGGTATCCCTCGGTCCTGTGCGCCATGGCGTTCGGAGCCGCCGTTCTGTCCGGGCTGCTGGCCCTGAACCGCCACCGGTCCGGCCCGGCGCGATTCGCCCGCGCGCTCTATTTTGCCGCCCTGGCGATCGTCGCGGCCGGCGTCCTCGTGGAGCCGCTCGAAACCCAACCGAAATACATCGGCGCCGCCCTGCTGATTGCCGGCGCGGTTCTGGCGCTCGCGCACGCCCACCGGGCTCCCGCCTGGGTGAACTACCTTGTCGCAGGCCTAGCGACGGCGGGCGTGGCGGCCCTCGGGTACCCTGAAACCACCCTGCCCGAGGCGGAGCGGCACCAGCGGTTCATCCAGATGGCGTCGGCAACGGCGGTCGGCTGGCTCGTCGTCGCTCTCGTGTTGCGCGAAAGCCTCCGCCACCTCGCTTCCGACCGCACCGCACGCCGCCAGAGCGCACCGTTCACCGTCTTCGGCCTGGCGATTACCCTCGTGCTGGCCGGATACCTTAGCGTCCAGCAAATCCGCGCCTATGCGGAGCGCCTCATCGACGGCGCGAGCCCGACCGCCATCGTGCTGGGGCCCCTGTGGGGACTCATCGGTTGGCTGGCGGTTCTGTTGGCGTTCCTGCTCTCGATGTGGCTCGTCCGCCACACGGCGCGGACATTCCTCTTCTACTGCTTCGGCATCCTGGCCACCGCCTACCTCGGTCTCTTCAGCCACACGCAGGATCTGTATGCCTACTTGATCTACGCGGTGGGAGGCTACGGCGCGGCGCACCTGATCGTGTACCTGTACGAGGCGAAGTTCATGGCCCTCCTCGCGCGCGTGTCGCACCTCTATCGCGAGGAGCGGCGCGCCTCCACCACCATTTTCACGCTGGCCGTGATCTCCTGCTTTATCGGCGCCATCCTGACCAACTTCCGCCTCCATCTGACGGCCTCGCTCCTCATGCTGGGGATCATGGCCGCCGTGTTCCTGGCGTGGTCGTTCGTGTGGCTCCGGGGAGAGATGTTGTACCCGGCGGTCGTCATGGTGACGCTCGCGATCCTCGCCGTCTGGCACAACAAAGTCCATCCGATGCAGTGGGACCCGCACCGGATCAACATGAACGCGGCCGTGGTGACGTTCAGCGCGCTCGCCTGGCTGGGGGTGGGCAATCGGCTGCGGGCGATCCGGGGGGAGATTTTTCAATTGGCCGGGCCCGCGCGCGCCTGCTCGGTCATTCTGGCCCTTCTCGGCACGGGATTTGCGGCCGCGCTGGCGCTCTCGCCGACGTTTGCCAGCGACGTCTGGCGCCAGACGCGCGAGGCGGGCGACTGGGCGCTCGGCCTGACGACGCTGGCGGCGCTGGTCGTCTATTTTACCTGGGCCCGCTTCGAATTCGGGCGACGCTTCTTCGACGTGATGGGCGGCATCGCCATCGCCATCCTCAGCCTCTACGTCGGCATCTATTGGGGCGTGCGGATCTAGAGAACCTCGCCCCGCCGGGCCACACCGCCAAGTCGTTGTCCTAAAAGGACTTGCGCCGTATGTGCGCGGCGAAGACCTTGCACCGCTATTGAAACCCGACCGCACCTTGTTATCCTTGAAGCGCGAGGCGCCGCGGTGGTGGCCGCCGCGCCGCGCGAGAGGAGTGACGCGTGGAACGCGATGCTTTGGTCGAAAAGGTTCGCACGTTCCCCAAAGCGCCGGGCGTGTACCTGATGAAGGACGACCGGGGGCGGGTCCTCTACGTCGGCAAGGCCGCCGACCTGAGGAGCCGGGTCCTCCAATACTTTCAACCGTCGGCGGACCTCGGCGCCAAGAAGGAGCAGATGGTCGCCGAGGTGGCCGACATCGAGGTCCTTGCGGCCGAGAGCGAGATTGACGCGCTCCTCGAGGAAGCCCGGCTCATCAAGGACATCCACCCGCGCTACAACACCCGCCTGACGGACGACAAGACGTTTCCCTACCTGGAGATTACGGTGCGCGAGGATTTTCCGGGCGTGACCTTCACGCGTGCGCCCCAGCCGAAAGGGACCAAACTCTACGGGCCGTTCACGAGCGCGGCGGGCCTGCGGGCCGCCATCGGCGAACTCCAGAAGATCTTCCGTTTCCGGACGTGCCGCCTGGACATTCGGGCGGACGATCCGCGCCTGCGGTTCAACCGCCCGTGCATTCTGTATTCCATCAAGCGGTGCACGGCCCCGTGCGCGGGCCACATCGGCCGGGACGCGTACCGGCGGCGCCTCCAGCGCCTCCGGCGATTCCTCGAGGGCAAGCGGACCCAGGTGGTGCGCAGCCTCGCGCGCGAGATGAAGGACCTGGCCAAGCGCCTGCGGTTCGAGGA
>Ga0315288_10002587_pt1 | contig 23312 bp, 17 predicted proteins | sample YL17G11_20_MG_FD_203454 | JGI IMG/M metagenome (GOLD analysis project Ga0315288, IMG submission 203454) | Sediment microbial communities from Yellowstone Lake, YNP, Wyoming, USA - YL17G11_20 | ecosystem: Environmental > Aquatic > Freshwater > Lake > Sediment | place: USA: Wyoming | collected... | reverse complement strand
TTCTCATCGCACAAAGAAGGCCGAGCGGCGGTACTTATTGCTTCTGATACAACTGCTATTCCTCCAATTCTCGAAAAATTGGCAGTGCTCCCGTCGGGAATTTCATTGATTATTTGTGTACAAAAATACTCAAAAAATGCATATAAATGTGCATTTATGTCTTGACAAAGACAGTCAAGAAACGAAAATCGTATTTATATTCTGTAGATAATATGATACAAATTCTCATGATTCTAATGCCGATCTTAGCTAGATCCTCCTTAGTTTTTTCAGGTAAGAAAACACCTTCGGCTGATCTGATTAGTTGTTCATCTGCCCCCTTCGTGCGAACGTGCGTGTGCGTACGTATGCGTTATGGGGAACACCGGGCAACCGATATTCTCACCTAAGAAACAGACTCTGCGGCTTCACGTGCGTTCGCAACACGTGCGCGAGGGAGGGGGTTCTCACCTAAGAATCGATTCTCCGGGTGAGATCAATCAACCTATTCTTGCTTTCCACTGGCAGATGCCTTCTATCTGACCGGGTTCTCCCAAAGGAATTAGATTCTTCTCTCCCAAACACATTTGATTCGGAGAAAGAATCCGACCTATCCCACTTTGCTTTGATTCTATGCTCCCAGTTATATAGGAGGTTTGATCCGGTTCTGTTTCCTCCTTCTTCTTTACTAAAGTCCCTTCTTAAAGTAATTATTAATATCAAATGACTCGATTTGCATCTACGGAGGCTGTGGGTAAGTGGCGATAACTAGTACCGAACATCCTGCGGAAGTCATTCAGAATCCTAAGACAACGTCTGGGCGGAAGAATGCGCTTCTGATTCTGAGCGCGATCATTTTAGTTGTAATTCTGCTACTGTCTTCAACATATGTCTTGGTGGTAGTTCCTGGTGATGATGGGAGTAAACCGAAGGATTGCATGATAATCTATGACCCTACTGGAGGGAATTACAAGGCGTCTGCTTCCTCTGTTTCCATTAAAAGCACTGGTAGCTCCAACGCTGGAATAGGCTATCTTATTGAGAATTACAAAGATGCCAATCCAAAGGTCCGAGAAATACTCATCAATTCTTCAGAGCCGATTATGGCCATTGGGGGAGCAGTCCTTGACGAGGACTCTGGCAATACTATCAAACTCAAGTCTTTCGTTCCAACAAACATCTCAGCTGTAGAACAGTCCGTCCTTGCATCCGATATATTGGAATTCGAATTTACAAATATTGAAGTGGATCTAAACTGCGTGGGCGTGATTTATCAAAATCACACCCTCGGCATTGGGATGGGGGATACGCAAGACTTCATTTTTTTATCATCCGAACGTAAGCCCGCCTTCTTCACAAACGCTCATGTGTCTGGTGTGATCGTCAAACCGGCATTCTTGAATTTATTGAACATATTCTCCTTCGACGCTATTGGAGATCTGCAGGATTTTATCGATAAATCCAAGATAGACCTAAGAGGTATCACCGATTCATCTAGCCTTCCTGGCTTACTTCTAGCAGACACGATAACCTACAATAACAGTCACGTCCTGGAAGGAGATGTTTACGATGTGATCAAGCCGGAAGAGGTGGCAAAGTTAGGGCTTGGTCTACTTGGCCAGAATATGAGTTCTGAGGGGTCACAATTCATCTTGAATCTAACGAAAAACATTGATGAGGTCATGGTGACTTTGGCAGAGAAGAACAATACGATTCATAACATCAATCAATGGTTTATTCTCGGAACCCGTGACCTAAATTATGAGGAGATGGATGGCATTGTCGGGCTCAATGTAGCTGAGAGCGACTTTTCAACCATCCTACACCGTCTCGGTCTGAACTTCAGCATATCTACTTCCTCTCTCCCCTTACACTTCCACGTCGGCGTGACTTATGATTCGGACCCTGTTGCATCTACCTATAGCAAGAGTGATGTCCACGGGCTCTGGTCAATCCTGCAAGGTTCCAACAGCACTATCCCGCCAGTAGCAAGTGTTAAATCCGATGCATTTGCACTCGTGTTGGATTTCAAGAATATCGCTGAGGCAGTGGCACAAGCCCTCGGCACCAATGATAAAGCACTTTTGGGGAAGCTAGATGTGCTTTCAAACTTCAGGAATCCCGCTGTGGCATTTCTCTTCGACAGGAATTTCACTGATGCTTTAGATCTTACCCAAGGGGTGAAAGGGATTTGGGGATACAGCGCAATAGCATTCATACGGAATTTCTCTTCCTCACAAGACCTAATGTATTACTTAAGAATCGACGGTGTACTCTATGACAGCTGGAAGTTCTTGGGAATCACTCCACCGGGGGAATTCACAGAATTGCCCCTTATTGTCTGCGATGATTTCCAGAATGTCACAGAAGGAATTGTAGAAGGGTCTTTAGAGGACATTTATACCCAAACTCAGACCTCAACGGCTTCGACTTTGGTCGTGAAGACTGACGGTTATGCTTCCGGTACCACTTTGAAGACCGTGGTTGGAGTTGTTTCAAATGCCTTGGGTTGTGGAGTTATAATGAAATACTTGCCAGTAGACTTGGGGATCTATAGTCTACACAATATTACGCCAGGGTCGCCAGACACTACATATCATCTACCGGTCTTCTACCCGGTTTGGGCTCAAGGCACGGAATTCGGTCCCTCCTACATTGGCAGACACGTTACGATCAAAGCCCTATTTGTGAGCGGTGACCATCAGAGATCGCAAGTCGCTTGCTTCTTGAGTCGGATTATAAACGACGGTTCGCTTTGGGAATTGTTCGACAACCTTGCCGACGGCATTCTGGGTTTCACATCTCAAACGAAAATGATTGACGGCTACTTCCTCGCGTTTTCAGTTTCCGAATCGCCTATTGAAGAGACCTTGAGCCTATCTAACCTCTTTGCGCGAGATGTCTATTATATGGATGGCACGTCGGATGTAGATGTGCAACCGTCTGTACTCGTGCATGCTTCTGGTGATTGGTGGTCTGTCAATGGTATCAAAGTCAGGTTCATAATCACAGCTCCTAATGGCACGATGTACAGCGGAGAGGGGATTTCAGGTACCCTCGGTCAATTGACTACCAACATATCGCCGACACTACCGATATTCATACCAGCACCTGCAACAGCGTGCACATATCGCGTAGATGCTTATCTTATGAAGTTCGAAGCTTCCGGATTTGGAAAAGCGTTCGATAAAGTGACAACAAATTTTACTATGTTTCCAGTTACTGATTCAGGTAACAGTTTTGCTACAGCGACAGGTATTGTTGCATATTCAATCTGGTCTGAAACAATCGATGATACAACCGATGAATATGATTTCTTCAAGATATGGCTGGATACTGGCGATTTACTTTCTATTGGTATGGTCGGCCCTGTGAGTACTGATTTTGATCTCTACCTCTATGGCCCATCAAAAACGCTAATCGATAGTTCCATAATTCCGGGAAGCATTGAATTTGTATCTTGTATCGCGACAGTTTCCGGATATTACTACCTCCAGGTGCACGCTTTCTCTGGGAGCGGTAGTTATTCGCTCATAACAACATAATCTGATAATCATAGGGCACCCCATTACGGGGGGTTATCTCAATCGACACTACTGGCAAGACTTTGTCAACGCTTTTGCATTGGAAATATGTCATGTCGCCCAACACTTATTCGAATACTTTCAATCATCCTATAGATAGTAGTAAACACATCGCCACACTTGATTATCCCGGGATGCAATTGATGATGCCATCTCGTCTCTTAGCGAAAAATCCTCACCTTATATTTTTGATTTTATTCTGCTTGAGTTCCTGCATATCGCTCAATGCCTTTTCTTTTTGAATGAATTCCGAACCTGAGATCTCAGAAGCAATCGTGCCATCCACCATCATCATGACGCGATCCGCGATCTCACCGATCCTCAGGTCATGCGTGACGATCACGATTGTTTTGGCATATTGTTCCTTTAACTTCTTAAAGAGGGACAATATCTGCTCCCCAGTATCCCGGTCAAGTTCTCCTGTCGGTTCATCCGCGAGCAAGATCGGTGGATCATTTGCAAGCGCAACAGCGATTCCGATCCTCTGCTGCTCTCCGCCGGAGAGTTCATCTGGCCTATGGTCCCTTCTCTTCTCCATCCCTATCAGTTTCAGAAGTTCTTCCACGCGCTCATCGATAAGAGAGCTTTGCTTATCTGCTAATAGCATTGGCAGCTCAATGTTTTCTTCAGCGCTGAGCGTAGGGACCAGATTGAAGAATTGAAAAACGATACCGACCTTCTCCCTCCGATGAGTGACGAGGTCAGCGTCCGCCATATTAGCAAGATTCTTACCATCGACCGTGATCGAACCGGCAGTCGGCCTATCTAGACCACCAAGGATATTGATCAGAGTCGTTTTTCCGCATCCAGACGGGCCCATGATCGCATGTATCTCTCCTTCCTTGAAGACACCGTCAAGTCCCCTCAATGCGATGACTTCCGACTCACCGGTTTTATAGACTTTTATCAAATCTTTGACCACTATGTCGCCCATTTCAACCACCTCTTATCCTAAGGATTTCTGCGAGTTTGATTTTGCCCGCCCTTGAAGTAGCCAAGAGCGACGCAAGCAGTAGTGAAATTATGGAAACAAATATCAAAATAAGACTGACCCAGGTAAATACGAGATAGTGACCAATTGCTCCTGACAAGTCCGCACTGAGAAGATTGAACAGATACGCTGTCAGGAATCCGACAGATACGCCAATCAATATGCCCAATATCATCAATGAGATCGATTCTCCCATCAGCATCTTTCTCATCTGCGACGCCGAGGAACCTCTAGCAATGATGCAGGCAAGTTCCTGTCGTCTATCCGTGACTGTTATGGAGATGATGATCGCGACGCCCACGCTCATTGTGATTATCGAGATTATGTATTCCGAATTGAAGAATCCTGCCAGGGCACCATACGAAGGGCTGTGCCTGAGATAATCCAGTTGACTATCCAGGTCCATTGAAAAAGTCGCTTTGAACCCAGCGGCTGCGAAAATCTCCTCGCCTTTCTGTGCCGCTATCGTTTGATTGGCTCCATCATCCATTTTAATCAGAGCCCTGGCACCCTGGAATGATCCATTCATGATTTGTTGTTGATTCAGAATGCCTGTGATCACACTGAGATTCACTAGAACTTCGCAGCGATCCAGGTAGCCGGGCAATTTTATGAATTGGCCAATGACTCTCAAGCTAACATTGTAAGCTACCCATTCAGATGAGTTAGAAACGGGATAATAGAATGAGGAGATGATATTGCCACTAATCGGCACTTGCTCCATGAATCTCTCTGAGACAAGCGCAGTGCCATTTTCCCTCAATTCATTTAAGGAATCGAATGCGCTCTTTCCAACGAAACAATAATCCGCGGGGCTTACGGCATCAAAATATGATTTCGCATCGACAGCGACCAGATTGTCGTTCTTAAAGCTGTAGCCGATACTAACGTCGCGCAAATTGTCTATCTTACCCAAATCGTTCAGCTTGCTGAGATTCAAAGGTTCGCCGTAGTAATACGAATCAACATAAACATCCGAGCCCAAGTATATCTTTTCCTGTTCCATTTCGTAAGCCAGTTCTGATTCCATGGTCATCGATGTAAACAGACCGAGCGCTAGTGCAAGGGCTATTATCATTGTTAGATTCGACGCCCTCTTCGGATTCCTTTCGACATTCCTCTCAACTATGTAATGCAATTGTTTCGTCCATGGTTTCATCAATCGCGAGAATTTTGTGTATAGCTTCTTAGGTCCTCTCGTAATCAATCTGACCAAGCTCACAGAGAGCAGGAGGGGCATGAGTGGAACGATTGCTATTCCCAGTGCGAGTAAGGTCATGAGGGTAACTTGAGTGAAGAATGAATTGGAATTCTGCAATGCATCCCGTAGGTCTACGAAGACCACTGAAATTATTGCAAGCATGACAAATGCCAGGCATGCAACGTCCCATTTCATATCATATTCTCTCTTCGATTCACCAGGGATGGAGTAATGTAGAGCTTCGGCAACATCTGTCTTGATGGCTATCTTGATCTGTCTGTACGAGGACGCGATCATCAGAGCGATGCCGATGAGTACCGTGACAATTATCGTTTCAATGCCAATCGAAATATCAGTCAATTGAGCATTTCCATATGCGCCCATGAAGGATATGGTAGCATCAAGGAGTATGCGGCTGACAACAACTCCCAAGACTAATCCCGTGATTCCGGAGAACGCCCCCAGACTGATTGATTCAACCATCATATTGGAGTAGACTTGCCGATTATTCGCGCCTCTCGCTTTCAATACACCGATCTCGCGTCTCCTATCCCTCATTCCGAGCTCGACCCCGACTGTCGAGATGTACACTCCCAGAACAATTACAGGTAGCGACAGAGCAAAGAAGGTGACCTTATATCCGTCAAGCTGGCTCATCAAATTTTTAATCGATTGCATGATCTTATTATCGATCGTAATCGGGATTCCGACTGAATCCATGCTCAGTTGTATTCCATTTTGGATGGATTGCAGTCTCTCAGAAGTGCTGACGGAATCTCCTATGCTAATGACATGTGTCCTGTCGATCCATACCATATATTGAGTCTGAATCGAATATGAACTGGCAATTGTTTCATCAGAAAGAATTGTCCCCATATCCGCCATGTTGAAGACTATGGGGCTGAATGATACGCCTTGATGAACATTCGGCGTCCAAATCTGAGAAACAATGAATGTGAAATTGATATACTTATTTACATACTGATGTGATCCATATAGATTGGAATAATTTGCCTTGGAGAAGCTCAGAATTACTTTATCTCCGATGTCTACGCCTAATTGAGCTGCGATATATTTGGTGACAACGATTGTTCCAGGGGAGGGCAGCGAACCATTGAACATACCAGATGATATTATCCTGCTTGAATTCTGAGAAAGGAAAACAGGGCATTCAAGCCATGAAGCAAATGCCGAGATACTCCAGAAATGATTTGCGTTGTTAGCTGAATGTATTTTGATTGGATCGATCCCTCCGCCATAATTTATGATCGGTTCGATTGAAACAAATGATTCGACCCCAGTGACATCCGTGACTCCTTCAATAGCTGTGATGGCTCTCATTTGCTGAGTGACATTGGCGGATTGTACTCCATAAGCGTTTAAAGTGAGATCGACCGGCACTTTTTCCAATGCTGACCTCATCAGTGCCGATGAAGACGAATCGATAGCTATCATGGAACCGGAAATGAATGAGATTGCCAACATTATGCCAATGAAGGCATAGATCGATCGAAGCTTGTTTCTAAGGACCGATCTAACTGGGAAAAGCAGAGATGAGCGAAATCCCGTGTCTATCAACTCCCGACGTTCTTAATCAGAATGTTCCAAATCCTCCTGATTCCCAAGGTTAATTATTCACTATAATACTTTCCATCCGATAGATTTTTCCTGATAAACTAAACCTTCCAGCTCAATAATTCACATTGAATTTTATTATGAATATTTTACCTATTAGGGCTGTATTCAATTTGGGAATCCATTCGTTTCACTGATAAACTAATGAGAGGCGAAAAACAGAATTTTATCTCAATAGTGAAAGCTTCTTTGGAAATTTAGATATACACCCACACTAATGCTCACAACGTGGGGGGAGGGGAATCTTCAAACAAAAAGATTCTCAAACGCATAGTTCCTCGCGATATTTGAGAAAACTCTGCGGAGAGACGGATATTCACAAAGAAGAGAAAATCAATTATTATTTATATGATTCGCCTCTATATAGATTAGATAGAGCAACCGGATCTCTGCAAATTTTGAATCTTCTTTTTTTCGACGGTCCGTGTTCAAAAACAGATTTCAGAGAGAAGCTTCCTATAAGTCAAGATTCGATAAACAATTCAATCTCAATTCTGAAGAATTTGGAGTTGATTGGATGCAATGAGCAGAATCACTTCCCCTTTTCCAAGATCCATTTTCTGTCATTAAAAGGAAAAATGCTAATGGATTCCTCATTTTCTAGCTGGTCCAAAATTCTAATGGAATAGATTTGATGATTCTATAACTTAAGAATATTAATCCAACATTGATTGACTATCTGTTAAATGAAATTCCGTGAACGGGAATTCCGTTAAAAGATTTCTCTTCCCGATTCTTCATTAGTCACGAAACAGATAACCGATTTGGAGGTGTCTTAGTGACATCTGAGGAAAGGAAATCAAAATTGGGTACACATAACAGAAAATTTATTGCAGGAATATCGTCGTTAGCGGTAGTAATCATAATGCTTTCGCTGCCTTATGTGGGCGCAACAATTCTCACTCCGCCATATTATGCGGCAACCGGAACTCCCGCTATTGATTACCGGAATTATCCCACGATAGGGGTCTTCAACCATTGGACACCTCCCTACGCATATGCATCGAATGGCTATATGGGGGCAGAGACAGATGTAAGCTTCCACGGTGTCGGACAATCAGGCGCCATTATCACTAGCACAGAAAATTTGCAATTCTGGGGCACCTTTACAGCCACATCCACCAAATCGTACACTATCACTTGGAGTTGGAGTGGATCCACACATGTGAGAATGGCGGTACATAGTAACTATGGGATGCCATGTAATACTATAGGCCATTGCATAATTAAGGTCACAATGAACTTACAGAACGTTGCGACTGGGATCTGGGTTGGGTCCGATTACATAGTCACAATTGCCGACTATGTGTGTAACGTAAATATTTGGTCTGTGGAGGTTTATGGCGCTCTCGGCGCGACGTCGCATGCATGGACTCTGACAAATGGACAAACTTACCGGCTGTGGGCAGAGGTGACGACATACGAATCGCTGAGTTCGGGTTCCTATCCGACCTCTACCGCTGATGCCTGGTCAAGAATTGACATATATAACAGTGCGCGGTTGCCCAGCGTCTCAATAACCTAATGAATTATAAACATCAAGGGGAGTATATACTCCCCCCATTCTCTTTTATTCTTTTTCGGTTTTGTTATCCTGTCTAATTACTATGTAGGATGATGCACGAGATAGAATGGGTCATCGAAGTGATGATGGTTGAGAAGTATTGTCGAATTTTCGTCTAACCTGAAGAAAAAAATGTTCTTCTACAATCAACCAAGACCCTGATCCCCCCTCTTTAACACACTAATCTTTATCTCTTGATATTGGATAATTGAATGCGATGAAGATAACAGTATTCGCCAATATGAGCCAAAGTTACAAGGTTTTCATACTCGGGATGGCGGCAATTATTATCGGCTTCATATCCATGAGCACAAAGGATGTGATAGATAATGAGAATTATACCGTAATGTATCATTCTAATACACTCTTCTTTATTGTCGGAATCATCCTTTTATCTGGGGGAGTGTTCGCGATATGCTATCTTGTCTGGAACGCCGAGGTATATCAAGGATTCGATGAAAAACATGACAATGTCAAACGTATGATCATAGGGCGAAAATCTGCATCCGAGTTGAAGCACTTCGGAAATGTAGTTAGCGAGATCGGTCTCTTATTCGTGGGAATTGGAATTCTAGGTTCTCCCGCCTTCATAACCTTCATTTCCTCATACATGCTTTACACATTGGGTCGGCCAGAGATTTCTTATGTCCCTACCCTTGTCATCATTTTAATTGGAATGATCGTGCTAATCTATGGTCTCTGGGTCAAACTTTTCTCACTTATTAATGAAGAGCGTAATCTTAGTAAAATTCATAGTCATTCTGGGATTCGTTCATGGCATCTCAGTACTGGCAACTTATCGGCTCTCGATTCCGTTTCAAATAGAATAGATATGGCTGAAATAAGGAAATCAAAGCGTTACATTCGGCCACTGATGATCCTACTCATCCTGATCACCGCAATTGTTTTCAACCCTTTGCTTTCTCCGGTTGATGGGGTTCATGATTCTGATTTAGATGGGTATGCGGACAACGTGGATCATTTTGCCTCTGATCCAAGACTTTGGAACGATGAAGGCATTTCTTTCACACTCAACGAGAGTGAAAATGAAACCTGCTGGGTTATTGTTATAACGCAGGTTCAATCCCCACACCAAGTGAACACAAATGAAGTGTTTCTACAGATACGCGACCATTCTCAAATCATATTTCTGCCTCTGCCTCCGACTCCTCTCAACGAGATATCATCATCTTATTTTATGGGAGCACATTTTATAGATTCTGCTCCTTTGGGTTACATGAACATTGGTGATGAATTAATAATCCAAAAAGGTGTCTATAAGAAGTTCTCGGATATTTTACTGAGTGATTATACAGGATGGTTGAACTGGGGTGGGATAATTATTCAATAGGATTCTTCGTGCTCTGTAGAAACCCTCAATGAATGACAAAAAGATCGCCTCCAACCTCCCGACATTGTACGCGAATGCCCTGAAGATCAACTCCTTGTGCTGCTGGCAGGCGCCCCTTGCCAGCACGATGTCGCCCATCTTCCGCTTCTCGACAGAGTGAACCGTCTCGACCAGCGCCCGCTGATGATACGCCTTGACATCGAACTTCAGCTGCTTCCTGCGATATTGTCCCTTGATCCAGATCCTCGGCGTGCCGCTCCATCTGAGAGGGACGCGCCAGACGGTTCTTTCCTCAGGGAGTTTCTGGGGAAATTAGAAAGGATGACCTTGGTGCAAAACTCCTCAGCCCCGTTTCTTCGTGATCCGACTTCATCCTCCAGCATTATTATCCATCGTTAATTATTTAGGTAGCGGAATCCATACACCTATTGGTGAAACAGGATGGCTGGATTGACCGCTACCGAAGTCGAAATGCCTTCCGGGATATTCAACTTTTCCGGGCAGTCGAGGATGGATACCTATGCGATCGAGATCGACGAGATGAGGAGCTACGACGACGTCATGGTCGACCGCACGAGGCTCTGCTTCGAGGCGATCAGGAGGCTCGCCGACGACTTCTCATGCTGGCAGCATAAAGCGAGGACCGGCAGGCCGCCGGTCGAGGAGCGCACGCTCCTCATCGCGTTCCTTGTCAGGCAGCACTTCAACGCGACGTTCAGGAACACTGAAGGCATCCTTCGACACCTCTCAGAGTACTTCGAGATCGAAGCTGTTCCTGATCACACGAGCCTCTCCAGGAAGAACAAGTGCAGGCGATGGCTGACAGTCTGGAGGCGCTTCCATTCGCACGTCCTCTCGTTGCTTCCGAAGCGGAAGGCCGTCGTCGCGACGGACGCGACGGGCTTCAGCGGGCGCAATGACACCTGGAGGGAGACGGACTACGGCATCCGAGCGATACAGGACTGGGTGAAGGTGCACGCGGCGATCGAGGTCGACGGATTCTTCGTGCTCAGCTACTCGCTGAGCAGGTCGAAGGTGCACGATAGTCGAAGGTTCGGACGCGTCTGGGACGCGCTCCCCGAGAACATACTCCCCGTGCGAAGCCTCGCCGACGCAGCGTACACCGGCGAGGCTTGCCTGCAGGCCGCGCTGCGACACGGGGCGACGCCGATTCACGGGATCAAGAAGAACGCGAGGTTCTTCAAGCATCCCGAGACGGCGTACGAGAGGATGGTGAACTTCGCAGTGCACTGGCCGAACCGATACGCGGCGATGTACGGGAAGCGCAATCACGCCGAAAGCGTATTCAGCGCGATAGTCCGATTGTTCGGTCATCGGCTGAGATGCAGGTCCAAAATAGGCAGGATGAACGAGGTTCAGGCGAAGCTGTCGATGTACAACGTTTCATTACTGGCTAAGATGAACGTGCTATGACATCACGCGGTTAGTTTTGCACCAGAGCCAACATATGATGATTATTGTGAATAACGCATAAAATGCATTATTGGTTTTCATTTTATCTGCTAATTCAGATTGTCATTGTAGGATGATATATGCTTTGGTACATTTTTTTTACAGAATCGAAATAAAAGAAAGTTTTTTCAATTTACTCGTTTCTTGATTCTATAAGTATTATTTCGAAAGTGAATTCGCACTTTCTAAGCCAGTATCTCCCCGGAAAAGTTCAATCAGTTGGGATTGAGGGTAAACCCCTTTCAAGGCTTTTTCTCGATTGCTCCTCCCGACTCTACTGAGTTTGCTTCTTATAGAAATAAAGGGATTTCAATAAGTGGGAGGAGAGCAATGGATTCTGACAAAGAGGGTCGCATCGAGGCGACAGTACTCGTTATTGCTATCGGTCTGATTGTCATTCTGATACTCCCGAGCATTCCGCCGACGTCTATTGGTACGGCAGAACTGACGGACCTTATGCTTCATCCGGATGAATATCAAGGCAGGAAGTTGGTTTTGCAGGGGAAGATTGCGACATGGGACCTCAGATCCTATTTTGATGTGTATTTCAGTCCTCAAGTCTTTGGTGGCGGCCTTGGGTACTGGACAAAAGTGTATGAAACCAGGGATAGATATGCTATCCCCTGGGTCGAATCTCACGGTTGGGGATGGTTCGAGCTGCGCGATCAGGACCAACCATCGATGCAGAGCGATGCGCTGACCCAATTATACATACATTCAGATGACCACACCGGAGATGGTTTCTTCTCAATCAATCAGACCGTCTTAGTATCAGGCACCTTGATGAAGGGCGTCGTGCCAGGTATGGATCCATTTTTCAGTTTCGGTCTGTACGGCTCATATTGGTTTTTCGAAGCAAACCAGATATGGGCGCAATAGACTCTGTATGCAATCGATAAGGCTTTTTCCTGATTGCGATAAGATTGACTTTACGGTCAGGATACAATATGCGCCCGTATCATCCGGTCTGACCTGCATTTAAGTTGCCAATGATAAAGAAGAACCATTCGCACAATATGATTATTAGCGCAATCAATTTCATCCGTACACTCAATTTCCACTTATACGATAAGAGAAGGCAGACACAGGGTGTAACCACCCATACAATCATCCAAATGATTAAGAGGATTTGCGGTGGACCCACCCATAACCCCAACCATATATCCAGAAATACCCCGAGCCGTGAAAGTATGACCGGTATGAGATAAATGAGAACGGATAGTATCAGAGAAGCGACTACGAACATCTTCTTCTGCTCGATTCTCCATGTCATTTCCATTCCCTCGACCAGTCATCCCCTCGTCAGGAGATAAGTTTTCTCCCGAGGCAGGAGATAAGTCTTCCTGATTATTGATTTCCTGTGAACGCGGCGGGCGAGAGAGGACTCGACCGACTTCTCGAGGTCCGCCCGCTCCGAGTAGTTAAGCGGCTCATTCACTTCATCCCATATCGCTCCGGGCGGGACAAAGGGTTTGTCGTTGGTTGACTTGAATGTTCTCATCCGTGAGGACTGAAATCAATCGTCTTCATTACCTTGCATATAGCTTGCCATAGGCATCGTTCGATCACCTTATCGAGGTATTTCCTCCTGATACCCGTATTCGTGCGCTAGATCGCTTTCTACGGGGTGCAGACAACGCATTCCGGGGGCAATTCCTTTCGGCGGATCAAGGTTTAAGGCTTTCTGACGGTCTGCAGGACGGGAATTATCGGCAACGCACAGTATAGAACCCTATCCCGGGGATCGATGCGGTGATCCTGCACACGAATTGGGAGAGAAAGCAGGACGAACTCATCAAAATCATCCGAGAGAACAGAGAAAAGAAGCAAGCTTCCCCGAGTGAGGGCAATGGAAAGCCCGACTCTCATTCCGTATAATCCCGTATCCCGCCCCGTATAATCTCCCGTATAATTCGGAGAAATCAAAGTTGCCGTATAATCCCGTACCCGCCCCGTATCAATCCCGTATAATTGACGCATCTAAACTATACGGGCCCGTATTCCTCCCGTATAATCCCGTATGTTTCCCGTGTTCCGACTCTCTTTCCGATGCTCAAGATTATACGGGCCCGTATCCCCCCGTATCCCCGAGTATCGGAAATGACATCAAAACGGGGGATATGACGCCAAATCGACTCGGAAATTTGGTTCGAAGGGTAAGAGAGGAGCCCGAGCAAGAATCAACAGTTGACCGAGCGCTTTCCTGAGAAATCGAGTCTTGAAATAAGAAAAGAAATCCGTCATGAAAAAGCAGTGAGGAACTGCGAAGAAACCTTTGAAATGCGAATTTAGGAAGAAACGGCGAAAGAGGAATATTCTCGTATCGGAAGACGGGTCAGAAAAGCAAAAGAGAAACCCGGGCTCAGAACGAAGGGTTAACCGGGTCGCCTACGAGCGCCCTAGGGGAGGATTTCTCCCGCTCCGAGACCGACATCGTTTCCTTTCCCCTAACAGGACGAAGTCGACTCCAAAGGAGCGAAGACTTCGACAGGAATATCTCCGAGATCCTTCCGATTTTCCTTATCGGAGGGTGATGAATCAAGGGGGTATCTCTCGTGCTGTTAGCGCGTCTCTCAAGGCCCGCTCCGCAACCCCATTTTCGGCGAAAAAGCACTAGCGTTACTCACATATGGGGGGACAGCCAGTAAGCCTAAAGTAAGCCTAAATTCACCAATAATATTATCCCCTAGGACCCCCTAATAAGCTCGCATGGAGAGCGCGCCGAGCAGGGAAAGACTCATTGCCGTCGATAGGAGAGCAGGCGATATCGAAATGGCTCTGTGCCGCATCAGGAACGAAGGCTCGAAAGACGACAGACACGGTGAGGAGATTCGATTGTCATTCTCTCTTGAAGTCCATGAGAAAGCCGCGTTGGCAAAGAGATCAGGCGACCTCCACCCACTGAGAATTCGCATCAGAGATGGTGCATACCCGCTCTGCGGAGCCGTCAATGGCTTTCTGGGCATTGCGTATGACCCCTGCTACCAGGGATACTTGGGGGGTTTCTGATATCAGATAGCAAAGAAGGGGCGGTGAAACCGTCGGAGAAGTACCGCAGGAATCAGCAACTCGTCTTGAAGAAGAGACGCGACACTGTCAATAAGATGCTCTCGGTCTTTGAGAAGAGTATGACCCCTTCGAATCCTCCCGAGGCGGTCGTCTCAAATAATAGGAAGGAAGGAGGAATTGATCGGAATCTGTCCTCGGAGGATAGGGCCGATAGGATCGAGTGGAGCAAGTTTTCGACGCAGGATACACGAGGTTTCCTCCGCACGTTGGGGTCGGAGGAGAGGCGCGAGTTCATCGGAGGAATGGCGCGTTTAGCGAAGGAAGGGATTCAAGAGCGCGCCGAAATCGACAAACTTCTGGGAGAAGCTGAGTTATATGCAAGATTAGGGGGTGCCTTAAGCCAATATATGGAGGCAAGAGGGACGTCCAATATCCCGCAGCGGACCTACGAGGCCTCCGAAGGGCAGAATGTGGCGCCGGTAACGCCTGAGGTGACGGTTTCTGTGGCGGATGTGACGCCTAGATTCTCGCAAAAGAGCCACGATGTGACGGTTGTAGCGTCTGAGGTGACGGCTGTAACGCCTCCGAGTGTCCTAGTGCGCGCGAAGAGGGGCGAAGACGGCCTCTATCACTGCCGGGAGTGCGATTATGTGACGGATCGGGCGGGGACTCTGCGCATGCACCGGTTCAGAAAGCACCCGAAGGATAGGATGTGACGGCGCATGAAGTGCTTTTACCCAAGGGCAGGAGATTGAAGAGAGGAGATATCGTCGAAGTCGAGCCGGTGCAGCCGTGATTCACCTAATGACAAGCAGGAGGGATGGGATGATAAGCGGAAAGGAAGGAAAAACGCAGAGCAAGCAGGCGAGGATCGGTATGGATGTCGATTCGCTAGTGAGCGACCTCAAGGAGATCGGGGTTCCGTTCACGGATGCCGAATATCTGAAGGATGCAAAGCCGGCGAGCATCATCATCTCCGGGATCTACTCGCCCAAAATAGGCCGTTATCCGATTACGAGGCTCGATAGAAACGCGAACGGCGGGGATTCCATCGCACTGCCAATAGTCGAGGATGCCTCCTATTTCGACGACATCGACGGACAAATGACGGGAGAAATCGAGCATTTGGGGACGGACGCCCTCGCCTGGTACTGCCCGTTCCACAGGTTCGCGCAGAAAAGCTGGGGAATATGCATCCCCGATACGTCCGTGAACTACCTGGCCCTCAAAATCTTCAACGATCCTCAGACGAGACTGCCGAAGATAGCCGTGGCGGATCCGCTCTCCTACGCCTTGGCGTTCAGACTGCTCTTCCTGCATGAGTTCTTTCACTTCGCGACAGAGATATCCGCCTCCGCCATTGAATTCATCAAGGGGGCTCCCTGCTACGAGGATTACTCTGTGAAGGAGTACTGTCGGCCTGTCGACTATGACGAGCCTATCGAGGAGGCACTCGCCAACGCCTTCGCCTTCAGGGGAACGATGAAGGAGATTACACTCAGGGCGAGAAAAGGGCGGTTCGACCCTCACATTGATACGCGATCCGCGAAAATGCTTCCGAATTCCCCTGCATGGCAGAAGAATGCGATCGGCAATATGAAAGCATTCATGAGCAGCCAGCCGTCCGGATATTCCTCATTCCCGGAATATCTCGTTCCGGATGCCTTTTCTGCCGGCGCCGGGAGGCTTGCCGCCGCGATCGACCAGCGGAGCAGGCCTCGCAAGGAGCCTCAGCTGCTGGCGTTGTTATTCGATTGCCATCAGAGACATGTCTTCTACGAGGATGTCCCGGTGCATCTCGTAAGGGCGATAGGGCGATCGGATGTGAGCCAGGAAATCGATATACGGATGCCATCAACGAGGAAATGGGAAAACGAAAGCGGAGATTGAATTTCGGTCTTTCGCTCAGAACGCATGCAGCTCATTTCGACTTGCCAGGCGCTTTCGGTTCTCTATCTGAAGATGCGATCTTCTTTCTTCCTTCGTCCGTTACCATCCATTGATTTTGTCTGCCGACGCGCTTGCCTCTTATCGATTGCTCCGCAAGCAATTTGTAGAGATGAACCTGGGCGGTGTTCCAAGAAACGGAGAGTTCCTTAGCCACCATCTCCGTCGTCACGGGCCAATCCTCCCTCTTAAGGAACCTCAGTATCCTGAGGTCTATCTGCTCTCTCATTTATGACATCTCCTAATCGGATATGATGAGAGCATGGCGAAAGGAAAAATTAAACCTTTCTCTTATGATTGGTCATATGTCTGAATATAACGACATGTCATGCAGAAACGGAAATTATGGAATCGTGGAGGAAACGAATCAGTAAGGGCGACAAAGGATGGAAGTGCGAATCCGATGATGATTGAGCTATTCATATGCCCAGCAGAGGACAAGATCGTGCGAGGAACCGACATCATCTATTCCCCCGGAACAGAGAATCCGGAGAGGCTCACCGGCAGGTGCTCCCTCTGCAGCGCGGCCGTCGAGAAGCCGGTGAGCCGACTCCTTTCAGGCATCAAGAGCCGTTATCCGAAGGTGAACGCCGAGGACCCGCGCCCGACGCATATCAAACCTGAGGTGACGTCTTCTGCTGCGGAGAGGAAGGCGGAGCAAATCAAGCCAGACGAGAAAGTGTACAGACTGGTATTCCCTCCTCGAAGTCGGGAATCCGAAGAAATCCAACGGAAGATCGACGAGAAGGAGAACCGTTACGAGAAATATCTCGACGATCTCGCCGAGAACGACCCGGACGCCTTCCGTGAAAAGAGTGTGGATTTCTACGACATCGCCGCACTCATCAGCGAGCAGGAATTGGTTGAGTACGACGCATTCATGAGGAAGCGCCATGAATTAATGGCTAGTCCTACCCTCGTGGAAGTCAAGGAGCGATGAATTTCAACTCAGAAAGTCAAAGAGTTATACCCAGAGCATAACGACCTGAATGACACGCGCCGACAGACCAGATCGGATACACCGCTGACTGCGATATGTCCCAATTCTTCTGTGATTTGCGAGAGCAAAATCACTCCAGAATTGATTTCCGAAGGAAATGTTAAATGACCTGAACAGTTTTGCAGTGTTCAAATTGGTCTGGAAGCCCATGCAAGCATGGGAGCATTTCACTCAAGAAAACGCCTAAGTCGACCTGTCCGATCTCGCGGAGGTATCGCGACATCCTAAGTATTTCGATTTCTCCTAAAGTTAATAATAATTTTGTCAACCTGAAATCATTACTTTATTTTTGCTGGAAGTGGTGGACCACTAATTATCAGCGATATTGTCTCATCAGAATTTATTCTCTTCTGAACGTAAAATACAAAATACCAAGTATCAGCATGGGGGAGTGTTTTAATTTCTTGGTTGAAAGTCGAATCATCAAAGCCAGCAATCCGATTTTCTTTAAGGACAGATAATTTGTCTTCCTGTTTTGTTGGGGCAATTTCAAATGTATCAATGACCTCGACTTTCAGTTTCTTATAGATTGCTGATGGAAGAAGAAATAGCGAAAAGGCAGTACGATAGTGAGTCTTTACCTCTATCTGAATGCTCACATTGGGTACATTTGTACTAAATTCCTTGATAAAGAATTTCTTAGTGCTAACTGGAATGACTGAAGCAGAAATAGGCGTAAACCGAATCTCCCGCTCTTTATTTTCGGTTGTCCTTGATGAACGAATCTCCTTCAAGTCAATAATTCCTTCTCTTAATTTACTCACTTCATTCTTGAGTGTCTCCAATTCATCTCTTATTTTTCGCACTTCTTCTTTATGTGAAACCCAGTCTCGCACTCTTTTCTTGTATACTTTTATCAGAAAGACAGCAATCGGAATTGACAAAAGGGCAATCCATATGACTATGAGAAGCCCAATGCCGAGATAGCCTAACAGAATTGAAAGAGTTGGACCAAGAGCTACTACAATGAGAACAGACCAATGTTTATGAATGAAAGTCCAGAGTAATTCTAACCGATCTTTCTCCCCCACACCCTTATCAGTCATCTTTCAGGGATAGTGAATATGGGTTATTTAGCTGTCTCATAATCCTTATTAGTGCTTGACAACTTGTCAAGGATGGAGGAATTATAAGATATGACGATTGGAATGGTAGATTCTGGGCGGCTCATAGAATTTATGCTGGGCATCATACTAATAATTTTTAGCTTGATATCCTTCAGCGACGATCGTCGAATTCGTGGAATCGTCCTACTCGTCCTTGGAGGTTTCTGCGTCATTGATATGATAATCAACGGAATTATGGTTTTAGAGTAATCTGAAAAGAACCCCTCAATACGCGCTGGAACTCCTTTATGACGGGATATTCGCATTGCGGTCAGTATCCGGATACCCTAGCATCTAAATCGTCATCGGTGAGGAGGTTTCTTCGGGGAGAGTACTAAGAGGGGTTCTCGGACCGTTGCGAGGGATGGAGATCGGGAAAAAGCCTCTATGTTGAAGAGGCCCTCGCAGCATTATGCTGAATCACTTCTCACGATTTCAACTTTCCTCCTTTCCGATCCGGATCCCGTCTAGTAGGGTTTAGCGGACAAGCCCCTATTCGCGGTTCTCCCGCACTATGGCGCTTCGTCCATTGTCACGAACCCGCCCCAATCCTTATCACGCGTTCAGAGTCGCAGCTTTTTCGACGAGGTCCAGTCCATGACTGTCATCCATCTCCCTCCTCGGGAGGATCCAGCATGTGATGGCATGCTGGAGCCATCAGACGCTTTCACATGTTCTAAATAGACGAGGAGCTGCTTTAACATACCATCCTTATCTCCTGACGAAAAAAAAAAGAGATAGGAAGGGGTTTAGGGGGCGTTCTCCCAATTTTCAATTCCCCTTGATTGATTTCCAGCCAGAAATTCGGAATCAAATCCGGCTGGGCCCACCATTCTTCTATCTAGGGATTGAGACAGGAACTTGTCCAACTCTATCCTCATGGATGAGAATCTCTTGCTAGAGGGGATCTTTTCTAATAGCATTCATCCTGCTTGCCTGACAGAATTCTTTATGCACGTCCAGTCCTATGTATAGCATGGTCTCTTGCCTCCATCGTTGTGGCAACTACGATATTGGCGAGGGGCCTCTTCAACACACCAATCCTTATCTCCTGACGGGAGGGTAAAAGGGAGAAAGAGGCTTAGCCCATCGTCAAAGCATTTATCTCGGTCATGTAACATCTTATGCTGATTAATTGCCCAAATACATAGTTCGCTCTTACAAGGATATTGAAGAGATTCCTGAAAACCCTGGAATTTACATAGTCTGGTCTTTGAAGAGTAAGTTTGATGGTCGCCCTCAATATGTTGGGAAGACAAAGCGCGATGTAGTTTCTAGGATGAGCGAGCATGAAGCTAGATTGGATAAAGCAATCCCGACATTTTTTCCATTACCTTGCACAATTGAGTTTCGAAAAGTTGATCGTATTAAAGATCTAGATCAGGAAGAAAAACGACTTATTCACGAATTGAAGCCTCGTGGGAATAAGCAGCACAATAAATGATAAAGGGTTTGAGGGGCTCGTGCCCCCCCTCCTTTCCGTACCTTCCCGAAAAATGCCTCAAGAACAATCAGGAAAAAGCCATGTCGCCTTATGATCGGTTTGCTTCGATTTAACGCATTAATAACCTTTCTTGGGGGAAGGCATTGTTAAATAAAGTATGATTTTCTAGCACCCAGTAGTGACATTTATGTCTGACATATCTAGATGCGAATAAAACTTCTCCGAAATTCGAAATCGTGAGAAGGGTATGGTCCCTATTCGAAAAACTTGTGGGTGGTTCGAATTCTAGAGAGAATTGTGTAATTGCTTCCTTCTGTGATGTGACTGGATACCCTCTTTTCGGATCACAATATCCGCTTCAAAGCCTCCCCATGTTTCTGCCACCATTCACCGTTGTACAGAACTTTTATTCTCTTATTTTCCTCTTTTTCCTCTAAATGTAAATAATAAATCCGAAAAGGAGATTGAGGATCCCATTTTCCTTCGTTGTCTCCTTTCCGTTTTTCATATTTTTAACCGCCCGTGACTACTAGATTTTTCCACTCCGTCGTCAATTGCCAGTCGGTCGCCCATCCATCTCCTCTCCCTACGCCCATCTTCACAACTTTATAGGGAGTTAGGCCAGAAATCGTGAAATCTCTGTACAACCACTTGTGCTGGGCATAGTCGGCATCGTCCCACCTTATCGCATATGAATAGCCATACATGTAGCCCACCGAAGGATCAATTACATACACGGCCGCATAGCTTCTAGTCGGTCTGAGGCTCACGCTGAAAGTGTCGTGCAGTCTAAAGTAGCCCTGTATACGGATTGTGCCGTCGGATTTGACTGTATAGGTCTTGTCACTGAGTCCCATGAAGCCATAAGCGGCGGCTGGAGTGCCATCCCAACCATACGAATCGACATGCCAGATGTTTTCCGAAGACTCCATTCTGTAGAGGTTGGCATAATCGTATGTGAAATATTTGGTGTTCAGATTCACGGTGAAATCTGAGAAGCTGGAATCGACTTGATAACCAATTATATTCACTCCTTCCCACTTCGCATAGAGATTCTTTTCATAAGTCCACTGATCGAGTCTGCCTATCCCAATATAATAATCTTCGTAAGGGGTCAATCCCGAGATTGTTCTGGATCTATAGAGCCAGACATCCTTTGCATAATCAGAGTCGTCCCATCTTATGATATAGGTAGACACACCAAAGACTTGCCCACCTGGGAGAATCGCAAAGGCGGCAACATAGCTTCTATAAGGTCGCTCCTCTGGTACGAAATTATCATTGAGAAGGAACCATCCCTTCAACGAGATTGTCCCATCAGCTTTTGCTTTGAACGTTCTTGACTCAAGTACTCCCATGAATGCAAATCCGTATGCAGAGCTCCCACTCAGATAAGTATCAACACTGTATCCAATGCCTTTATTCATTGTCACCTGCCCAATGTGCATGTACTGTGGGGTAGGATCTTGATAACCATTGGCAAGGTTATACGTCCTTGCTTCCCATCTCAACATCACATAGTTCCTTGCAAATTCCTTCCAGCCATAATAATTATTGGCCAAAGCCAGAGGCTCATACCCTGAGTCGTCGTATTCACCTGGACTGTATCCGAGGCAGATACCGAGACCATGCGCATTCGGGTGTTCTCTGTAATCACTCCAGCTATTTATCATCAAGCCACCCGAACCTGGACCGTAATCAAGCATAAACTGAAGTTGATCAATGGCAGTCGTCAACGCTGGTGGTTTCGGGATAGCACTGTTCTGTTCAATTAAATACGCAAAATGATAAAGATCGATGTATTGCGGATAGCGGAAACGTTCGACCAGGTTCCTACTTTCTTTGATTTTATGCCAATGAGTGTTCAACAATGGGCGCATGTTTTGAGCGAAATTGTCAAGTCTCTGAGCCATAGTTTCCATGTTTGGCAGATAAAGAGCGGACAACGTTCCACGCTTGAAAATCTCGCTGGTTTCCCATTCAGCCTCGTAATCGTCAACGATAATCGTTCCGAGAGTGATTGCGTCCATGAATTTATTGTTACAAAGATCAGTGATGATCGCGTCATAAGGCCATCCGCCCTGTTCATTTGGTAGACCTTTCTCAACCTCTTCCGATCCTACCATTACGGTTCCATAGGACCGAAGTTGATATGCGACTTCGCTGTATTGTGTCAAACACGTGTCGAATCCCAACAAGTCCATCGTCTCGGTTGTCTGAGATTGCACGGTTGTGAGGGCGGTTTGGATTTCTATCGCTGTCAGGCTATCGGAGGATGAATGTTCATCCAAGCAACACCGCTTATAGGCATCTCCGTGATCAAAGAGTGTCAACGCATATTTGATTCCGCCGTGGTTGTTTATTGTCCAGATGACGAAATCGGACAATAGCGTCGGATCACCTGTATTCCGCTCTCCCCAATCGGCGAGCAGTTCTCTGTCTCCCTCCCAAATCCTATATAATCTGACATTGTGATTTGGAGCATCATCCCAGTTGTTGTATACATCGATTAATGCAATTACCTTTACTCCAGGTACAAAAATCGCATTTTCCAATTCGTCCAGAAGGGCGCGCCCTTGAGGGACCATGCCTAGAGTGCGATCAAGGTCGTTATCCGTTGAGATATAGACCATAAATGTCCACTCTATGCCTGGTCCGTCTTCTCCGGCCTCATCCATTGTTGCCACTGTCCGCTCTGTGTCGCCTCCTCCGGCCTCAGCCATTGTTGCCAGGATTCCTGGCAACATCACGAACATGATAGCACATGCAAGCCATTTTCTAACAATTGCAAACATTGCTCATTCCCCCTCCAAAACTCTTAATCAAGTTATCGATATTTAAAGCTTTTACCTTTGCAAAGGAAAGGTGAGAGTCAAACCTCTTGGGCTTGTATGATGATGAAGACTTGCTAATCAGGCCAATGAAGCGTGCGAATTACGAGTATCGAATTCGCAATCTTTCTCAGGGCAATTCGCAAGTCTCTAATATAAAAAATCGAAGTCATCGAAAATAAACGTGGATGATCGAC
>Ga0315288_10002584_pt1 | contig 23324 bp, 21 predicted proteins | sample YL17G11_20_MG_FD_203454 | JGI IMG/M metagenome (GOLD analysis project Ga0315288, IMG submission 203454) | Sediment microbial communities from Yellowstone Lake, YNP, Wyoming, USA - YL17G11_20 | ecosystem: Environmental > Aquatic > Freshwater > Lake > Sediment | place: USA: Wyoming | collected... | reverse complement strand
ACCGCCACCCACACGCCGACACTGACGAGGGAGAGTCCGAGGATCACCAGCGTCTCGCTCCCCTTCGGGAGGGTGAGGGCGGTCACGAGCCGCGAGGCGGTGTACGCGATCCAGAAGCCCGAGAGGAGCGCGGCAGCGGAGCCTTCCTTCATCCCGTTATCGGTCACGTAGGTCGTGGCCCAGGCCGCCATGGTGGCCTCGGCGGGCATGTAGAAGAACAGGGCGAGCGCGCAGAGCCACATGACGGCGTCGCCCAGCAAGGTGCCGAGGCCCAGGGCGGCAGCCCTCGTCCCTGCTTGCTGGGTCGGCGCGGGGGCGGTGGCGGGGAAGTGCGTCCCCCACGCCAGGACGGCGATGACGATGCCTGTGGTCGCCAGCAGGAGCAGGGCGTTCCGCAACGCGAGCCGCCGCACGAGGAAGGCCACGCCCAGGGGTGTGACGAACGAGCCGACGCCGAAGATGAAGCACCCGAGGTTGATTGCATACGCCGCAGTGCCGCCGAAAGCGAACAGCGAGAGCGGGTTGACCACATTGATGAGCGTCGCCCACGCCGCGCTGAGGAGCACCGTTGCCGCCAGGACCATCCGGTACCCGGTCGCCTGCGCGAGCACCACCAGGCTCACGGCGAAGAGGATCGAGCCACAGATGGTCACGGGCTGCCTGCCAACGAGGTCGCTGACAAAGCCGACGGCGAACATGGCGGGGATCAGGGTGAAGCCGAAAGCGGCCAGGAGGCCGCCGATGCGGGCCTCGTCAATCCGCAGATTGCGGGCCAGAGTGACCTTGATGCTACCGAGCAGGGCGGTGCCCATGCCCGTGGCGACGAGAATGACGATCACGAGCACGAGGAGCGGGTTCATCCGAGATACCTCCAAAGGAGAAATGGGGACATTATTCGGGCTTGGCCTTCCCGTACTCCCAGGACCCAACCGCCCTGTGCGACACGCCGACAAGGGCGGCCAGTTTGCCTTGGGTAATGCCGAGGCGTCTGCGGAGTTTCTTGATGAGGAGAGCCGAGAGGCGGGCCGCCTTCACCTCCTCCGGGGCGGCCGCCAGTGTGGCGCGTTCCGCCGTCCGCTCAGCCTGTAACTCGGCCCCGAGCCTCGCCAAAGGCGCAACGGTCTTTCGCAGGGCCGACACGCTTCGCTTCAGTCGGCGAAGGTCCCGGGCAAGAGGAAGACACGTTGTCCGCACCGCCTTCTTGGCAAGCCCGCCGCGCCGGCTCTCGCGACAGTTCCCGCTACGCCGCAGAAGGGCCGCAGGCGCAAGAAGTTTGCCGTTACCGGCGAAAAATCGATCTTGGCATTCATAAGAGAACGAAAGAACCCGACGACCAAACAGATCAACGCCGACTGGAAGCAGGAGGGGCGAGGCGGCACTGCGGACATCCTGTTCGCCCGTGGCATAGGTCGGCACGATATTCGTGTGGTGCAGCTTCGCCGCCGCCTCCGCCTCACGCTTGAAACGCACCACCGCCTTGGTCGTCAGCCCCAGCGAGCCGCTGAGCACCTTCAACGCCACTTTGCGGTTCAGCGAGACCTGCCGAGCTTCGTAGACAATCCCCATCTCCCCGCGGCCCAGCTCGCGGACAATCTCGAAATCTCCGAGACGCCGCTTGGGCGATGGATCTGTGGACACCGTGGTTCCCATCGGCCTCCTGGTTATCGTGATGGATTATCCGACTTTGCGGCGAGAATTGCCAGACTCCAACTCCGAAGGTCGGTGGAGGTGTGTCTGTCTTCACTTTCCGTTTCGTTTCAATATGGAAGGGTAACAGGCTATGCAGGCATTGTCTTGCTCCCTACCCAGATGTACGTCCGACACGTGTCGCAGGCCACAAAGTGAGCCCGGCCGATGTTGAACAGCCGGGTTTCGTGCTCATGAATGCACGTCACCTCGCAAAAGCATTCGCCCATGTTGAAGTTGCCGACCGGCGCCTCTGGTGTTTGATTTCTGTCCATCGTCCATCGCGCCTCCGGATTACCGCCTGCGGGCGGTTCGCCGACTTTGGTGAACCGCCCGGGGTGCTCGCCTTGCCCCGGCGTGTCGCTGAGCATTCATAGTCCGGCGCACGGGTCGCTGTCATACCACTGCTGCAGTTCACAACGACCGATACTGTTGGGCTGTACAAGAACGACAGAGGCGATGTAGCAGGAGTTGTCTAACGGGCAGGTGGTTCATGCGTGCAACGTGGCTCGGTCTGGAAGTCGTGGCTCTGGTGTTGATGGTGGGAAATGCGGCTCAAGCGGCTGCCGGTGATGCCGAGTGGCCCGGCTGGCTGGGCCCCAGCCGCGACGGGCGCTCGCCCGACCGCGGGCTGCTCAAGCAGTGGCCGCCGGAGGGTCCAAGGCTCCTCTGGAAGGTGGACAGCATCGGGCCGGGCTGGTCCACCGTGGCGGTCACCGCAGGCCGTATCTACACGACCGGCAACGCCGGCGACAAGCAGATGCTCATCTGCCTGGACCTCGACGGCAAGGAGAAGTGGCGGGTGGAGCAGGGCCCCAAGTGCAACCACGGCAAGTATCCCGGTGCGCGCTCCACGCCGACCGTGGACGGCCAGCGCATCTACGTGACCGGCGGTGACGGCTTGGTGACCTGCCACGGAGCCGAGGACGGCCAGATCATCTGGAAGCGCAACATGGTCCGTGAAATGGGCGGAAAGGTCGGCGGCTGGCAATATGCCGAGAGCGTCCTCATTCTCGACAACCTGGCAATCATGACGCCCGGCGGGCGCAACGCCCTCGTGGCCCTCGACAAGACCACCGGCCAGGACGTCTGGAAGTCGGACGTCTCTGCCACCGCAGGCTACAGCTCCTGCATCGTCATCGGCGACAAGGACGCCCGGATCATTGTTAACGGTTCGCAAAGCGGGCTCTTCGCGGTCGATGCCGCAACCGGCAGGAAGATCTGGACCAGCGACTTCGCCTCGCCCAATACGGCGAACGTGCCGACGCCGGCGTATGCCGACGGTCACCTCTTCTGGGGCGTCGGCTACGGCAAGGGCGGGATCTGCTACAAGGTGAGCCGCGCTGGTGGTGCATGGAATTTCGAGCAGGCCTGGACCACCAAGGACTTGAACTGCCACCCTGGCAACTATGTTGTCGCCGACGGCCGGATCTACGGCAAAGGCCGCGGCCTGACCTGTGTTGACCTGAAATCCGGCCGGACGCTCTGGAGCGAGCGCATCGGCGCCGGGCAGGTGTGCTGGGCCGACGGCATGCTCTACGTCCTTGCCGACTCAGGCGGGGTGGCTACCCTGGTGGAGCCGTCGGCCAGCGGAGGCAAAGCTGCAGGCAGGTTCCAGGTCGCCGGCGAAGGCGCCAGTTGGGCCCATCCGGTTGTCATTGGCGGCAGGCTCTATCTGCGCTACGACACGAACCTTTACTGCTACGACGTAAAGGCTCAATGATGCCACACGGAGTGCCTATTGTGTCCTCCATGGGTAGGCTGGCTCGCGCCACTTCCGTGACGGTTCTACTCTGGTCAGCCATGCTCCACAGCGCGGCCACCGCGCCGTCCAGCGCTGCTCGGCTGCTCGAAGGCCCCGGCCTCGCAGCCAAGTACCCCGATGACGAAGGCATTGAGAAAGATCCGGCCGTGCTTTTCGCCGAGGGCTTCGAGTCCGGCGACGTGAAGCGATGGGATGACCTCGATGGCAACAAGCCGCCGAAGGTTCGCATCGTGGAGGATGACAAACTGGTGCATGTCGGCCGTCGGGCCGTGCAACTGGAGGCGCAGCCCGGCAAAGAAGCCGGGGCTGACGTGGTCAAGCTGCTGCCGCCAGGTCACGACGTGGTATACGCCCGCTGGTGTTGCCGCTTTGCCGCGGACTTTGATCAGGGAAACCTGATGCACTTCGTTCACCTGGCGGGATTACGCGAGCGATGGCAGTTGGGTCGGTCCGGCCAGAAGCCCGACGGCACGGACTTCTTCTGCACGGCATTGGAGCCCTGGCGGGACTGGGGGCGCAATCCAGCGCCCGGAGCCATCGGCTTCTACACGTACTATCCGGACATGAAGCGGGACCCATCAGGCCCGTACTACGGCAATTCCTTCCGGCCAGACAACCCGCCTGTTCTCATCGAGCGTGGCCGCTGGTATTGCATGGAGATGATGCTCAAGGTCAACCATCCCGACCGGGCGGACGGCGAGCAGGCTTTCTGGATCGACGGCAAGCTCAAGGGTCACTACACCGGTATTCGCTGGCGCACGACCGAGAAGCTCAAGGTGAACTGCCTCTGGCTCCTGCTCTACATCCACGATAACAAGCAGGTCAACCGCGTCTGGTTTGATGATGTGGTGGTGGCAACAGAGTACATCGGGCCGCTGGCCAAGCCGCAGCGATAAAGCCACAAGCCCACAGAGGATCCTGTCGCCGAATTGCGCGGACAGGCATCATCGAGAGCGAGGTGATGATCATCCAATCGTCGCGCTGTCCGCTCAGAAGCAATACCCCTGCAGGACCCAATACCGCCAGTCAGCGACCGCATGTTGCGTCTGTTTGTCCGCTGACGCCTCGGCCTTCAATTGGGCCAGCGACGATCTCCATCTCGATGCGCTGTTCACGGGCTGGATCACTCTTGTGCCTTCGCATATTGTACCGCATCAGGCATCCGCGGCCTGCGCCCGCGCGCCGGAGAACTATCAACGGCTGGACAGCGGGATCAGGGCATCCCGGATCGGCTCAACCCACCGTTTGTTCCTGATGTCGTATACGATGAAGTCGCCGTCGAACTGCCAGTGCGCCCAGCTCCATTGGCGCTTCTCGGCCTCGCGAGCCACGCAACTGATGTAGCGCACGCGCGAGGGCATGTCGGCCTTGTCGTAAGCGCCGAATTCGCCGAGATAAAGTGGGCGATGGTGCTGCGTCGCCCAGGCTTGAGCCTTGTCGAAGTCGCGGGTAATGGCCACGGTTTCCTGGGGCGTGGCGTTCCAGGCGACACCGGTTGTCTGGCGGTGGCTGGTCCAGGGCGCGCCCTGGTGGGTGAATTCCATGGGTGTGTAGTAATGGACGGTCACGATCAGGTTCTGGTCGTCGTCGGGAAGGACCAGACGATCCAATCCGCCGATCCCGTTCCACATGGCCGGGCCAACGATGACGGTGCGATTGGGATTGCTGCGACGGATGATCTGCAGAGCTTCGCGGCAGAACTGGTCCCAAAGTTCAGAGGTGAATTTGGGAGCCGGCTCGTTGAGAATCTCAAACAGCACCTCGGGCGGACGACTCTTGCAGTGCTCGGCAATGGCGGCCCAGCTGGCCATGAAGTCCTTCTTCTTGCCCAGCGGGTCGGGCGAGATCGCCAGGTCGTCGTGGTAGTCGAGCACAACCATCAGGCGGTTAGCCAGGGATTGGTCAACAGCCCAGTCGAGGGTCTTGAAGAACTCCTCTCGGAGTTTGCCATTGGCATCCGGCTTGCCGTCACGCAAAGGGTGCAGGTTGATTCGCACATGGTTGAAGCCCGCTTCGCGGATGAGCTTGAAATGCTCGTCCTGGAAGCGTCCTCTGGCGCGGTCCTGCCAGAGCGGGTCCCAGCCGATGATGTTGACGCCACGGCCAAGTCGTTTGTTCTGCTCGAAGGCGTCCGGCGCGCTGGCGGCACTTCCACCCTGAGCGGCGCTACACGCATTGGCGATTATGATCACCGTTGACAACACGATACCCGCAAACCATCGGTTGCTCATGTTTCCTCGCTCGTTGGTGAAGACGCCACATTGTGCTCTGCTCGCCGAGGGCCGGCAAGAACTGCCGCGATTCATATCTTGGTTTCATGGGCGGCCCGCGAGATAATCATGCACCATGACCGTCCTCAAAGCCATCAAGGTGCGTCGCAGCGTGCGCGCGTATTCGCTCCGGCCAATCCCCGATGATCTGATGCAGCGCATGCAAGATGCCCTGCGCTATGCCCCCTCGGCCTGCAACATCCAGCCCTGGCAGTTCATTCTCGTGACGGACGCCACTCTGCGCCGCCAGCTGGCCCGCGCCGCCAAGGAACAGATGTGGATGGCGGATGCGCCCGTGACGATTGTTGCCTGCGGCTATCCGAAGCTGGCCTACCCGCATATGGGCGGCCGGCACAGCAGCCTCGACATCGACATCGCCATTGCCCTGGATCACCTCACCCTGGCAGCCGTCGCCGAGGGCCTGGGCACCTGCTGGATCGGGGCATTCTTCGAGGAACAGGTCAAGGCGATCCTGGACGTCCCCGACGAGGTGCGTGTGGTCGCCATGATCCCCCTGGGCTACCCCGCATCCGATGGCCTGATCCGTCCAGTCACGGAGGACCAGCGTAAGGCCGAATCCGAGGTGTTTAGCGTGAACCGATTCCAATCCCGATGAACGGCCATGAGGCCACCGATGCTGGTCCACGCCCGCCGAGCGGAGAATTGCAGGAGCGGTGGCATCGCGTACAATCAGCCCCAACCCCGGGGGCAAGAAGGAGACGTCATGGCCGAGACCACCGAGACCCTCAACTCCGCAACGAACATGCAACCGGACATGGGCGCTCCGCCCTTACAGCTGGAGCCGGCCTCGCCGGAAGTGCAGCAGGCAGAGCTTCCGCCGGAATGGGCGGCGAAACTGCAGGCGGACGTGACGGCGCTGCAGGAGCGGGTGGCTCAGTGGCAAGCGAAGCCGCCGGCATGGTTCGAGCAAGCGGTGGCAAAACTGCCCAAGCGGCTGGCGGGCCAGATCGACCTGCCCACGCAACTGCGCCAGTTGGAGCAGCGGGCACAGAAGGCCCGCGACACTCAGGCCCGCGCCGTAGTCAGTTCCATTACCCGTGCGGTGACAGTGTCCGGCAAGGGGCTGGCTGGCCAAGTCGGAAAGCAGCTCAAGGACTTGGACCGCCGCGTGAAGGCCGTTGAGAAGATGCTGGGGCAGATCCAGCGGAAGATGAAGTAGCGGGACCTGCGCCGTCCGGCAAGGCCTGGGCAAACCCCCTCCTCTCACCTTCACCGACGGCGTTCGGCGAGATCTCCGGACCGCCCCGGGCTGCACTCTTGCAGCATCAGGTCCTTGTGCGCGAGGCTGGTTTCCGGTCCAATGTGCCTGTCATGGACGGATCGATTTAGTCTGAAGGAGCATACATGGCAGCCAAACCAGCCACGAAGAGCGAGATTCTCGTCAGCATCGCCAAGACTACCCAACTGTCCCGCAAGCAGGTCGCGTCGGTGTTCGATGCATTGTCTGCGACCATCAAGCAGGGGTTGGGCAAGAAGGGGCCGGGCGTTTTTGTCGTGCCGGGCCTGATGAAGATCATGGTGATCCAGAAGCCGGCCACCAAGGCCCACAAGGGGATCAACCCCTTCACCAAGCAGGAGCAGATGTTCAAGGCCAAGCCTGCCCGGAAGGTCATCAAGGTCCGTGCGCTCAAGGCCCTGAAGGATATGGCCAAGTAGGCGGTTCTTGGAGCCGACCCAGCCGTGAGTCACGAAGGTTTGCTCTGGCACCTTCTGCGGCGACCGGCCGAGTTCTGGCCCAATCAAGCAGACGATTCACAGGCGGAAGTCCCCTGTCGCTCGATGTTCCCCCCCAACATCGACGACACCTTCCGCCCTTTTTGTGTTCATTGAGGGCTCCCGTGATCGCTGTTCCACCCGGCCAATTCCGACCCGAAACCTTGCAGTCGCTCATCGAGGAGTTCGTCACCCGTGACGGAGCGGTGCATGGCCACACGGACACGCCCTTGAATGTGATGGTCGCCGCCATCCAACGCCAGTTGAAGTTGGGCGAAGTGGTCGTGGTTTACGATGAGGAGACCGAAACCTACACCATCGTCCCGAAGGAGCAATTGAACGGATTGAGGGATGAAACCCAGTAGCCCCTTGCCCCGCTGTGGCCGTAATATCCGAAGCTGAATGAGCGATGTTCCTGTCTCAACCCGATCCGAGAGCCTTGAGCACCTCAACGGCCTGATCGAGCGGATTACCTTCCACAATGCCGAAAGCGGCTTCGCGGTCCTTCAGGTAAAGGTGCGGGGCCACAAAGACCTCATAACTGTCCTTGGTACGCTGCCTGAGGTGAAGGCAGGGGAATTCATAGATGCCCAAGGTCGGTGGGTCATCGACCGGGAGTACGGACGGCAGTTCAGAACTGTTGTGCTTCGTACCGCCCCACCCAACACCGCGGAGGGGATGAAGAAGTATCTGGCCAGCGGCCTGATCAAAGGGATTGGACCCGCTCTGGCTGGCCGGCTGGTCGATGCATTCGATGTGCGGGTCTTCGAGGTGATTGAACAGACGCCGAAGCGGTTGTTGGAAGTCGATGGGATTGGCAATGGTCGTCAGGGAAAGATCGTCGCCGCGTGGAACGACCAGAAGGCCGTGCGGGAAATCATGGTCTTCCTGCACAGCCACGGCGTCAGCACGAGCCGGGCTTTCCGCATCTACAAGACCTACGGCCAGGATGCCATCGCCAAGGTGTCCGAAGACCCATACCGCCTCGCCCGTGATATCTGGGGCATCGGCTTCAAAACCGCCGACCAGATCGCAGAGAAGTTGGGCATCGGCAAACAATCCGACCTTCGGGCCAGGGCCGGGGTGGAGTTCGTCCTCCAGGAACTCACCGAGGACGGCCACTGTGCCTTTCCCCGTGAAGAACTGTCAAAGAAGGCTCAGGCGATGCTGGGCATTCCGCCGGAGATCATCGAGGCGGCGATTGAGTATGGGCTGACCGAGGGTCGGCTGGTTCACGGGACGGATGCCAACGGCAATCCCCTGATCTATTTGGCACCTTATGAACGTGCGGAAAGAACGTTGGCCGAGAACCTGATCGAGCTTTCTCGTGGGGACCATCCCTGCCCGCCGGTGGCCATTGAGAAGGCCATCACCTGGGTCGAAGACAGGATCGGCTTCCCATTGGCGGCGGCGCAGCAGAAAGCTCTCGGCATGGCGGTCAAATCGAAGGTCATGGTCATCACCGGCGGTCCGGGGGTGGGCAAGACCACGCTGGTCAACTCTATCGTCCAGGTGCTCAAGGCGAAGAAGCTGGAGATCGTCCTGTGTGCGCCCACGGGACGAGCCGCAAAGCGGATGAGCGAGGCGACGGGCCAGGAGGCCAAGACCATTCACCGGCTGCTGGAGTTCGATCCCAAGGGCGGTGGATTCAAGCGGAACCATGAGAACCCCCTGGAGGGTGATGTCTTCGTCGTGGATGAAACCAGCATGGTGGACTTGATGCTGGCTCACCAGCTCGTGCGAGCGGTCCCCGCCAACGCCGCCCTCATTCTCGTGGGCGACGTGGATCAGCTTCCGTCAGTTGGCCCCGGTTCCGTGCTGCGGGACATCATTGACTCCGGCGTGGTGCCGGTCTGCCGGCTCACGGAGGTCTTCCGGCAAGCCGCCCGAAGTGCCATCATCACCAACGCCCACCGCATCAATCAGGGCCAGCTTCCGTTCTTCCCACAGGGGAAGGTGGAGGATGTGCGCCAGACCGACTTCTACTTCTTCCCGGCGGATGAACCGGAGCAGGCCATCACGGAGGTCGTCCGACTAGTCCAGAGGGCGATCCCGCAGAAGTTCGGGTTCCATCCATTGGATGACGTGCAGGTTCTCACGCCCATGCAGCGAAGCGAACTGGGCGCACGCAATCTCAATCTCCTCTTGCAGAACGTCCTGAACCCCACCGGCCAGTCTGTCGAGAAGTTCGGCTGGAACTTCCGCATCGGCGACAAGGTAATGCAGACGGTCAACGACTACGACAAAGACGTGTTCAATGGCGACATCGGGCGAATTGCCAGGATTGATGAGATCGAGCAGGAGGTCATGGTCAGGTACGAGGACCGGGATGTGGTCTACGACTTCAATGAACTCGATGAGCTTCAGGCGGCCTACGCCATGACCATCCACAAGTCGCAGGGGAGCGAATATTCCGTCGTGGTCGTACCGATCCACACCCAGCATTTCATGATGCTGCAACGGAACCTGCTTTACACAGCAGTGACACGAGGGAAGAAGTTGGTGATTCTGGTGGGGACGAAAAAGGCCATCGCCATTGCGGTGAAACGAGTGGAGTCGAGTAAGCGGATCACGACGTTGAGGCTGCGGCTCGTGGCGACAGCGGCAACCGAGGCAAGGTGACGCTGACTGCTGGACCCCATTCCTCAGCCGGTTACGATAGGCAATCTGGTCTCGGCAGTTTGAGAGCTGACAGAACGGGCGGTCTGTTTCCCACTGAACGAATCCGGAGACGATGATATTGCCGCCATCGCCGTTGACCTTACGATGACCTCATGACCGGCACCGACCTCAAACCCGAAAAGGCGCACCGATTGATGGCGCAAGTGGCCGAGCAGCTTCGGTTTCTCAACCCGCTATGCGAACGGATGCAAAACCTCGGCTTCCCGCCCGATGATCCGCTGTGGCGCGCATCCATTACGGCTCGCAACGCCCACCAGGACCTCCACGTTGCTTCTCATTACGCCTCGTGCAAAACCGGCGTGGGGAGATGAGCGGTAAAGGGTACCGAAGAGGCGGTGCCAAACTGTGGATAGGTCGGGTGGGAAGAGTTGGGAAGAGCTGTGCCCCGCGCACCGCTCGTTGACGTTTTCGACCGCCGCACGCAGAATGGCTCTGCACAGCGAGTCATGGGTGCCCGGGCAACGAGTCGAGGAGTCTATTCAACCGCGAAGGAGGAGTCTATGGATGCGAATCTCAGTCGGCGTAGTGTCCTGAACGCGGGGTCGGCGTTGGTCGCGGGGCTGGCCGTTGGCCGCCTGGGCGAGCTGCCCGTGGCAGCGGCCGAGAAGGTGGCCTCCAGCTCTCCGTCGGCCGCGAAGATAGGGTGGCTGATGAGCGTCGGCCTGTACACCTTCCGCCGGTTCAGCTTCTACGAGGCGCTGGACATGATCGCGGCCCTGGGAGTCCAGTATGTCGAGCCGTGTTTCTTCCTAAGCTTGGACAAGGCGCGGCCGCAGTTGAAGACCAGCGAGGAGTTGACGCCGGAATTGCGCAAGGAGCTAAAACAGAGGCTAGGCGACCGGGGGATGGCGATGTCATCGTTCTACGCGGACCTCGCGGCGGATGCCGCCGAGGCGAAGAAGATCTTCGACTTCACCAGTGAGATGGGCGCTGGCACGATTGTGGCGGAGCCGCCCGTAGCGGCATTCGACATGATCGAAAAGCTTTGCGAAGAGTACAAGATCAACCTGGCGGTCCACAATCATCCTGAGTCCGCCACCTCGGTGTACTGGAACCCCGACAAGGTCTTGGCCGTCTGCAAGGGCCGGGGCAAGCGGATCGGGGCGTGCTGCGACACCGGGCACTGGGTTAGATCGGGGCTTGCCCCGGTGGAATGCCTCAAGAAACTGGAAGGCCGGATCCTGGGATTCCACCTGAAGGATGCGGCCGAGATGGGCAACCGCGAGTCGCGCGATGTTCCGCTGGGCGAAGGCAAGGCCGACTATGCGGCCGTCCTGAAGGAACTCAATCGCCAGGGCTATCGCGGCGTGGTGGCCATCGAGTACGAGCACGACTCGCCAGAGCTCAAGGCCGACGTAGCCAAGTGCGTGGCATTCGTCGAGAAGACGGTCCAGGCGCTCGACGGCCAGTAGATGCCCCCTGTACGGCACCCAGACCTCTTGGGGGCTACACACTGGGGCGGGAGCAGCTCGGGCGTTCGACCCGATTCGGCAGCTCAAGGCATCAGCCGAGCAGTCCAGACAGATGGCGGAGGCTCTTGGCCGCCTGATCCGGCGTGCCGCACTCGACCGAGAATACGATGTCTCGCGGGCACTTCCTCTTCACGATGTCGATGATGCGTTTCCAGTCAAGAACGCCTTCGCCGCAGGCACAGCCGACGGGCGTGCCCGTGACCTTTCCTCGCTCCGCCTCGGAATGGACCACGGAGATGTCTTTTGCATGAAGATGGACCAGACGCTCGGCAACGCGTTCCAGCCAGGCGTAGACGTCATGGCCGCACAGGTAGGCGTTGCCGGTATCGAAATTGATCCCGATGGCGGAGCTCTTTACCAGATTGTAGATGCGGTCGAGGCCATCGGGCGTCCGGGAGTATTGCGCGTGCGGTTCAATGCCGATCTTCACGCCTCGGCGTTCGGCGATGAATGCGGCTTCCTGGAGCGTGTATTTGATGAGCACGTGGTCTTCTTCCACGGTTGTCCACTTGGCCTTGATGCCTTCGTCGGTGTTGACGACGGGGACGCCGATTTCGGCGGCGACACGGATCGCGAGCTTGATATAGTCGCCGTGTACATCGGGCCGGCCCAGCGGACCGTGCGCCTGCAGAGCGGAGATCGTCAGGCCAGCCTTGTCGCAGGCATCTTTGATCCGATAGGGGTCGTCGAACATGGAAACGGTGTGAAAATACCCCGCCTCGCTCATCAACTCGCGCCCTAAATGGACCATCGGCTCGAAGAATTTGAAGCCCATCTCGGCCGCTTTCTGAACCCCCCACTCAAACGGCTTATCCGAACTGCGGGAGAACTCGGCATTGAGTCCGACATGAATCTTGCCCACGGGTGATTGTCCTTTCTCGTTAAGCGTGCTTAGGGTTTCACTGATTCACTGGCCGGCGAGGGAACACCGCTGGCCTTGAAGTGTGCCAGGATCTCATTCGGGGTCAGCGCTCGGCCGTACAGCGCAACTTCGTCGAGCCTGCCTTCGAGGTTGGCGAAGTTGTCGCAGCGCCCACCGACAAACACGGACGCTTCGCCGGGCGGAAGGGTCTGATCGAGTTCGCCGACGATGTCTGCGCTGCCATCGAGATAGACGGCGACCTTTCTTCCTTCTCGCACGAGCGCGACGTGATGCCACTGTCGCAGGCCGAGCGCGATGCGGCCCGTCAGCAGCTGGTTACGCACGTTGCCGTTGAACGCAATCAAGCGGCCCGTCTCGCCGGGGTGATGGGTTCCGCCGATGCCCAGGTGAATGCCGCGCGCGGCCTTGTCACCATCAGAGCCAAGAGACAGGAAATAGCCGGTGACGGGGCGGGCATCTGCCGGCAGGCCATTCCAGAGCCAAAGCTCTGCGCTATAGGTTTCCCCCAGTTGCGGCAGGCGAGCGCGCAGCCGGCCTCCGGCGAAATGGGGTGCGCGGTTGATCTGCGAGCCGGAGAATGCCGATGCCGTAAGCCGTGGCTCCGGCAGCCGCCCCGCTCCGCTGCCGACGCCGGGCAGGAAGAGCGCGACGCCATCCTCGTACGCCGCGTCGCGTCCTGCTGCGCTTGAGTCACGTGCGGTCGGCGTAACGATCTCGTTCAGCCGCCAGTAGGCCAGCGGCTTGGCCGCCAGCACCGCCTGTGGGTAAGGCCCATGCTCGTTTGGCATGACGCGGCGGGGTTTTTGGGCGACCTCCTCCAATAGCTTCAGCACGGCTTCGACGATGAGCGGTTCGGCTGGCACTTCGAGTCCGGCGGTGCGCGCCGGCCAGGTGGTGTAGCCGCCCAGCTTGTGCTGCTCCGGCGGGGGAATGTAGCCGTCGGCGCCATTGGCCAGCTCGATGTTGAACGTGGGCTGGAGCGGGCTTTGAGCTTTGAGCTTGAGACCGGTGATGGCGAAGACCTCGTTGGGGATGGCCGTGATGCCGAGGCCACCAATGCGCAGTGCCTGGAGCTTGAGTTCGGTCTTCTGCCGTTGGTGGAGCTGGATTGCCTCAAGGGCGTAGATCTCTGGCTGCGTTTGCGGCAGACGGTTTCCAAGGGTATCGACGAGTTGCCGTGCCCAGGAGAGCCGTTTGTCGTCCGGCAGCCGGTATGGCAGCGCCAACGTACTTTCGCTCATGCGCAGCGGAACCCAGTCATTCCACTGGATGCTCCGGTACACCTCGATCGCGCGTTCGGCGACTTCGCGAGCGTAGGCATCGTAGCCGATCTCGCGACGTGGCGAGCCGTAGTCCATCCACAGGAGGTCGCCGCTGGTGCCTTGCGACATGATGCCCACGAAGGGCGGCGAGCCTTCCTCGACACGCAGCAGCGTCGCGATATGGCGTGCAAACCGACCGTAGTAATCCGACGAGAGCAGCGGGGACTCGTAATAGTGCTGCGAGTAGTTCGCAAATAGAGCGAGCGGCCGGCCCTGAAGCGACTGCACGGCCAGCATCGAAAGGCCGGGGTCCACCGGTCCCGAGGGGCCGACGGCATCGGGGCTTTCGTGGCCCGGATGCATGTGAGCGCGGATATTCCGCTCGCCGAAGGGATCGGTCAGCATCCGGTCCGGGCGGCGAATCCAGCGCCGGTTGAAAGTATGGTCCCAATCGTCCACGACTGCCCAGCCGATGCGGGCGGGCGTCAGATTCTGGGCGGCGCCAGCGATCGCCTCGGCGATTTTCGCCGGGAGCGCCCTGGCGTAGTCCGCATCAACGCGGCTGCCCAGACAGGCCATCGCCGAAGGCGCGGAGTGCGTGTGCGTGGCGGAGACGAGCATTCGTTCCGTCGGAATGCCAGTGGCGGTCTTTGCGAGTTCCTTGGCGCGGTCGATCAGTGCGCGATCCATCATGCACGTGTCCACGACGCACATCGCGAGGCGCATCCGGCCGTCATCGAGGACCAGCGCTTTGGCATAGAGACGATCCACTACCTTGTTGGCCGTACGCTCGGTGAACATGGCGTTCACAATGACGGGGAATTTGTCCGGCGAGATGTCCACCTGATGTGCACCAGCGCGAAAGGTTCCTGGGGGCGCAGGGGAAATTGGCGGCGTGCGGGGAGAGTCGGCCCCTTCTGCTGAAGGCAACTCGGCAGCCAGAGCCAGCAGGAGTGCCAACGGTATCATGGCGAGCGGATGACGAAGGGCAAATGGCATCTTTCCCCTACGGGTATTGCTATACGCTCCACGGGGTGCGCATGGGCCGATCGAGCATGGCGTTGGCCTCGGCGTCATTGACGAACAGTTCGCGGGCCGGATCCCATCGCAGTTTCCTGCCCAGCTTGGCCGCGATCTGCTGGAGGTGGCACATGGCATCCGAGCAGAAGGCGATGTCGATCGGGGCCGCTGGCTTGGTCTGCCCTCTTGCCGCATCAATGAAATTGACATGATGATTGTTGCTCTTAAAGAGGTGGATGTCGTTGGGGCCGATCGTGGCTTTGAGCAGTGACTTCGGGTTGGCATCCAGCCGCTGGCGATCGACGTGGACCCACCCCTCGGTGCCGAGGAACATCACGCCATGGCCGTGGCCGCCGGCCTGGAGGGGGTGCTTTGCGCTGGTGCCGTCATCCATATGCACGAGAGTGACGCCGTTGGCGTAACGGTTCTCGACGTGCCACTGCACGGCAACGTCTGTGAGGAGCCCCTTGGGGAAAACCCCACGTCCTTCGACCTCCGTTGGTCCGGAGAGGTCGGTGCCGTTCCCCCATTGGGCAATATCGAGATGGTGAATCCCCCAATTGCCGATCATGCCCATGCAGTAGTCCGAGATGGAGTACCAGACGCTCCACCCGTCCTTCTCGGTATATGGCCGGCATCGATGGTAACAGTACGGAGCCAATGGCGCCGGCCCGAGCCAGAATTCGTAATCCAGTTCCTTGGGCACTGGCTCCAAGGGCTGGCTGGGGCAGGTCGCGTGGGCTGGGACGCCGACAAGGATGGTCTTGAGTTGACCTATCTTTCCGCTGCGCACCAGTTCGCAGGCAAGGCGGAAATTGCCGCCGGACCGCTGCTGCGTGCCAAGCTGGAAGACCACGCCGCTATCCTTCACGGCCTTGCGGACGGCCTGCGCAGCTCGGAGGCTCCAGCCGATGGGTTTTTCGCAATAAATGTGCTTGCGCTGCCGGGTCGCCTCGAGAACAACCAGCGCATGCCAGTGATCGGGCGTGGTGATCTGCACCGCATCGATGTCCTTGCGGGCCATGAGTTCCCGGAAATCCTTGAAGGCGGCGCAGTCTTTGTTCCCGTACCAGTCGTCCACCGCGTTCTTGGCTTTGAGTCGCTGGGCTTCATGCACGTCACAGACGGCCACGACCTGGACGTCCGGATTCCCGCGGAACGTGTTCATGTTGCCCGTTCCCTGAATTCCCAGGCCGATGCATCCGAGCGCCACGCGGTTTGACGGCGCAGCCTCGCCCGCATGGCAAAGCACCGATGAAGGAACGATTGCTGGAAACCCGAGAATCCCGGCGACCGCGGCAGATCGCGAGAGGAATCGCCGACGGGTCACTCGACAAGAGTTTGTTGGCCTCATAAGTCACTCTCCGCTTGTTCACGGGCACCGTTCCTGTCGCGTGTGTGCCGGGAGCTCGTGATTGGCGGGCATTGTACCGCGTTTGGAGGGGCGCCAGTAGCACGGTCACCGCATCCGGCAGGCTGTTGAGGCGACGATCATCTCCGCGCCAGGGATATAATCGCCGAGAACGCCAGAGTGGTAAGTTACCCCGCGATCGAGAGGATGACGGTGTGCACCGTCCAACTGGCCAGCGTCTGCCGTTCGCTCAGCCCCACGCTTTACAGTGGAGAACCGAATCGCAGCGGATGGAATTGTTCCCTCCCAGGCAAATCGGCACGTTCCACTCGAAACACACCGCGCAGTGGAAGCCCAGTGAGTTGCCAACCACCTGAGGCGAAATCATTCGCTGGGGTTCCGGTAGAGGTTCTGCCTCCGCATTCTGCCGTTCCGTACAACGTCGGGGTGCAGGCTGTGAGGAGTTTACGCGTCAGCGGAATTCACACTGGCGGCTGTCTCCGCGAGTCCTCCGCACCGTCGAAGACCTCGTCGAGGATTTCTGACCCCCCCAGTGCGTTGCGAGTGGAAACTCCCGAAGGTCGGTGGAGATCTGTCCCTTTCTTCTTTCTATTTCTTTTCAATATAGAAGGGTAATAGGTATAGGTACCCCAACCCATGCAGCAAGTTCCACTCGCAAATCACTGAGGGTCCCCCCCGGAAGCTTTATATACAAGTGCATCCAGTGCAACCGTTTGAGGTGATGTTCCAGTGGAAAGCAATGTGCGGATGCGGATTCTGAACCAGATACGGGATGTGGCCGGCCGGGCCGTCATTTGCGATCGGCGGTTCCTTGATGATGAGCAACTGATCCGATCCGAGCAGCTTGAGCTGCTCGACACCGTCTTCAACGCCAATGTCCGCGATGCCGAGATCCAGGAGCTTTCCAGCCATTTTGTCGGGCTCTTCCGCGGCGGCCATCCAGCCCACCTGGCGATCTGGGGAAAGACAGGAACGGGCAAGACCCTCACCATCCATTACTTCCTGAACCTGCTGTCCGAGATGTGCCGCGAGCAGGGGATCACATTCCGGCACGAACATCTGGATCTGTCCACTCCGCAGCCATGTTTTCGCGCTTTCAACGATCTGGCCTGTCTTCTTGGGGCATCCAGGCGCTACCGCCAAGGCATTTCTTTGGAAGAGTTGATGCTTCGCATTGAATCGGCTCTGGCCGCCTATGAGGGCTACTTCGTCCTCATTGTCGACGAATGTGACCATGTCCGCCGCGATGCCGAGACCTTCTTCGCCTTCCTGATACGCCGGCTGCCCCAGAGCGTGCGAGCCAAGTTGATCCTGGTCCTTGTATCGAACAAGCTCGACTGGCCAGACCACCTCGATCCTCGGGTCAAGTCATTCCTCAAGATGAACGAGCTTCTCTTTACCCCGTACAACGCCCTGGACCTGCAACACATCCTCCAGATTCGCGTGAACCGCGCCCTGGAACCAGGCGTGATGGACGAAGGGGTCGTGGAAAAGATCTCGGCCCTGGCCAGCCGCGAGCACGGTGACGCCCGCAAGGCCGTCAACCTGCTCGCCAAGAGCGCGTACCTGGCAGAGAAAGGCGCCGGCAGGATAACCCTCGCGGTGGTGGATCAGGCCAAAGAGGAGCTGGACCGTGACCGTTTCCTGCTGATGATCCGCACAGCGCCCGCGCAGCTGCAGGCGGTCATGGCTGCGGCAATCGATGCGGTCCACAAGGCGCAGCATGGTCCAGTGGGCTCCGCCGAGGCTTACAGCGAGTACAAGCTGGTGTGCGAGAGAGCATCGCTGCGGCCCTTGTCCCCGAGGGCATTTGCTGACCTTCTGGCGGAGCTGGACCTGTACTCGCTTCTGCGCACCCGCGTCATGTCCCGCGGCCGTTACGGCCGCACCCGGGAGATCTTCGTGGACCTGCCGGATGAACTGGTTGCGCGCATCCGCGACACGGTCGCAGCGAACCTCGGCATCTCAAAGCCAACCGGCACGACAACTCAATGACGCGTAAACGTCGCTGCGCGTGTCAACTCCTCTGGACGCGTCACCGTGCCTGTCCTGGATTCGATCGCCGACCAATGGCATCGACTTGCCAGACTGCTGCGTTGCATCTCACTGGCCACCCGGGCCTCTGCGTCGGCCGGTGTTGCCCCCGAATCCTTTTTTGCACGCCTGCTGCTGCCATTTCTCTTGTTTAGCCGGCGGTTCCATGTAACCATCATCACGCATGAGCTCCAGATTGAACCTCGTTGCGTTGGTGCTGGCCAGTTGCACTTGGTGCCCGTGTGCCGCATGGGCCACTGCGCCGAGTGAATACGAATTGAGCGAAGCTGCCAGATGGGCTGCGGCCAAGTTCTCCGCCAAAACTGATACGGCCAAGCCCAGTCTCGGGCTTTACGTTCTGGCCAACAACGATCCGGTGCAGTTGAACGCGCGCGGCGGCAAGCCAATGCGCATCGTCGACAAGTCCTACACGCGCGGCCTGTATTGCCACGCCATGAGCAAGATCATCGTGCGCCTGCCGGGCGAAGGCGCGGAATTCACAGCCGTTGTCGGCGTGGACAGCAATGAGCAAACCAGCGGCGGCAGGGGCAGCGTGCATTTCGCCGTACAGGTGAATGGCCAGGAACGGTACAAGTCCCCGCTTCTGCGCGAAGGCATGGCGGCTCTGCCGGCCAAAGTCGATCTGGCCGGAGCCTCGGAGTTCCTCCTTTTGGTGGATGATGGCGACGACGGCATTGGCTGTGACCAGGCAGATTGGGCGGAAGCCAAGGTGAGAATGAAGGATGGGCGCGAGATATGGCTGGCCGATCTGCCGCTGACGGAAGGCGCTGCTCGCAGGCCGTTGAGCACCGACCCGCCATTTGCCTTCGTCTACGATGGTAAACCCTCGGCCGAGCTGCTCAAGAACTGGAAGGCGGTTCGCTCTAGCCGCGACGCGGATGCCAACCGGATTGAGCACACGCTGAAGTACTCCGATGAAGGCACAGGCCTCCAAGTGCGTTGTGTGGCCGTGGAATATCGTGATTTTCCGAACGTCGAGTGGACCGTCTACTTCAAGAACACCTCCGGGACTGATACACCGATCCTCTCGGACATCCTGCCGCTTGACCTCAGCCTGCAGCGCCCCAGCCGGGGCGAGTTTGTGCTGCACCATTTTACGGGGAGCCCCTGCCTGCCAAACGACTTTGCGCCGTTTGAGACTGCGCTTTTGCCAGGAACCGCCAAACGCATCACCGCGGCAGGCGGGCGCCCGAGCAACACCGACATGCCCTATTTCAACTTAGCCTGGCGAGACGAAGGCATCATCGTCGTTGTTGGCTGGCCCGGGCAATGGGCCGCGCAATTCACTCGGGATCGTGAAAGCGGCCTGCGGATCACAGCCGGCCAGGAGAAGACTCGCCTCCGACTGCACCCCGGCGAAGAGATCCGCACTCCGCTGATGGTGCTGCAATTCTGGAGAAGCGACTGGATCCGCGCTCAAAACCTCTGGCGACGGTGGATGCTGGCACACAGCATGCCGCGGCCTGGTGGGAAGCTGCCTCCCGTGCAGATGGCGGCGTGCAGTTCCCACCAATTCGGCGAGATGATCAACGCCAACACCGCCAACCAGAAGCTCTTTGTGGACCGGTATTTGGAAGAGAAGCTGCCCCTCGATTACTGGTGGATGGATGCAGGTTGGTATCCATGCGACGGGCAGTGGCCCAAGACCGGCACCTGGGAAGTGGACTCGAAGCGATTCCCCGGTGGCCTGCGCCCGATCTCGGATCACGCCCGCGCCAAAGGCGTGAAAACCATCGTCTGGTTCGAACCGGAACGCGTCCACAGCGGCACCTGGCTGACTGATAACCACCCGGACTGGATCCTCGGCGGCAGGGCTGGCGGTCTTTTGAACCTCGGCAATCCCGACGCCAGGCGCTGGCTCATCCAACACGTCGACAAGCTCCTGACCGAACAAGGCATCGATCTCTACCGACAGGACTTCAACATCGACCCCTTAAGCCATTGGCAGAAGAACGATTCCGAAGACCGCCAGGGCATCACCGAGAATCACCACGTCACCGGCTACCCGGCCTATTGGGACGAACTCCGCCGCCGCCATCCTAACATGCTGATTGACTCCTGCGCATCCGGCGGCCGCCGCAACGACCTCGAAACCATGCGTCGAGCCGTGCCCCTGCCGCGAAGCGACTACATCATGGAGCCCGTCGGCAACCAAGGCCACACCTACGGCCTGTCATTCTGGCTTCCCTTCCAGGGCACAGGCACCGGCTCCGGCGCTCTTTCCCCGTACCTCTTGCGGAGCACGCTGGTCACCCCGTCAAGGATGAAATCGACCAGATGCAGTTTGCCGCCGGCGCGCTGGCCTATGCCCTCTTCTATCCCGGCGGGGCGTACGGGCCCAAAGGCGTCCTCGCCAAGTCAATCGACGGCATCTCCACAGACTTGCTCTATCCGGCCATCCGGTCGATTGCTGGCAATCCCGACTCAGCCGCCCGCGGCTGCCTGCGATCCACCTACTCGCTGATGACCTTGGACGACGCCAAGGCGCTGGCCCCGACGATCGACACCAGCGTCAAGGAAATGGCACCGGCCAACACCATGTTCTCCAAGGGCGTCCGCCTTGCGGGCATTCAGGCAATGGCCCGCCTGCGCATCGAAGAGGGGATTCCCTTGACGGTCTTCATGATGAAGCTGTCCGACTGGGGCAGGGCGTACATCATCAACGTGTCGCTGGATGTCCTGAAAGAGTACCGAGGGGCGGCCAAGTCCGCTCTGCCGGAATTGAGGGAACTGGAAGTGGAATGGCGCGGGAAGGCAGAACACAAGAAACTGATGGACGTCATTGCCGTGATCGAAAACGATGCGAACCCGCCCAGGCTGATCAGTTTGAAAGACTATCTCGGCAATGACGAGCCGACGAAGACTTCTGCGCCCAGATAGGGAAGTCGCTACTTCGGCTGTGCGGGCAAGGTGCTCGGATAATCCTCGCCGCGATAGCTCCGCAACACCGACTGCTGCCAGTTCTCCAGCTCGGCCTTCATCCGATCGACGATCTCGGGGTGCGTGACGGCCAGGTTCGTCTTCTCCGACCGATCGACAGTGACATCGTACAGTTCGTATCTGTTGGGACCCAGTTTGACCAGCTTGTAACGGTTGTCATTCCAGGCGGAAGGGCCGGAGTTTGTGTTGAACGTGGGTTGGCTCTCATCGTACTGCCAGACCCCGATCGGTTTGGGCCGCTCGTTCATTCGTCCTTCCAGGAGCGGCACGAGGCTGATCCCGTCAAGCGGTTGCACCTGATTGGGCACTCGCACATTCAACAGTTCCACGATGGTCGGATAGATGTCGCTCGTACAGGCAGGCACCTCGGTCACGATGGGCCGCTTGATCCGCGCGGGCCACTCAATCAGGCCGGGCACACGGATGCCGCCCTCCCACATATCGCCCTTGCGGCCGCGCAGGCCGCCGTTGGTGCCGTTTGCGTTGGGTGCCTTGGGGTCGATCCACCCGCCATTGTCGCTGCAGAACCAGAGGAGCGTGTTGTCGGCGATGCCGAGCTGTCGCAACCCGCGGCGCAATGTACCCATGCTACGGTCAACCCCCAAGATCTCTCCAAAATAGCCCGAACCACCCGCCGCCTGAAGGTCCGCCGGCAAGGGCTTGTGAGGCGCGTGCGGGCTGCCAAACCAGATTGCGACAAAGAACGGTTTCTTCTGCTGCGCGAGGCCGCGGATAAATATCAGGGCCTCGGCGACAATGGCATCCGAGCCGTCGCCGATGACCTTAACGTTCTCGCCATTGTGGCTGAAGGTCCAGTCCAGTTCGAAATAGTTCGAGACCGAGAACCACTCGTCGAACCCAAACTTGCCGGGTCCGAGCGGGTCAGACGTGGCAATCGGTTTGCCCGGTCCGGCCACGCCGTTCAAATGCCACTTTCCGAAGTGCCCCGTGACATACCCGGCCCTCTTGACAGCCTGCGCGATCGTCATTTCCTGCCTTCGCAGGGGCATGCCCGGCCAGAAGCACCCCATTCGGTTCGGATGGCGGCCAGTCAACACGCCCGCCCGCGTGGGCGAGCAACTCGGGTGCGTGGCGTAGAAACGGTTGAACCGCATGCCTTCGGCGGCCATGGCGTCCAGAGCGGGAGTCTGGATCTGCTTCAGGCCGTTGTAGCTCACGTCTCCCCATCCCTGGTCATCCGTCATGCACAGGATGATGTTGGGCCTCTGGGCTTCCCCGGCCGCTTGAGCTGCTGTGCCGACGCGACCGCTCAACCCAATGGCCGCCGCCAGCGTGCAGCTCTTGAGGAAATTTCGTCGGTTCATACCTGCTCTCTCTCGTTCAAGCCCAAAGCGTGCGGATTCGTACCAGTGACAGGTCAGATGGCCATCGCCCGGTAACCTCGACATAATACCACTTCGTGGCCGCTGGACATTATCCGTGCTCATGCCAGGAAACCGATCGATGAATCAAAACGGCACACCCGCCACCGAAACATCCGGATTCGCTCTTCAAAGGTTTGTATTTGTTCTCGCCCTGAGCGTTCTGATCGCTGTTGCGTGGACCGATCCACTGCCGGTGCGCGGCCTGGAGGAAGTTGGCCACGCTCAGGTGGAGCTGCGAAGCGGCTTCTGAGCTCGACTTTTGCCGTTTTGGTCAGCTCACGCCACCTGACTCAGATGATCCAGCAGCGTGATCCTTAACCGTGTCGGAAGTTTTGTAACACCCGCATGTTGGCCTGGTATCCGAAAAATCTCCTGCCAACACTGACGACGCACCGTACGCATGGCGTCGCTGAACGTCGCTTCGGTCTTCGGATACCACGGCGGCGACGCCGCCTTGGGCGTCTTGGCCTCGCCGGCCCGCCCCAACATCAAGCTCACGAGGCTGAAGGGCCCCACCCGGCACGGGGCCGTGCAAGGCACGCTCTTCCTCGACCCGTTCCGAACCGTCGTGAAGCCCTGGTGCGTCCGCGCCTCCTGGACGGTGCCCTCGACGCTCCAGCGGCCCGTGAACCGCCCCACGATCTTCTCGGTAGCCATCGCCGGGTCCGTGCCGCGGAAGGATTCGTCCCGACGGGTGCCGGTCGGATCGTCAACGAACACTCATCGCACGGGCCCCCGTCCGCCGCCGTTCTTGGCCTTGAACCCGTGCACTTCGCCCCCGATCATTTCGACGCGGCG
>Ga0315288_10002581_pt1 | contig 23340 bp, 14 predicted proteins | sample YL17G11_20_MG_FD_203454 | JGI IMG/M metagenome (GOLD analysis project Ga0315288, IMG submission 203454) | Sediment microbial communities from Yellowstone Lake, YNP, Wyoming, USA - YL17G11_20 | ecosystem: Environmental > Aquatic > Freshwater > Lake > Sediment | place: USA: Wyoming | collected... | reverse complement strand
TCAGATGGCTCGGAGGACCGACGTGGCGGCACGACCACTCTCGACTCCCGTGGTCAGGTATCAGCGGCCAAACCTGTCCCGCCGCCGGGACAGGGAACACGTCGCGACCAGCCCGGCGCCCGAGTCCGGCAGTTTTCCTTGAATCGACTTCTCCTCAAAGGGTCCGGACGGTAGAATGCCCCAATGCCTTGGAGCCATCGAGCCTTGCCCCAGCCGGAGGAACCGGCCCTGGCCGGTAAAGGCAGCTCCGATTGCGGGATATCGGCTGCCGAGGGGCCCACATTACGGCACGGATGAAACTTGTAGCCCCACTGGAAAGCCCAGCGAATCCTGTCTTCTGCCCCCGTCTGACAAGCCAGCTACTCGCCCAGGCTCTTTTGCCGCGATCGAACGACTCGACTGGTCCCAACAGGTGCCACTGAAGGGCCTGTCGACAAGCCGGTCCACCGGAAATCCACTGGGCCGAACCCAGGGAGTGCAACTAAAGTGCAACTATTTTGTTGCGCATCCTGGTCATCCTGGTTATCCTGGTGAAGAGAAGAGTTGTACCTAACAGACAGTCATTTCTGTAACTTATGAAAAGGCAGGTACTTCGGGAAAACGAGCTCGTCGGGCTCATAACGAACCAGAGCTTTTGCCGCGCTACGCCGCCGCAAAGGCTTGGTTGGACTGAACCGCGGTCGGATACTTGGGGATTTACCTTGCGGAGGGGCGCCCGATGGGCGAATTGGCAAGAAGCGGACGGCTGATGGAGGCAGAGGTTGGCAGGGAAGAGAGCCAAAATCGGGCAGGTACAGACGGATGGGGCAGGCAGCCATGAGGATCGATGGCGGCACTTCGTGATGAGAAGCAACCATCAGCGCGGGGAGCGGCCGAACTCGGGTTGGGGCCGAGAAGATCAAAGTGGCAGAAGGCAAGACTGATGGTCGGCTGGTCTGTCATGGCGGGGCTCTCCGCTGAGGCGGGACCCGGCGAACCAGCACGAGCGTTCCCGACGGACAGAAAGGACAGCGGGCTGCCTGGTGGGAAAGAGGCTGGTCACAACCCTCGTCGCAAGCAACGGCCGCTTCGGCTTGCTGGCCAGTCAGGCTTTGCCGGATCTGCTGGAGCCGGGCCCTGTTGGACGGTGCCCACAGGCCGTAGTAGCGGACCTTGTGGGTGCCCTTGGGCAGGACGTGCTGAAGGAAGCGACGGATGAACTCCTCGGCCGTCACCGTCATCGTATGCCACTGGTAGTCCCGGGCGTTCTGGTAGCGGAAGGTCACCTTGCCGTCCTCGGTACTCAGGATGCGATGGTCGGTAATGGCGATCCGGTGGACGTAGCGAGCCAGATACTTCAGGACGTTTTCGGCGCCCTGGACGGTCGGCTTGCAGTGGACCACCCACTTCTGCTTCCGCACGGAATCGAGAATCTCCACGTCCGGCAGGGCTTTGGCCATCAGGTCGAGGAAGATGCCGCGGAAGATGGCTGACAGGGCCCGGACCGGCACGAGGTAGTTTTTGCGGGCCGGCCACCACTGCCCGTCGGGCGTCAGTCCCCCACCGGGGACCAGACAGTGGACGTGGGGATGGTACGTCAGTGTACGGCTCCAGGTGTGCAGGACGGCCAGGACGCCGATAAGCCCGCCGACATAGTGCGGGTCGGCCGCCAGCTTGATCAGCGCCCTGGCTGCGGCCTGCATCAGGATGGGATACAGGACCTTCTGGTGCTGCCGCACCAAGTCCCGCAACGGTTGGGGAAGCGTGAAGACGACGTGGAAGTACGCAACCAGCAGGAGTTCCTCTCGCCGGGCGGCCAGCCAGTCCTCCGTGTCCTTTCCGTGGCACTTGGGACAGGCCCGGTTACGGCAGGAGTGGTAGACGTAGTGCTCCCGGCCGCAGTGGTCGCAGACGTAGAGCTGCCCGCCCAGTGCGGCGGTTCGGCAGTTGCACAGGTCCCTCAGCGCCCGGCGGTGGCTGGGCAGCATGTTCTGGCCGAAGCGTTCCAGATAGCGGGCGCCGTGGAGACGGAAGATGTCCGCCACCTCCGGCACGGGCCGGCTGCCGAGGCGGCTAGAGGTCGCCCATCAGGCCGTCGATGGACCGGTGGACGTTCTTCATGGCCTGTTGGGTCAGGTGGAGGTAGCCGACCGTGCTTCGGATGCTTCGATGACCCAGCAGCGTCTGAATGGTCCGCAGGTCCACCCCATCCTCCAGCAGGTGCGTGGCATAGGAATGCCGCAGCGTGTGGCAGCCAATGGGCTTGGTGATCTTGGCGTCCTGTGCGGCGGCCTGGATGCACTTCAGGACGGTGCACCGGTCGATGGGCTGGCCGGCGGATCGGTCGGGAAACAGCCAGTGGCCAGGCCGATGCTCGCGCCAGTAGGCCCGCAGCAGTTCCAGCGTTCGCTGGGGCAAGGGGACATACTGGTCCTTGCTGCCCTTGCCGTTGCGGACGCAGACCATCATCCTCCGGCTGTCGATGTCCGCAGCGCGGAGACGGCTTGCTACCGTGACTCGCAGGCCGCAACTGTACATCGCCAGGGCGACCATCCGCGCTTCCGGCCGGCGGATGCAGGCCAGGAGTTGACGGACCTCCTGGCGGCTGAGGACCACCGGCAGCTTGCGATCGCGGGGCAGGCGGATGAGATCGAAGACCGGCAGGGGGCGGCGTAGGGTGTGTTTGAAGAGGAACTTGATGCCGAACAGCCGGACGCGCAGGGTGCTCTTGGAGCGATGCCGGCTTCTGGTCAGGCTGATGAAGTAGCGTCGAAGCTCCTCCTCGCTGAGCAGGTCCGGGGACTTGCCGTAGCGTCGGGCAAGGTCCTTCACGGCGTCCAGGTAGGCCCGCTTGGTGTTCTCCTTGAGGGCTCGCAGCTCCATGTCCTGGATCATTCGGCGTCGCAGTTCTGTCATGGGTCTTCTCCTTCTCGAAAGGTTCCTTTGACTCCCACACGGGAGTCGATGAGAAGGAGAATAGACCGATGCGATCCACGAGGACCAAGGGATCCCCTATCCCCCTACGCCTGCGAAACCTACCGCGTCAGCGGTTTAGTCCAACCCGGAGGTCGCAGAGGATCCCGACAGGAAGGTTATCATCCCCAACCTGAGTTTGGGGGCGACTGCTTCGACCCAGTACTACGGGGGCAAGTCGAGCTACGGCATAAACTCCATGTCGGCCAGAATCCTCCCGGCCAAGCGGAAGCTCCTGGCCATGGACTACGAGCGGACGGTCGCCGTCGGCTCGGCCTACGACGAGGGCACGGACCGTGCCGAACACCTGAGCTACTGGAACCCGAAACCGGCGAATCCGAAGGCCCCCCCGACGTTCGCCAGGCACTTCGGAAAGTCCAACGTGCTCTTGGCCGACGGAACCGTGCACCTCATGGGCCCCCTGAACATCAACCCCAATAACCCGCTGAACGCCCGTGAGTACTGGGATCCGTAAGAGCCTTGGGAAAACATCCTGGCCGGACTCGAACGCGGACCGCCTGCAAGAAGAACCCCCGGCCACGCTCAGACACGGATCTTTTAACGTGTTTGACCATCCACGGACCGGGTGTATAATCTTTTCATCGAACTTCTAAACAGGAGATAAGTCATGGCCGGACCACGCGACCGTAAGAGTGCCCAGACATCCGCCGCCGCAGGCATCGGGCGACGAGCGTTCCTCAAGCGAAGCCTTGCCTGCGGTGCAGCCTTTGCGGCGGCGCCGTATGTCATCACCAGACTGGTGTTCGGGGCCGATGCACCGAGCAACCGCGTCAACGTGGGGCAGATTGGCTGCGGCAGCATCGCCGATTACTATCACAAGAACAACCTCAAGGAAATGCAGGATGTGCGGGTCGTGGCCGTCTGCGACGCCTACAAGAGACGGCGGGAATCCATGGCGGCGGCTTACGGCAAGATCTACGGCGACCCCAACGGCACCAAGGTGTATGCCGACTTCCGCGAACTGCTGGCCAGCAAAGACGTCGACGCCGTGATCGTCGCCGCCCACGACAACTGGCACATGCCGATGTCCATCGCGGCCGCAAAGGCCGGCAAGGATGTCTACTGCCAGAAGCCGCTGGGGTTGGACTTCGGCCTGACCGGGCTGCTTCGCGACACGGTCAACAAGAACAAACGGGTCTTCCAGTTCGGCACGCAGTACCGCAGCGAGGGACGATACCGGCTGATGGTGCAGCTCGTGCGCAACGGCTACATCGGCAAGCTCGAGCGGATCGACCTGTGGAGCCGCGACGTCTCGCACGATGTGGATCAGTACGCCGTCAAGCCGTACGGCTCGTCCGTTGAGGCCCCGGTGCCCGAGGGTTTCGACTTCGACGCCTGGCAGGGGCCTTCGCCGATGGTTCCGTACACGGTCGACCGCTGCACCCGCTGGGGCGGCTTCCATTGCCCCGAAACGTCGCTGGGCTTCATTGCCGGCTGCGCCATCCACGAACTCGGGCTCGCCCAGTGGGCCAACAAGAGCGACGACACCAGCCCGATCCGCTACAAGGGAACCGGCAGCGTGCCCAAGGAGGGCATCTTCCGCACGCTGGAAAAGTGGGATGTGATGTGCGACTACCCCAACGGCGTGAAACTGCATTTCATGGACTACCGCACCGCCAAGACGGCCGTCGGCGGGATGTTCTCCAGTTGGCACCCAGGCGACGGCGTTATCTTCCACGGCTCCGAGGGTTGGATCAGCGACGCCGAGGGCTGGGCCACCAGCAACAAGGCGCTCTGGAAACAGGAGTTCAAAGCCGCCGATGAAATCCTGCCGGTCTCGCCGGAACACAACCGCAACTTCATCGACTGCGTCAAGTCGCGGAAGGAAACGATGTGCCCGGTGGAGATGGCCATCCGCTGCGACGCGATCACCCAGTTGTCAACCATCGCGGCAATTACCGGCCGCGAGATTAACTGGGATCCCAAGGCGGAAAAGATCGTCAACGATGCCGAGGCCGAGAAGATGCTCATCCGCCCGTACCGCGAGAAATGGAAGGTCTGGTGAGTCATGCACGACGTTCGCCGTCGGGCTCGTCGGAAGCCTGACCGGCGAAGAACCCGTGAACGGTTGCGAAAGAACAAGGGCTGAACGCCCCCGAACGTCAGGACGAGCCGCTGTTCCGCAATCCCCAAGGGCACCGACTCACCACGAACGGCATCCGGCATATCGTGACAAAATACGCCGGACGCATGCCAGGAGCCGTGGAACTCGGGCAGAAAAGAATAACGCCGCACACGTTCCGGCACAGCAAGGCCATGCACCTGCTTCAATCTGGGAATCCACCCGTTGTGATCCAGTCGTTCTTGGGGCACGAGGACATCCGGACAACAGAGATGTATGCTCGCGCTGACGTCGAAATGACGCGAGCCGCCTTGGCGAAAGCTCCAGGCGCCACCCCGGAATCTGGACCATCAAGTTGGTGTCAGAAGCCAGGCCTGCTGGAATGGTTGCGCCAACTGTAACGGCAATGTGGCGTTTTATCTGAAGTTCCGGGCCGGTATCGGGGCCGCAAATCGACCCCTTCCGGCCAATTCTTCACATAATTCCTCGCTGGAGATAAACCGCCATCACCCGCAGCCGCAAACTGGTCGTCCTGGTGGGCACGCTGAAGGCCTTGGCAATCGCCGTCAAGAACATGGACGCCCGCCGAAGGGTGACGCTGCTGAAGCAGCGGCTACAGGCTGTCGGCGGTCCCACACTGCTGGAACAAGCCGCCCGTTCGGGTGGTGAGTAAGGTCAGCGCAAAAACCAAGGCTTGGCGGGGGGGGACCAAGCCTCGGTAAAGTCCACCCGGCCGGGGGGGGAGCCGGGCGTAAACGGGAACTTGTTCAGTGACTACATGATATGCGGAAACCCGGCGATTGGTCAAGCGAGATTGAACAGTTTTTTTGGAGTAAGCCCTGATGGCAGACACCAGTGGAATCAAGGCCGGCAGAGCGTACATCGAACTCGGAGTGGGCGACAAGCTCACATCCGGGCTGAAGCACGCCCAAGCCAGGCTCAAGGCGTTCGGGGTCGGCGTCCGCAACGTGGGCCTCGGCGTGGCGGGCCTTGGAATGTCAATTGCGTCCCCGATGGTCACCGCCGCCAAGAGCTTCGCCGACTCAGGGGCGCAGCTATGGGATATGTCCAAGCGGACCGGCATCGCCGTCGAGGCCCTGTCGGAGCTGGACTACATGGCCGCGCAGACGGGAAGTTCTCTCGAAGGCGTCGAGCGTGGCGTCCGCATCATGCAGAAGTCGATCATGGGCGCCGCCGCTGCCGTCAAGCTCTCGCGCTCAGTCGTCGCGGCGCTTGGCGAGTGCTGGCAGCCGCCGTCGGACAGAGGCTGTGGGTGTCCAATCCTCTTCAACGCCTGCATCCAGGCCGGCATAAGACCCGTCAAGGCGGGCGCCGCGCCTGTGACGGTTTACGCAAGCAATTTTCGGAAGAAGCCACTGTCAACTTTGCTCAAACTAAGGGGTTTTGGCGCAAGCTCTTTCATGGCAGAGCCCTCCCGGCGTAAACGGCGGCCGTTATTGCCTCTGTAAGTCCCGTGAGCAGGCGGTAGAGCAGGAAGTCCGGTTCCTCCGGGAGGGGCTGGCCAAAGGCAATCAGACGCTCGGCCAAGTTGGGCTTTCGCTCCAGCATCCAAGACAGATACAACATCACCAGCACGCACAGCAGCACCAACCGGCAGATGGCGGACCAGCGGAACGTGCGAATCGACTCCAGGTTCACCTGCTCCTTGAGGAATTGCATGCCCTCCTCGCATTCCCACCGTCGGATGTAGTACCGCAGGACGCGCTGGGCGTCGGCCAGGCTCTCCACCGACAGGTTCGTCAGCAGCATGAAGGGCACGTCGCTGCCGGCCACGCGGGAGACGACCATCGTCAAGGACTCGCTGCGGCCCGGCAGCCGCACCTTCACCCAGCCGATCTGGGAGAAGCGAAAGATCACCTTGCCCCTCCGCTTGACCACCCGCGACCAGCGATACGGCGTTGGCGTTCGCTCGGCCAGTTCTCGGGCTTCGATGGGAATCCATTGTCCTTGCTGGTGCATCTGGACGGTGTGCAACGCTCCCCCCAGATTATGATAAAACCCCAGTAAATTGCGGTCTCCCCGAAGGCGCACGACAAACCGAATCGAATGGTCCAACCAATCGGAGAACAGGACAATGGCATCCCCGCCCCGGTCGATGACCAGCACCCCGCGGTTGCCGGTGAGCGCGAAGATGCTCCGCACCGCGTCTATCACCACGGGGTTCTGGCCCCGGCAAAGCGGCTGCTCGTGACTGAACGGCTCCAGCAGGATCGGGATGGGGTTCTTGAGACCCACCGAGGCGTAGATCTCCACCACCCAGTATCCGTTGACGAGTTGCCCCGTGCTGCCGTCTCGGACGGTGGCGAGGTAGTCCATCTTCTTGGCCAGCGGCTTGGCGATATCGGACAGGTCCAGGATGATGGGCGTATCGTCCTGAATCAGAGGCAGCCACAATTCCGGGAGAGCCTCCTTGATGCGTTGGTCGAAATCGCCGGGGGTGACCAGGTGGTCGTCAAGCCGTTTGACCCGCGTGGTGTACTCCGTTCGCTGGTTGGGCAGTTGCCGGGCCATCTGGCAGACGATGGGGCGGCCCGCCCGGAGCAGCCCGATGAGGGCGTCTTGCAGGAATTTTTTGTCGGGTTTCTTCATGTTCCCGTCAATCTGGTGAAGAAAACCGTGCAGATTTGCCGATATGGATTCCATCAGAGCATGTTGACGTACCATCGTGCACCTCCCTGTGCGGTAACGAGTTATGGAATACTGAACCTATCCCATACATCGTCACGCACAGGGTCTGCGCTGGAGCCATTCTGCCCCCCCCCGAGAAATCGCCGAAAAAAACCGGGAAGTTTGAGAAGTCATTGTATGAGAAGTCATTGTATTGACGCGGAGGGTCTTCGAGTGTACCATATAGTAATACTTGTCGAGACTGCCGCAGATGTTCTTGTGACGGTTGAGGCGCATCCGTTCATTGGCGTTCTTATAAAGGCGAGGCGGGCAGTGCACGCGGAGGCAACAACAGGAACTGCCGCAATTGCCGGGTCCACAAGAGTCGGCCCTGCGCCATTTCTAGTCAGGAGATGAGGCATGAAGCGATCACCAAGTCTTTTCACTCACACGCTGTTTGTCCTTTCTCTGCTTGCGGCATCCGTCACATTGCCGGCCCCCGCAATGTCGGGGGAGGTCGTCTACGATCTCACGAAGGGTGGCGCCGGCACGTTTTTTGAGGGCGGCACGTTCACGAGCTGGATCCCGCTGGGAAGTCTGCCCGCCGGCTCGTTCTTGCAGTCGGTCAGCATTAACACTGTGCTCGATAGCACCAACAACGAAAATTGGACTTGCGAACTGTCGATACTTTTCGATCCGACGCCGGCAACCCCCGGCGGCGATGGGGTGCTTGAATTCAGCGGTTGGGACAATTTAGGCTCAGTCGAGCGTGTGCAGTGGGTCAGCGGCTGGGGCGGGGCGGGGACCGCGATGGTTGAGAATAAATACGCCGGCGTTGACTGGTTCAACAACATCGACCTGAACACCACCGAGGTATTCTTTAAGAACGTATATGGCGGTCCCGTTACCGGCGGCGTCTGGTCCGGGACGGTCAAACTCAAGTATGGTGCTCCTGCGCGGGAGTTGACCTGGACGGGCGGCACTTCCGAGTGGAGCACCGGCCCGGTGACGAATTGGAAAGACGGCGCGAGTGTCCCCACCGCGTATGTGGACGGCGATAAAGTGCTGTTCGACGACTCCGTCGGCGGCAGTTCGAGAATCGTGAACATTTCCGGAGCCCCTGTCACTCCAGCGGGCGTTACCTTCAACAGCGCGGCAACATACACGCTGACAGGAGCCGCCATCGCGGGCGACGGCGGGCTGACCAAGAATGGCGACGGTACGCTGATCGTCCAAAACGTGAACACTTACGCCGGCCTCACGAAGATTAACGCGGGAACCCTGGGGACGGGAACCCTCAAGATTGGTGTGGCTGACGCACTTCCTCACGGCGCCGGCAAGGACATCGTGCTTATCAACGGCACGCTTGACCTCAACGGCTATAGCACGACTCTGAATGGCCTGGGCGGCAGCATTTCGGGGAGAGTCACCAACAGCGGAGCCGGCAACGTCACGTTGACGCTCGGCGACGGCGACCAGTCCGGCACCTTCGCCGGCGCGATCGAGAACGGCAGCGGCAAGGTCTCGTTGGAGAAGATCGGCAACGGAACGCAGACCCTTAACGGCGTGAGCAGCTACACAGGAAAGACAAGCGTCCGGGAGGGCACGCTGAATCTTGGCACCAGCGTCTACCTCTCGAACGCCGGCGTCGCCGGCCCGTTAGGTATGCCCACCGGCGCCGACGCCACTATCGACTTGTACAACGGCACTACTCTTCGGATGGGTAGCACCGAGCCGCGTGAAAACCAGGCCACCGATCGTACGATCAACCTCGCGGGAAACGGCCCCGGAACGGTGTCAATCAAAGTAAATGACAACGACACCAGCTTCACGTTCGGATCGGTCATGGCCACCGGGTCCGGCGCAAAGACGCTCGCGCTGTCCACGGGCTACGAGGGAAATGGCGACCGCGAGGAGATGACGTTCAATGGCCCGATCACGGATGTCACAGGCGACAGCAGCCCCCTGTCCCTTCAGGTCACTTTCAATACGCGGACCGCTTCGTCGAGTTGTGTAAACCTGGTTGCCGGCGGCACGTTCACCGGGCCGATCACGCTGATAAGGGGCAACGCCGTATCCTGGGGCTACCTGGTGATCGGCGGCCGGCTGGCGAATGTTTTCTTTGAGAACAACACGTTTGTGAGCTCGCCCGGATCGGGGCAATTGGACGGCGGCCATTACGCGGGCGCCATCTCCCTCGACACCAACACGATCCTCTACTACAACAGCACCGCCAACCAGATTCTGTCGGGCGGCATTTCCGGCGCGGGCGGCCTGACCATGGGCGGGCCGGGCACGCTGACGGTCTCCGGCGACAACAGCTACCGAGGCCTGACCAAGATCGTCGCGGGCGCCCTGAGCATCAACTCCATCAAGAACGCCAACAGCGGCAGCAGCGCGTTGGGCAATCCGGCCACCGTGGCCGACGGCACCATTCACATCGGCAGCGGCGACGCCGCGGGCAAGCTTGTCTACACCGGCGGCGCGCAGGAGACCAACCGCGTCATCAACCTTGCCGGCTCCACCGGCGGAGCGACGATCGAACAGTCGGGCGCCGGGCTGTTGAAGTTCACCAGCGCCCTGACCGCCACCGGCAACGGCGCCAAGACGCTCACGTTGCAGGGTTCGTCGGCCGGGACGGGCGAAATCGCGGGCGCGATCGTGAACAACAGCGGCACAAACAAGACCTCGCTCATCAAGGCCGGCATCAGCACCTGGACACTCTCCGGCGACAACACCTACACGGGCACGACGTCCGTCCAGGAAGGCAGACTGGTCGCCAACCACGAGAACGCCCTCGGCGGGGCCCTCGGCGGGGCCGTGACCGTGGCCGGCGGAGGAACGCTCGCCTTGGGCGCCGACATCGCCGAGATTACCACCGGCCCCCTCACGATGCAGGCGGGCTCCGTCTACGAGTCGGCTATCCGCAGCGGCACCACCGCGGACAGGGTGAGCGTCAACGGCAACCTGACGCTCGATAGTGCCTGGAAGCTCAAGCTGATGGACATCGGCATCGAGCCGACCGCCACCCAGAAGTACGACCTGTTCACCTACTCAGGTATCTACACGGGTCCGGGCAGTTTCGGACCGGCCAACATCGACGCGGGCACCACGGTCTGGATCGTGTCTGATGCCACGATCGTTGCCGGCGGCGGGCGCGTCTACATCACGGGCCTCTCGGCGCTGGTGCCCGGCGACACCAACAGTGACGGCGTGGTTGACGCGGCCGACTACATCACCCTCAAGCGGAACTTCGGCCAGAGCGCCAACAGCGGGCCGAGCTACGGTGACTTCAACGACTCCGGCGCCACGGATTGGAATGACCTTCAGATCCTGATGAACGCGATGAACGGCGGTGGCACCGGCGGCGCCTCGGCGACAACCCCAGAGCCCGCGACCCTCGGCTTGCTGGCCATCGGCGCCTTGGCCGTTCTCCGCCGCCGCAGGGCTTAGTGCAGCGTATTGAATAGCGGCTTAGCCGGACGGGCTGAGCCGACGAAAAACCACAGGGCGAGATGCCCGCACAGGATAACGTGGTAAGTGTCAAACGCCTGCTCCGAGAGATGCCTCCTCTCATGGCCGACACGCCAATGGCTCTGTGCGGCTCTCGCCCTTCGTATTCACCGGCCTTGGGCCGTGCAACCACGGAGCGGCCCGGGAAACTCCCCCACCGCGGGACGGGCCCGTCAAGTGCCACGATCGAATTGGCGGGCTGCTCAAGAGCTACTGCCGGGACATGGCGCAACCCTCTGCCCAGCCCAGGACGCCGCTATGATCCCGTATGATCCCAAAACTCGATCGGGGGCCTTCGGCCACGCTTGCAGGGCAGATTCTGGGCACGACGGACGGTCTGCGATGATGTATAGGCGATTGTCTCGGCGCCACAGCCGCCTGATTGGCGCCTACTGCGCATAGAGCCCCGCAATCTCGGCCCGCCGCCTTACCTACGCCGCACGATAGTAGTAACGAAGCAACCCGCCCAAACGCTCGCTGCAGCGAATCTCCCCCTCCGCCTTCCCGACAGACTCACCTGGCTGAATCAGTTGTTTGCCCAAGCCTTGGTGATTCCGTTCTTCGTGGTAGTGGGCGATGAACTGTTCCACGGCGCGCCGCAACTGGCTCTCACCGAAGAAGATCATCTTGGCCAAACATTCCGATTTTATCGATCTCACGAATCGCTCGGCGTGCGGATTCAGATCGGGACTTCTCGGCGGTAGCTTGATCGTCTCCACACCGGCCGCCTTGAGAATCGCGGTGAACTCCTTCGTAAACAGCGGGCTGCGGTCGTGGATCAGGTACCTCTTGGCTCGTAAGAACCCGTCGAACGCGTCCGTCAGGTTCCGGGCGACCTGCTCCATCCATCGCCCATCCGGCTCCAGCACGATCCCAGCGATCTCGACACGTCGGGTGCACTGCTCGATCACAAAGAGAACGTGGTGGCGTACCAGTCCTCGTAACGTCATCACCTCGATGGTGAAGAAGTCCGTTGCTGCCAAGACGTCCCAGTGTACCTTCAGGAACCTGGACCAAGACATTCCTTTGCGACGCTGAGGTGCCGGCTCGATGCCGTGTTCCTTCAGAATCCTGGCAATCGTGGACCGGCTGATCACGTGACCGAGGTTCTCCAGCGCACCTTGGATGCGACCGTACCCCCACGAAAGGTACTCCTTGGCCATGCGGACCACCAACTCCGGGATCGACTCCTGCACTCGCGGTCTGCCTGGCCCGCGCTTGGCGCTGCCGTCGTACTTCTTCGCGATCAGAGTCCGATACCAGCGGAGCAGCGTCTCTGGCGTCACAAGCGTGCAAACTTCCCGAAGTACCTTGGAGCCCAAGGCCTTGCCCTTGGCGGCCAGGCGCCGGCGCTGGTCGTCGGTGAACCGTAGCCGCTTGCCCTTGAGCTGCTCGCGGAGAACGCGGTTCTCTTCGCTCAAGTACGCGACGATATCTTGCTGTTGCTGATTCAGCCAACCGGCCAGTGCCACCACGATGAACTGCCATGTTTGGAAGACCATGGGCGGCATTCTACCGTCTCATTTGCCGCCACGGCAGGCCAAATCGACCCCGCCGAGGCCACGACAAACTGCTTGCCACCAAGGAACTTGCGACAAGGCTGAGTATTGGGACCATACGTGATTAAAAAACTACTTTTCTACAACAATTATCTACTGAACACAACCTCGGCGCGCTCACCGATCACGATTCGCACAGGGCCGAGCAAGCCTGCTTCCGCCAAGGGCGCATTCGGATCAAGTTTACGGCTGAACTGCGTGATACGCTTCTCTGCCGGCAAGAGCATGTCGCCGATCAAGCGGTTCGCCCACACATTGGCCACGACGATTTCAAGTGCGTTTTCACCCGGCTTGACAGCAGCGGTGATGTCCACACGGAACGGCGGGTTCCAGAGAATACCCAGATCTTCGCCATTCAGTTTCACGTGCGCCATCACCTGGACATTGCCAAAATCCAAACACAGGCGATGATTCTTGCCCAAAAGTTCCGGCGGAACCTGAATGTTCTTTCGATATGTTGCCGTGCCTGAATAGTATTTCACGCCCGCATCACTGTGCTCAGTCCAGGACATCAGTTTGTCCAGCTTCAAGCGCTCAGGCGCACCCCAGTTGGTCGGGAACGACAACTCCCAGGGACCGTTGAGCTGCAGCGCGGGGACGCCCTTCACCTCAACCGCGGCGGTCTTGCCGTCGGCCGTCTTCAACTCATAACGTCCCGGCTCCCACGCCAGGAAGTCCACATTGTTTCCAGAGCCGGCCTGCAGTTCCATCGGCGCCCATTCAGGCGATGGAACTTTGTGATTGGATAGAATATCCGCCCCGTCCTTGCTCACAGCAAGCACCGGCACAATCTTGGACGCCGGTTTCCGGAAGACCACAAACGCCGAGCCGGACGGTCCCAGGCGCAACGGGAGTGTCGTCAGGCCGTCCTTCTCCTGATAGAGGATCTGCCGCCGTGCAGTCCCCGCAACCGGATTCCATAACTCCGGCTGCTTGCCCATAACCCGGAATGTACAATCCGCCTCCCGCCAGACGGGTTCCGGGTTGGCTACAAAATACAGGTCGGTGTCGCCGACCCGCCGGTGAATGCATTTCAAATCACTGCCAGACTCAAAATCGGGAGGCGTTCCCAGCGTTGAAAGGCAGGCGTGAAGCCAAGATAGCGGTGGATACAGCTCGGCATAGGAAGGGTAGGAAGGTGTACAGAGCAGACTCGTCGCCTCGTAGAGCGGCAGGGCCCCGTCGCCCCACAAGATCCTTCCCTTGCCGACACTGCGTTCTTTAACCGTCTTGCCGTCGCAATTCCCCCACAGGTCATCCGCCAGGGACTTCAGCTCCTGGTCGCACCGCGGATAGTCCTGAAGACTGGGCGAGCGGAGCGGTCGCGGCCCGACGACCGTCGCACCGTCCTCCACAAGTTGCTTGATCTTGCGCAGCAGGCGTGGCGTCATTGTGGAGAGTTTCGGCAGGACAAGCAGGCGGTAACTCATGCCGTCCGGCAACACCAGCCGGCCATCTTTCACGGACATGCGAGTCAGCACAGCTTCCGCAGTACAGCCATCGTAGTTGTATTTCGACCGGTCCTGAGGCGAGAGGAAATATTGCGGAGAAGCCTCGGGCGCCAGATAGCAGACGTCGGCGACAAAAAGACCCTGCTGCAACAGGAACTGGCAGCGGGCCAGATACCGGTGATAAGCCGTGGACAATTCCCACCAGGTTTGGTTGCGCTGGTGATAAACACCGAACCAGATGACGCCAGGCTTGCGATCCAGGTCGGGCTGAATGGTGAAGTTGTGAAACACAAAGCGGTTGATGCCTTCGCAGAGCGCCCAATCGCCCAGTGATTTCGTGGCGGCGGGGTGATAGTACCAACCGCCTGTGGGGCCGAAACTTTCCGACGTGAACGCCTCCGCCTGCACCACCTTTTTCCCATAGACATGGGCCGAGGAGGCCATCTCTGTGCAACTGTACTTCGTCTGATACGTATCGCACCAGAACTCGCCCATCGGCACATCGGCGCGCGCTGCGTAGGTCATATCGTCGCAAGGCGACCCGTCGTAGCCCTCGATCGAAAGACGCAAGCCGTGTTGTCGCGCAAGTGTCTGCATGTGTCCTGCATAGTTCTCGACAATCAAGTCTGAGATCGTCTGGCGGAAATCCCACAGGAAGCGCTCTGATACTTCCAGGTTGTCCAGGACCCGGTCGGACAGAACCGGCAGGAAGCGGAGCGGATCATAACCTCGCCGCTTCTTGAATTCCTCGCGAAAACGAGGAGTCCAATTCCCCGGACCCGCTTCCCAGCTATCGATGTGGGTTGCGACCAGCGTCTTGCCCTCACCGGCCAACGGCCCCACATCGGCGATGAGCTGCGTCATGAGTGACTTGAAATGCACGTCCAGCGCCTCTTTGCTCATCTTGTCGCACTCCAGACCCTCTTTGGTCGGCTGGACCAGCGCCCCCGTTGGGCAATAACCGAATCGCAACACCGTCCACTTGCCTGCCGGCACATCCCAGGTGAGGCGGCCGGTCTTGTCCAGCCGGGGCGTCAGATCCACCAGGCGGTCCGATTGAACCGTTGTCCCGGGTTCCGGCGACGTAAACTTGCCAGGCGGGACGATCAGCGCGAGCCCGCCTCCGCCATAGCCCGAGCAATACCCGCGCGCAAACAATGATTTTTCCTTGAGGTTGAGAATGCTGTTCGTCCCTTCGGGCGTCGGGAACCCCAGTACCGCCAGGTCATGATAGTAGACGGGGTGCTTTTTCGGGTCTTTCTCAAGAGGGTCCCAGGCAAAACCCTCGGGTTGCTTCAGCACGCTTTCAAAACGTCGCGGGCCTTCGATGGTCGTCTCTGTCCACACCAACTTCTGCGACGCCTGTTCGGGGCCTATCCACGACCCGCCACTGCCCGCCCATCCGGGACCGTTATACGCGGTCACTTCCATACCAAGTCGCGCGGCTTCTGCAACCGAGTATTTGAATTTTTCGCGCCATTCCGTGCTCAAGGTGGCAGGATTGCCCATGATGAGCACACCGTTGATGCCGACCCGCTTCATCGCTTCCAGATCCGCAGTAGCACCTTCCTTTGTCCAGCGCCCCCCGCCGGCGAACCAAACCCAATAAACCCACGCCTTGGCGGAGTCCGGCGGATTCCGGAAGCCAGCCTCCAGATGATCATCCGCACAGACGGGGAATGTGGTCAGCAGCAGCGCTGCGCTGATAATAGATATGCATCTGTTCATGTGTTCTTCTATAGATATTTTATTTGTCGCTGATTAGGCTCTGCACCTCGCCGACAGGTCCGGTATAGTAGTCCACCGACTTTCGGCCCGCGCACTTCCCGAACAGACTTGGGGGTCTTGACCGCACAGAATCACGCGGTAAGCTATGGCCTCACTGACACTAATGAAGTCCTGGAGGCTTACCATTGCCAGACCAAGCTTTGCCAGATATTCCTGTGCCTTTCTACTATTTGCCTGCCTGGCCTTGCCCAGCCGACTTCACCGTCCGCTCGGTGACCGGGAACATCGAGACCCGAAACTTCGTGCAGCCGTACGGAATCAACGTGATCTTCGTCGCTTCGCCTGTGGCGGCCACCGGGGACGTCGGTAAGGCGGCATTATGCTCGGGCTTCCAGTCGAAACTCACCGCACCGGCGCGGAGCTTCAAAGGCGACTCCAGCGGCCAGTCCCACTGAGCTGGCATTGCGCCGCGCTCAACCGTTACGTCTGCTCCAGGCTTCTGGCCGGCAATGTCCAACGCGTAATTCCATCGAGCGGCCGGGTCGGGCGTGTTGGCGTTGCTGGTGTCGGGGATTGCCAGCGCAAACAGCAGTGGCCCATAGCTGACGGTTGCGTAAGGGGCCGCCGGCTTGAGGTTCTTGTCAGTCCCCGTGGCGATCTGAACCGCCATCGGGAACTGGAGGCGGATCGTATCGCCATCTTTCCACGACCGGTTAAGCCGGATGAAGCCCTTGGCGTCGGGGGTAGCATTGATCGCGGCGCCATTGACGGAGGCAGCTGGCTTATTACACCAGGCGGGAATCCGAAGCGAGAGCGGGAAGGCGGTCTCCTTTTCCGGCTTGACGGTCATCTCGATGGACTCGTTGAAGGGGTAATCGGTCCGGCAGTCGATCTGAACCCGCACCCCGTCGCCCGCCAGGGCGGACACATGGCAGGGGCCGTAATGGACGGCGGCCAAGCCGTTGTCGTAGGTGGCCATCCACATGTGCGTGACGTAATGCGGCAGGAACCGGTTCGCGGCGGCCGTGCAGCACAGCGGCCAGTGTGACCTGTTATACGTGCACTGACCGGGGCGGGGCAGCGACTTGTCCGCCATTCGATTGGGCGATTGGAAATAGACGTGGGTCTTGAAGTCCCGCGACACCGTCGCCGGGCCGGCATTGAAGAACGCACGTTCCACGTTGTCGGCCATGGTGCCTTGGCCGGTGATGCCCAGCAGCAGGATGTGGCTCCAGATCGACGCAGAAACATCGCAGGTCTCGGTGGATCGAAACGCGCCCGTCGGGCCGTAGAACTCGTCCGCAACGATCACCCCAAAAGGCTGCCTGCAGCCGCGTTCGACGAAGTCGTACCAGGCAAGCACCGCTTCGAGGTACTCGCTCTTGCCGGTCCACAGGTATCCCACCGCCGCGGCGGCGGTCGTCTCGAGGAAATGCACTACGTGATCGGGCTTCTCGGCGCCGGGCTTCTCGTCAGGCTTTCGTCGATAGCGCTGGTAGGACCAGTTCTTCTTCTCGTCGCCTGGTTTGCTGAAGAACTCGTTGAGGGCTTGCTCGATCTTCCTGTTTCCGGTCCACATGTAGGTCTGATAGGCCGGCCAAGCGTTCGAGACGCCCCAGCATTCCATTGTGGCCCAGCCAGTGCTGTTGCTGTAGGCTGATTCCAGAGCCCGCAGCGCACGCTGGTCGCCGGAGCCCGCGTAGTACCCCGCCAACGCCCGGCCAAGGAGCCCGCTGGACCAGACCGGCCATTCGCTCTCGCGGTAGTGCCTTCCCTCGGCCGCCCTGAGATCCTCGGGATTGTTCTTGTTCAGCCACCAGAGGAACAGGATCCCGTTGTCGTTCATGTTGTTGATGATGACGTCGAAGCGAGTCTTGGCCTGGTTGATGAGCGAGTCGTCGTGCATTGCGTAGCCCAGCCTCGCCAGCCCGTCGAACCAGTACCCGCCGCCTTCATAGGGCCAACCACCGTTTGGCCAGAACAACTTGTCGCCGGTCATCCTGTAGTCTGCTGCCCACGCCTGTTTGAAAGCCTGGTGGACCTCGTCCATGTGCCCCGTGTAGCCGTTGCTCGCGGTGACGCACCAGTCGCGCAGCCAGCCCTGGGGTTCAATGGCCCCCGGCGGCAGCGGAATGAATGCGGCGCGAGTCGCGGTCTCGAATGGGCGGGCGTAATTCTGCCTTGCGGGCCTTGTGTCCGGCAAGGCCGCAAAGGCTTGGCATGTTGTCAAGACAAGTAGCCCCGCGCATATCACGACGATGGTCGGCACCTGTTGAGGAAGCATGGTCTCTCCCGCGAGTGTTGTATTGATTGTCGGTCCTGCAACAATCCGGTTGTCCTTTCACCCAGCTTACTGTGCTGTCTCTGCCTGTCAACGCTTTCACGGGTGCCGGCCACCGGCAAGGATTCCGTTTTGACAGCACGGCGGACTTCCAGAAGGCGGTCGCCGCCTCATAGATGGTTGCGGGCGCTGGCGTGGCCCAGGCGGCAGTGCAGGTCGCATTTTCGGAATCTGACCGGTAGTGCGACACGGGTTTGCCCCCGTCAGGGCAGGCGTCTTGGTAGTGGCGCGGGGTTAACGCGTGCCTCCTTGAACTGGTACGCCAAAGTGAGCGCACAGCACACCAGTGGAGCTTCCTTGACAAGCGAACAGTCGCGCAGATCAGGCCGCCAGTCGCACCAACATCTCGACAACCGGGAGACGCGGATCGCCGCAATAGTGGCTTCGGCGAACCTCGATCTGCGGCTGAAGCTGGTCCCGTGTCCTGAGCGGAATGGGATCCGGCAGTGCTTGCCCCTCCCATGCCTCTTGTGGTGTCCGCCCGTACAGGGCGCTGGATGCCTCACATCACGCTGATCCACCCGTCCTTGCCAGGCGAATACCCATCCTCGGCGCCGCCATCGTCGCATCATCCGGTTGGCCACTCGATGGCAGGGGTTGCTGGTGCGTCGGGCAGTCCGCCGGCGCTCGGACGAATTATGGAACCCCAGTTGTTTTGCAGTGCAGGTAAAAGGAAATCCTTCCGCCGAACAGGTGCCTCCGCTGCCCAGCCAGCGCAGCCGAAAGAGCCCCGCATATCGCCCGTCAAATTCTCGCAAAAAGGACTTGCGCGCTCCAGGGAATCGCGCTATCCTCGAAGCTGAGTGACAACGCAAACAGAAAGGAGCGTGCAAAATGACACTCGGAATACGAAAGCTGATCGTCGTTGGTTTGGTTGGTGCGGTGCTGCTGCTTGGCAACTTCATCTTGGTGGCCAATTGGCTTCAGGAGAAGGGCGTGATCGACTGGGCCAAGGATGCCCGCAAGGAGTACCTGACGGGGACGGCAGTCACCATCATCGTGGTGCTGCTGATCCTGCTGGTGGCCCCCAGAGGACAGGGCCGTGGGCTGTTGCGGCGATGCCCGGTCTGCGATCATACGCTGCTGGGCGGAGTCAAGTATTGCAGCGACTGCGGGAGCAAGGTATAGGTCTGGCATGTGGCATGGGCATGAGGCGATGGCGTGTGACCAAAATGTGACCAAATCGCGCACGACATGCGCAACATGCGCAACATGCAGAGATGAAGCTGCTCCATAGGGTGTAACCAGTTACGTGCAAATACCGGCTTGAGCGAGAGTTGCGTTTTCGCCCCTTAAATCGCTCATAACCCGGAGGTCGCAGACCTTGACAATCCGGCTGTTCTCGTCCCAGGCGTCGGTCTTGCCGATCAGCAACAGCAGGTCGCCGTTCTCTTCCACCCACGCGTTCATGCCGATGTCGCCGTTGCCGATCGGCATCGAGCCGGAGGAGTTCCTGCTCGGTGAATCCCAGACGACATTGCAGGCGTCCAACGGATCGGAAACTGCGTCTGCCTCAATCGCCACCACGCTTGTCATCAGGATCAAGGCTGCCGTGAAACTTCTTGCCAATACACTCTTCATGACGCACTCCTTAGGGCAAAGGTTGGAAACTCTATTGCGTAACCTGATAGAGACTTTGATGTTGCGTTGACCCTCGGACTGGCGAGTGGCTGTGCCCGGGGGGCGGCGGGTTTTCTGCGCCTCTGCGGCCAACCATCCGCCCTACTGCGTCAGCCCGCTCTCGTCCACCGGGAGCTTTCTGTTGGCCTTCATCATCTCGTCCCAGGTGAGCTTGGCGCCCGCCAGGGCCGCGTCGCGGCCGAGGATCGTCGTCAGCGTGCTGTTGACCCCGCTGACGGCAGTGGGGTTGTCCACCACGCCGTCGGTGATGTTCTTGTGGAACAGGGCGATATTCCGCTTGGCCCCCTCGCCGTAGAGCCCGGCCACATCGCCGCCCTTGTAGGGCTGCTTGCCCCCGCGAACGAGGGCCTTGCCTTCGTAGTTGCCTTCCATGTAGCCGCTCTGCCCGTACGCCACGGCCCCGCAGGCGAAACCGTTGACGTTGTGAATGTGCTCTCCGCGATGGCTGAGGATGAGCCCACCGGGCAGCTCGTAGGTGATGGAGAACGTATCGTGGCTGTCCCCGTGCGGGTCGCGCCGCATGCGGCGCGAGCAGCCGGTGGCGCTGAGGGGCGCTACGTCCCCCGCCAACCAGAGGGCCGCGTCGATGGCGTGAATGCCGGCGTTGACCAGGTAGCTGGCCCCGATGGCCACGTCGTTCACCCAGATCAGCCCGCGGAGTCGGCCTTCGATGGTCTTGCCCAGCGGCGGGTCCGGAAAGCCCTCGTCGTGGTAGTGCGAGCAGATCATCGCGACCTGGTCGATATCCCCCTGGCGAACCCGCTTGACCGCCTCGATCCAGAACGGATCGGTGCGGGTCTGGAAGTCCACCAGGAAGACCCGCTTCTTCTCGGTGGCCTTCTTGCCGGCCGCCGCAATGGCCAGGCACCCCGGCACGTCACAGGCCACGGGCTTGGCCACATAGACGTGGCATCCGGCCTCGACGGCCGCCGTCGCGTGCTCCGGAAAGACCCACGGCGGGGTCTCCAACGCCACGGCGTCCACCTTGGCCTCGATCATCCGCTTGTAGCCCAGCAGGCCCGAGAAGTACCGGGCCTTGTCCACGCCCAGCCCCTGCCCCGCCGCCTGGGCGACCTGGGGGAAGTAGTCGGCCAGGGCGGTGATCTTGTAGCCGCCGTGCTGGGCGAACAGGCCGGCAATCCACTGCCCCCGCCCGCCTTGGCCAACGATGCCCAACTCGATCTTCGAGTTGGCCTCCGCCCCGCGCACAGCCGAGGGGCGGACAATGGTGAACACCGCAGCCGCCGTCGCGACCCCGGCGGCCGCAGACAGCAGATCGCGACGGGTGAGTTTCGACGATGATTGGGGATTGCGGGCGGGAAGGTCGGTCATAGTCAGTTCTCCTTGCCGCCACGGTAAGGCGGCGATGCAGGATGATGGTACCGCCGCGTCGCGCCGGTACAAGGGTCCGCTGGTCTTCCGGTCCCACGATCCTCATGTCTCTCCGTGTCGCTAGCACTCTGGACCTTTGGATTTCGAGGACTGATAGGAACTTTGATTTTGGGTTGGCCCTCGGGCTGGCGAGGGGCTGTGCCGGGGGGTCACTGCTGCGGCCCGGCATAGTCGCCGCCGTTGGCGCTGCGGTCCACCGACGCTTTCCAGGCATCCAGGGCGGACCGCATCTTCGTGACGATCGCGGGCTGTTCCGCGGCAAGGTTCTTTTGCTCGCCAAGGTCCTCGACGAGATCGTAAAGCGCCACCGACTCCCGCCCGCCCTTGCCCTTCTCCTGACTGACCACGAGCTTGTAGCGGTTATCGCTCAAAGCGACGGCGTTGCCGGCCATGAAGCCGATGGGCTGGGGCCGCTCGGCCATCTTGCCCTCCAGCAGCGGCAACACGCTGATGCCGTCCAGCGGCTGTACTTGGTTGGCCGGCAGGGGAACGCCGGTCGCATCGAGAATGGTCAGGTAGAAGTCGCTGGTGACGACGGGCACAGCGGTGCGGCCGGGTTTCACCCGCGCCGGCCATTCGCAGATGCCCGGCACGCGCACACCGCCTTCGTCGATTCCGCCTTTGCCGCCTTTCAGCGGGGTGTTCTTGCCGGGGTGGCCGTTGTCTGAGTTGAACCAGAGCATCGTGTTCTCGGCGATGCCGCGGCTCCGCAGCCCGGCCCGCAGCGTGCCCATTGCTCGGTCCGCCCCGAGGACCTCGCCCAGCCGGACATCGCCGCCGGCGGCCTCCAGGTCTTTCGCCAAGGGCTTGCAGGGCACGTGCGGGCTGCCGAACCATACCAAGGCGAAGAGTGGCCGCGCGGGGTCCTTCGCCCGCACCTGGTCGATCCATTGCAGCGCTTCGGCTACGATCACGTCCGAGCCGTCGCCCTGGGTGGCCACCGGCGTGCCCATGCGGCTGAAGGTCCAGTCGCGCTCGAAGTAGTTGGAGACGGAGAACCAGGTCTCGAAACCGAAGTGGCCGGGATGGAGCGGGTCGGTGGCGGCGATCGGCTTGCCCGGGCCGCTGACGCCGTTGAGGTGCCATTTACCGAAGTGGGCGGTGGCGTAGCCTGCCCGCTGGAGCGCCTGGGCGATGCTCATCTCCTGACGTTTAATGGGTTGGCCCGGACTGCGCACACCGTAGCGATAGGGATGCCGACCGGTCAGGCAGCTCCCCCGCGTGGGAGAGCAGACCGGCGCGGCAGCATAGAAGCGGTCGAAACGCAGGCCAGCGGCCGCCATGGCGTCGAGATTGGGCGTCTTCACCTTGCCCCGGGCCAGTGCGCCCCGCTCGTTGTAGCTCACGTCGTTCCAGCCCTGGTCATCGGTCATGCAGAGGATGACGTTCGGTCTGCCCCGGCCCGCGGCCTCGGCGGCAGGCGCGGTCCCCCGTGCCGCCCCCGCCCATACACCGCTGGGCAGGATGATCAGACCGGCCCCCGCAACCGCAGCGGACTTGAGGAAATCGCGTCTTCCCACACTCTTGTTCTTTGGCTTTGTCGACATGGCTTTATCGAGTTCCTCTCGCTGGGCTAGTTGTCACAAAATATGAAACCCGGTTCGTGGACGAGGTGCTTTGCCTTAGTGCCGATAATGACACTCGAGTGCGCCGGGCCTTTTCTTGATCATACTCTCTGCTATGATAGAAGTGGCCGGCAAGTCTAACTGATAGGAAATTTAATTCTGCGGCTACCCGTCGGACCGGCGGGCAGCTCTGCCGGTGGGCAGGGGTTTCCCATCTTCCGCCGCTCACGGCATGGCGGCATCGAACGGCTTGCCGCGCGACGACACGCTGATCGTGCCACTGGCATTGAACTCCTTCACCACCGCGGCTGCCCACTTTCCGTAGATCGAGTCGGCGTTCTGCCTGGCGAAGTCATCGAGCTTCTTGGCGGCCGTGGCGCTCTTGTACTTCTGGAGCACGCCGAGGTAGCTGAGGTACGCCTTGCCGGTGAGGATTTCCTTCCGCCATGGGTTCTCGCCGAGCCGCTTCTGGTAGGGCTGGATCTTC